>Ga0180434_10004184_pt1 | contig 17714 bp, 16 predicted proteins | sample SS_ome_7_FD_132453 | JGI IMG/M metagenome (GOLD analysis project Ga0180434, IMG submission 132453) | Hypersaline lake sediment archaeal communities from the Salton Sea, California, USA - SS_1_D_2 metaG | ecosystem: Environmental > Aquatic > Non-marine Saline and Alkaline > Hypersaline >...
AGACGGATGGGACGGTCGGATTACCTCCATGGCTACCATCAAGGACCAGCTCGAGGAGTTCTTTGCAACCCTCGGTTAATTGGAAAGGCTGAACCACCGGCTCTGCCGGTGGTCAGCTGATTCACCATCCTGAGAGAGGACGAAGAAGAGATGCTTGTTGCAGGTTGTGACGTGGGATCCCTGACCGCCGAGGCGGTCGTCATGGAGGACGGTACGATCCTGGGGTCGGAGATCATCCGGGTTCGGCCGAGGGCCGAGCTGTCGGCCAGGGACGTGATGAGCAAGTTGCTCGACCGACTCGGCCTGTCCTTCGATGATATCGTCTTCTGCGTGAGCACCGGCTATGGAAGAGAGACAATCTCCTTTGCGGACGACAATCTGAGCGAGATTTCCTGCCACGGTTACGGGGCGCACTGGCTGGTGCCTTCGATCCGTACGGTCATCGATGTGGGGGGACAGGACTGCAAGGCGATCCGCGTGGACGGGGAAGGGCATCTCATGGACTTCGTGATGAACGACAAGTGCGCCGCCGGGACCGGGCGATCCCTCGAGCTCATGTCGGAGAGCCTGGGGGTGGACGTATCGGAGCTCGGGCCTGTTGCCGAGGAGGCAGAGGAGGCTGTGGTGATCACGAACCAGTGCAGCATCTTTGCGGAAATGGAGATCGCCCAGTTCATGTGCGAGGAGCGAAGCTTCGCTGATATCGCTGCGGGCATCAACGAATCCATGGCGAAGCGGGTGAAGGGGCTCGTGGGGAGGGTAGGGGTGGAGAAGGATGTGGGGGTGACCGGCGGGGTTTCGAAGAACGCCGGTGTAGTGAAGAACCTGGAGGCCTTGCTGAAAGTGAAGTTTGTCGAGTTCCCCGAGGATCCTCAGATCATCGGGGCCCTGGGCGCAGCCCTGTTCGCTGGGGAGGGCGCCGCAAGGTCGAAGGGCCCTTGAGACGTCGGCTTGGAGAATCCGCCTTCATGCGAGGAGAGAGGAGGCACCTCTTGTTCTTTGCCGGATGCGATGTGGGAGCGATCAGCGCAAAGGTTGTGATTCTGGAGGAGGATACCCTGCTCGTCCAGGAAACGATGGCCTACAAGATGCTTCCCCGGGAGGCGGCTATCGAGGTCATGGAGAAGGCTCTGGCGAATGCCGGCCTTTCCCTCGAACAGCTGGACGGCTGCGTGGCATGCGGGTTCGGGCGAAAGGTCGTCCCCTATGCGAATGGGGATGTGCCGGAAATCATGAGCCTGAGCAAGGGGGTCCGGTGGGCTCATTCGGGAGTCAAGACGGTGATCGATGCGGGTGGCCAGAAGATCCGGGCCTTCAACATCGGGGAGAACGGGAAGGTCTCGGACTCCGCTACGAACGAGAAGTGCGCATCCGGCACGGGCAGGTTCATCGAGGTCATGGCCAGGGCCCTGGACCTCTCGCTCGATAGCGCGAGCGCCTTGGCTTCCGAGGCAACGGACCCTGTATCCATAACGAGCCAGTGCGGGGTTTTCGCCGAAAGCGAGATGATCACCCATGTGAACGATGGGAGAAAGCGGGCCGACATCGTTGCGGGCCTCTGTCGTTCCGTTGCCACCCGGATCGCTTCCCTGGTCCGGAGTATCAGGCTCGAGGAAGAAGTCGCTTTGGTGGGTGGGGTAGCGAGGAACACGGGCGTAGTCGACTACACCGCAAAGGAACTGGGCGTACGGTTTGCCGAACTGGGGATCGATCCTCAGGCGCTGGGTGCGCTGGGTGCGGCATTGGTGGCGAGGGAAAGGCGCGATGGAGCGGCCTCTCGGGTGGGGTGAGGGCTACGCGATCACCCAATCCTCAACGGCTTCGACGGTGCAGGATTCAAGGAACGTCGGTTGCGGCTCCGGGGGCTTGCCGTTGTTCTTTGGATTGCACTGCATGGCAGCACCGCATTTCAAGCAGGCAACGATTAGGGCTTGGGAAATGTGAGATTCCGCTTCCGTCAGATGCCGCTTGTAATCACAGCTCGGACAAATCAGGATATCCGTATGTGCCATCTCCCCCGCCTTCCTGCCCGGTACTTGAATTTTTACCTTGTGGGCATCAAACACCAGCCCGAGTCTCCACTCTGGACTTCAAGAGCTGTGCCAAATGAAAGACGGGGAACAGGGTGCTCGTGACTCCTTGATATTATTATGAATTCTGTCGAAGGGGGAGCGAGGGTTCCCTTTGGGGGCGGGATGGCGGGGGCGTCTTTCTCAGATTGGCTTATCGTTTTGAGAAAGCCGCGAGAGGTAGACCAGTACGTCGTCGCGGCGGAATCTCCACTGAGTTCCCATTTTCCTGGCACGGAGTCTTCCCTGTCGCGCGAGCCCCCTTACGTCATGAGGGCTGAGGTCCAGGATTCGGGCAACCTCATCCGGGCCGAGGACGTATTGTGCTGCCTCGTTGGCGTCTGCATATTGTAGGGTCGTGCAGACAGGGGCTTCAGAGCGGTGCAAGGTCATTCGTTGTCTCCCTGTTTGCCGGTTTCTTGCGAATGCACTCCACTCCATTCTACGCGGGCGCTCCTCCTTATTCTGTGAACCGGCTCACAGAAGCGAATTTTTTCATCCCGGCGGAGTCAGCCGCGGAAGACGGACAGGATGACGCAGTACAGGGTGGTGACAGCGAGGAATGCCGAAAATAGCAGAACAAGTCCCCGTACCAGCCCCCACCATCCGATTCTCCATCTGGGAAGGTCACAGATGTCTTCAAAATCAGTCAATTGATCGATCTTCAATCGAGCGCCTCTTTAGAAAGGATCAACGATTGTCCCGTCTGGGAAAGCCAATCCCATACGATTAGACAAGAAACGTGCCTGATCGATCAATACATAAAGTCTAGTATCATGTAGTATGGTATAAGGTATTGAAATAAAAACAAATAAACTAGAAGGTGGTGGGGTGTTTGAGAGGTTCTATCAGGCCGGTTCGTGGACCAGGGGTGTCAAGTTGGTAGACGGCGGATAGGCTCTGGTTGAAGGCCTTGTGGAGGGATCTTTCTGTAACGTATTGGTTCTTAAAGGTGTTTTTAACTCCTCGTGAGCCGGCACTCGATGTGTAAAGAAGCTGTTCACATGTACAGAGGATAGGCGTCTACATGTCGGCGTAGTACTGCATCGTCGCATTCGGCACGACCGCCACCCGGGCCCCGGGCTTCAACTCGCTGCTAAGCAGGGCAAGGGTCTCTCCCCAATCCCTGGTCCAGGTGATGGAATCCGGGTTTGCGAACCAGTCTCCAAAGGTCTTGTCCATTCGTGGCGCCATGACAATGAGCCTTACGCTGTCTGGAAGGGCCCCGACCGGGTATTGGCGGCCACCGTAATCTCTCCCGAATCGCCCCAGGAGATAGTGAATGACCTGACCCTCCGGGGAGTCGGCGATGACCACTACGGTTCCTGTGAGATCGTTGAGCGCGAGGACGCCGAGAAGCACGGAGATGGCCATTTCATTCGCCTTGACAAAGGCGTTGGCAATTACCACATCCTTGTTCTGGGGCCTGGGGTGGGTGGCGTAAAGCTCTTTTGCCACAGCAACCGCCTTTTCGTGGGCCTGGAACAGATCACCTGCAAAGACGGCACTGGTCTCCCCTCGTGCGTTCACCGTCACATTCACGAGGAAGTCAATGCGGGTCATGCGGGCGGCCTCCTCGATCTCGAAGCGCATGATGTTGTTGTCGAAGTTCCCCAAGCCCGTGGTTTCCTTGGCCATGGCCTCGACCTGCAGATGGTAGTGAGCGATGCTGTCCACGTGAGATACCCCTGGCAGAACAATCTTCCCTCCCCCCGAGAACCCTACTTGGGCGTGTGCCGTCACACACCCGATGGCCACCTTCAGGTCCGCCTCCATGACCTCCCGGTTGACGAGCAAACGGGTGCCTCGGCTCGTGGTTCCGACCTCGACGCAGTTCTCGTAGATGTTGTGGTTGAAGACGCGGAACCGCTCGACGATTTCCGGGCCGAGTTTCTTGCGGAACTCGTTCTGCGTGAGTGCCCCGTGGGTTCCCAGGGCACAGACGAACACGATGTCCTCTTCCTGCATTCCGCCGGCCGCCAGCTCTTCGAGAAGGATGGGTGCGAGTTCGTAGATCCGGGTCGGCCGTGTCATGTCGTCGAAGATGATGACCGCCCGTTTCTTTCCCTTGGCCAGGTCTCGAAGGCGCGGTGTGCCGATCGGGTTCAGGATGGCCTCCTCCATCTGATCGGAGGACAGGGAAGGGCGGTCTGCGCCCCGCATGGGGCAGTATTCGACGTCCCATTGGTCCGGAAGTTCGATGTCCAGGCTCGTGTTTTCATACCAGAGGAGCTGGGGTAGTGAGAACTTCATGACGCGTCCTCCTTCCTCAGGGATTGAGTGTATTCGTTTATTGTTTGTCACATAATCATACCTGTTCCGTCTGTTCCCGTCTACGAAACCCCGGGGCAATCCGATTGACACGAAGAAGGGTTTCTCCTATCCTGCGGGCCGGTATCCAACGCTTGCTCCGTCCCAACCCGCTTTCGGTCCGGCCATGCCCGCATTGCGGATGGAGCCGTGCGGGCAAGCCCGTCGTCCCATCGGAACGCATGCGGCGACATCTCGCCGAAGCCCATACAAGCGTACCTGGAGGCACGCGTCGTCTCCGGTCCAGGGCCAAAGCCATGGGCTGCCGCGAAGGCGGATGGAGACCGCAACACATAGACTGGAAAGCGTGCACATGGACGATATCCGAGCGGACAGGCAGCCCGCCGCCCATACGCCTGATCTCAGCTACCAATGGATGATCTTCGGAATTCTTACGGCCTCCCATTTTCTGATGGCCATGCTCTTCTTCGGTTGGGGTCCCCTGGCGCCGATGCTCAAGGGAGAGCTCGGCATCGACAACAGTCAACTCGGGTTCATCGTTTCCACCATGTATTTCGCCATGATGTTCGTGTCCGTGCCGTCCGGATTCCTCGTGGACAAGTACGGTGCCCGGGTCATGCTGATACTCTCGGTTTCACTCGTCGGAACGGCCACATTTGTGCTTTCCCTGTCTACCACCTACACGACCCTGTTCCTGGTCGCCGCCCTCGGAGGGGCCGGGTACGGGATGATCAACCAGATCACCACAAAAGGCCTTATGTGCTGGTTCGAGCCGAACAAGAGAGCCACGATCATGGGGATCAAGCAAACAGGCGTGACGGTGGGAGGGAGCCTGGTGGGCCTGTACATCCCCTTCTGCGCTCAGATTATGGGTTGGCAGAGAGCAGTTCTCGTCCTTGCCTTTGCGATTCTATGCATGCCGTTGTTCTCTTTCTTCTTTTACAAGGAAGAACCGGATTTTCCGCCGGATCCTCCGGAAGACGCTCGGCAGCCGGACAGGGCAAAGGGGGGCCTGCGACTCCTGCTTCTCAGGCCGCTGGTTGTGACTCTCACCCTCCTTTTCGCCTCCTACGCCGCTTGCCAGTCCTGCGTGGTGGCGTTCCTGGTGGTGTATACGGAGGAGACGTTCCACTTGAGTCGAGTCATCGCGGGGAGCTTTCTCTCCGTGGCCATGGCGGCCGGAACAATCACGCGAATCATCTTCGGTCTGGTCAGCGACCGTCTGCTTCACGGGGACAGGGTTGTGCCGATTGCCCTCCTCGCCTTGATTGGCGTTGTCGGGATCTACGCCTTGACCCTGTTGGGCGACAGCCCACCCTTATGGCTCCTGTATGTGATCGCCGTGTTGCTCGGGGCATCCCTGGTCGGGTGGAACGGGCTGGCAATCACGCTGGTTGCAGAGATAGCGGGACACGACATGGTGGGCGCCATCATGGGCATCGTGTTCACGATCTCGTGGGGGGGAATGGTGGTTGCGCCTCCCCTTTTCGGAGCAGTGGTGGACTGGAAGGGCTACGATGCCGCCTGGCTCATGCTGACAGCGCTGCTCGGCATCGCCTGTCTCGGTTTTGCCGGGGTGTGGATTCGGCAGCGGCGGAGAAGATGAATCTTCCCCGCCCCACTTCTCCTCCCCATACAATTGGGTATTAGCAGTTAGGTATTAGGTATTAGCCCACCCCCCTTCCTCCGTTGACGCGCTCGAGAGGGCCTCTCGTGCCCGTGTGCATGCCCGTGCCCGAAGTGAGCTGGCTACACTCTGCCCTGTTCTGCTCGAGTACGAGGAGGATTCCAGGTTCTTGCGGGGAAACGGCGGGGTGCTAATACCTAATACCTAATACCTAATACCCAAGAGAGGCCGACGGCCGAACGCTAAGGAACAAATCTCACCTCGAACAGCTTGGGCCAGAGTTTTCCCGTGATCAGGAAGGTCTCGTTCTCCGGGTCATACGCGATGCCGTTGAGCACGTCCGCGCTGAGCCGTTCGGCGACGGAGAGGAGTCCCGAGGCGTCAATATCAGACAGGACCTTCCCGGTGTCCTTGGCAATCCTGACGATCTTGTCCGAAAGATAGATATTCGAGTAGATATCGTCGCCCACGCACTCGAGTTCGTTGAGATTCAGGACGGGGCTACCGTTTCTCGTGACGTATATCTGATTCAACACCCTGAATGTGGCCGAGTCCCGAACGGTCAGAACGGCACTCCCGTTGCTCATGATGAAGTGCTCGCCGTCGTGGCAAAGGCCCCAACCCTGCCCCTGATAAGAGAACTGCCCCAGCGTCCCGAACCCGTCGATCTCATAGACCAGAGCGATCTGTTTCCTGTAGGTGAGCTGGACCAGGCGATTGTCGTGAAGAGCAAGCCCTTCTCCAAAGATGTCCGGAGCGAGGTCGATCTCTTGCAGGACCTGGCCTGTCCGGGGGTCCACACGCCGCAGGCTCGATTCACCGTATCTCCCCGTGCTTTCGTAGAGCATCTGTTCCTGAAGGAGAAGGCCCTGCGTGTAAGCCGCCGGGTCGTGGGGCCGGACCGAAAGAACCTCGACACGGAGGGTTTCGGGGGGCGTGCATGAGAAGACGAGAAACACGTACAGGAGGCTGAAGAAGGAAGAGAGGGCCTTTCGGGAACGTTTCAGGCACAGCATCCAGAGGAAGGCCCCCGGAAAGGGCCGAATGGACATCGTGCCCGGGACAGGGATGCTCAGTGGCATGCGAATGATCCTATGGCTCAAATTCGTGTTTGATTCATACTCTTTAGCTTCAATCGCGTTATTGAAACGGGCACGGGCACGAATTCCGCAGGAAAGGGTAGAGCCGGGTCAATCACAGCTTATAGGTGGCAATCCCCTTACCGTAGACAAGCCCGTTGCCGTCGTGTACGTCCATCTCACCCACCGCGATGGAACTCCCCTTCTGAATGATCCTGCCCTCGGCGATCATCTCCCCTTCCTTGAAAGGACGAAAGTAGTTGAGCTTCATCTCGATCGTGGAGATCCCGAGATCCGCGGGGTCTTCGATCATTCCGAAGAGGGCACAGGCGATGCACGAATCGGCGATGCTTGCCATTACGCCTCCGTGGCCGACGCCTCCGGCGTGTGTGAGACCCTTCCGGAACCGGACGCGCAGCTTGCTGTACCCAGGCTTTATGTCCACGATCTCCATTCCCAGGAGTCGGTAGAAGTCGCTGTTCTGAACGGCGGTTACGACTCGCTGCAGATCGACTCTCTCTTGGGGGGCTTCTCTCTCCGTCATGGAAAAATCCTCGTGGGTTGGGGCTTGTCAGGAATAGAGATACTCTTTGACCTTGCCGAGGACGATGGCAGGAATGCTCTGCTTGTCTTCTACGGCAAAGATGCTGACATTCTTCCTGGGGGCCATGGAACGACGGAAGGTCCTGACCGAATCGTTGTCTCCGATGTGCACGGCTGTGACGCGGTTTGCCCTCTCCTTGAAAAGCTCGATCAGTGCCGCGAGATTCGTGATCTGCATGTCGGTAATCAGGAAGATGTCCGGCACGTCATCCCTTTGAAGGGCCTCGATATCCTCGATTTGAAGCCTCGTTCCGCCCCCGAAGTAGTGACAGAGGCTGCTGTAGATGTCGAAGCGATGATCCGTGTAATTAAGGTTGCGGCGACCGCCGACATGAGCATCGCTGAAGTTGTACACCGCCACCCGGGCGTCTCTCCGCAGGTAAGCCTCGGCCGCACATGCCGCGCCAAGGACCGCGTAGGACAGGTGGCGTTTCGGATTGGGCATGCTTCCCGAAGAGTCGATCATGATCAGACAGTCCGGGACGTCTTCCTCTTCCCCAAAGATGTCCCCCTCTCTGCGCTTCCAGATCTGGGTAATGCCCGGCATGATCTTTCCGAAGCTCGTCCAGGGGTCGATTTCCCGGTAGGGCATCCCGACTTCCCAGGGAGCGTGATGGTGCGGGTAGAGAGACCCGCTCTTCCTGGTGGGCATGGTACAGACGGGGAGCGCGTAGTTTTCTGCAAGCTTCATGTAGTAGAGAACGTCGGCGTCGAGCGATCGACCCGGACCGAGGCCCATCCCCTCTTCGTTGGGCTCTGTGGCCTCCAGGATTTCCTCCTCGAAGTCCTCGACGATTTCCTTGAACTCCGCCGGTGAGGCGGCTTCCCGGGCCAGGTCCTGCAGCCCGCTTTCGACCTCCTGGGCCGAGTATTGCTGCAGGTCGTGGTTGCCCATAGGGTTGTCTTCGTCCGCGCCGTCCTGCTCTTCCTCCTCCTCTACGAGAAGACTGTGCAGGACCTTGCTGAATCTTCGGATGCTGTCGGTCCATCGCTGACGATCCAGATAGGGAATGCGGGACAGCCTGCGGGAAATGGTTTCGTGCCCCTCGATTCCCAGGTCCACGCCCCAGATGCGCTGGTAAAGGGCGTGGATCGCCTCATCGACCCTGTCCCGCTGGAGCTGTTCATACAGCTTGGGCAGGGGGGTTTCCCTCTGACGCATGACATACGTGTCGGCCACGACGTCCATGAAGTAATCGGTGGCGAGCTGTGCCAGCCTGGGCTCCTTGAGGGTCTTCTTGGCTTCCCCATAGAGTCTCATGTGGGTCGGAAAATCCCAGGGGCAGGACAGGTGGTGTGAGACGGCATGGTCGAGCAGGCCTTCCATGACTTCGGCCTCTGCCATGTTCTCGGACATCCTCTCCACGAAGGGCCTGGACAGAGCAATCTTCTTGTCCTTGATCTCGAGGGCGACGCGTTCCTGCCCGTCGCTCCATTCGGGTTGAGGCAACTCCGGGAAGAGGTGTCCTTCGCGCACCTTGGCCCAGACCTCCCGGAGGAGAGCATCCCAGTCCTTTCTCACCCCTGTCCCTTTCTCATCCTCTGGGCAACGGCCCGTCATTACTCCTTCACGAGGGCCCTGGGAACGAGAAGCTTTCCCTTCTGATAGATCTTGCCCCCGAACAGAACCCGATACCCCGTGTTTCCGTAAAACTTGGTCCCCACGCTCTGAATGGTTCCATCCACGTGGATCTCCCCGCCACGCATCCACTCCCCCGTGTTCTGGCCCGTATTGTTGGCGACCCTGATTTCGCCCTTCATCATACCGGCGCCGCACCAGTTTCCGGCCGACCCTTCCACGATCAGGCGGCCTCCGAAGAGACCCGACCCCGCAAAGTCTCCGACGTCCCCCTGCAGTACGAGGGTCTTGCCCTCCGGAAGCTTGTAGCCCAGGAAGTGGAAGCTGCGTTCATAGTCCTTCGGGCTCAGGACGATGTGGTCCTCCCGGGCGCAATTGACGAGGGCGGAGATGTAGATCCCGGCAGGTCCCGAGATCAGGTAGGGAAGCTTGTCGGAGCTGTCCAGGAGGGCGCAGAACTCGTCGATGTCGTCCGGATCGTATTGAGAGCCGTCGATCCTCTTGATGGCGGCGTTGTAAGCCTTCTCCACCTTGCTCTCTTCCACGAGCCAGACCAGGTCCCTGACTTCCTCCTCCACCAGTTGGAGGTATCCCTGCACGAGCAGCTCGAGGGTTTCTTCCTTTTCACGGACGATGCGGTCGAGGGGAATCTCCCTCTTGCGGTACTGAACCGACCTGAAATCCTGAAAGGGATTCTTCATCGGTCCAGAACCTCCTCGCCGAGGTCTCTTCGGATTTCCCAGTAGATCGGGTGGTCCCCCTGTGTGGGCTCGAGGGCCTCTCCGTCCGTGATCTTGCAGGCGGCCGCCAGCGCGCTCTTGAGCTGAGGCGCCTGTTCGATGTAGCGCCGGTGCATCTCTCGTACGGCCTCTTTGGCCATGTAGATGGGCAAGGGGTCCTGTCGGGACTCCTTCTCCCTGCGTGCCATGGTCTCTTCCTTCCACTGGATTCGGTGGGCCAGCGTGAAGGGCAGGATGGCCCTGAGGTGTTCGAGACCGACCTGCTCTTCGCCGAGGAACCAGGCCAGGGCCTGAGAAAGCGCTCGAGCACTTTTCGGAAATCGATTGGAGATGCAGTTTCTGACCGTATGGCAAAGATAGGAAGTGAAGTGGCAGCCGTCAGCGCATCCCTCGTGAAACCTCCTCTGCCCGTAATGATAGCAGAAGGACAACTCGGACAGGACCAGACGCAGGAAGGCGTTCGCGTCCACATCGAAGGGGATCTCGTCCATCTGGGAGCGGATGGTTTCGCGATCGGAACGGGAGAGGGTCCTCACCCCGGGTCCACGGGTCAGCGCCTCGCCGAATTGGTTGCACAATTCTTCCGCCTGCTCCATGCGGTCTTCATACGAACCCCTTTGATTCAGGACACGATGAAGCCCTCTTTCCAGCTCTTCGTTGCGCAGGCCCGACCCGTTGGCACCGGTCATGCCGATGTGGAAGGCGAGGTTGGGTCCCGGGTGTTTGGACTCGACCATGATGTCGAATCGGTCGATCAAGGGAGCGATGATCGTGTTCGTTCCGCCGTCCTGGTAGTTGGCGGTCGCGAACAGGCAGTATTCGCGGTTGATCACCGAATCGTTCAGGTACTCCCAGTTGCCCCGGTCCACACCATCCAGAATCATGCTCTGCTTTGTTTCGGGGAGCCGGTTGATTTCATCCACGATCTTGGTGGGAAGAAGTACGAAGTGAGACCAGACGACGACCTCTTCTCCCTGGTTCAGCCTGCCCAGGTCGGGTCGGCCGATGATCTTCTCCTCTGTCTGTTCCGGATGTCCTGAGACCTCACTTCCCCAGATAGTGCCGAGGGGAACGCGGTACAAGAGAGAACAAACGTACTCTGCAGACGTAGTCTTTCCCAGCCCCGGCTCGCCAATAATCAACGCCTTGCCCTGACGCAGGCCCGTCAGGAGAGTCAAGAGGAGGGCGGAGTTGAACTTCTCGCCCTTCACCTCCAGATCCGGACGACTGAAGTAGAGGTTGTCGCCAATGTATCGGTGGATATCGTGCGCGGTCTCGCGCAGGGCTCCGTTCGTTTCTTGCGGCATGTCGACTCCAGGTGTGTATCTTCTTCCTCAGGTAATGGACTTGGAGGTCCGGTCTAGTCCCACAGCCTCTATTTTCTTCGGTTCAGAGGGAAAGCAGCATCTCCTTGGCCCTGCCGAACAGGGCAGAAACGGAGAAGGCAAGCCATTCCCACTCAGGGTCGTGCCGCTTGCCCTTGCGATGGAGCATTACGTTGAAGCCGGCGATTACGCCAAAGCGGTATCCGGCCATGGCACGGTACCAGGCAATGTCCTCCACGGTCCGTCCTGTGGACGCCTCGTACAGGGCGATGAGCGGCTCGGCCGGCGGCACCGAAGCGATGGGTCCGTATTCTGCACTCCAGCTCAGCGGGTCGATGAAGACGAGCAACCAGCCGAGGTCGAGCAGTTGTGCCCCGATGCCGGAGATCTCCCAGTCGAGAAGGGCGACGAGCTCCTCTCCGTCCTGATTGTGAAAGAGAAGGTTCGTGCCCTGATAGTCGCCGTGAAAGACGCCGACCGGCGGATCCTCGGGTTGTCGTTCCAGGAGCAGGCCCCTGACTTCTTCGCCCTGGGAGACCCATTCGGGCTCCGCGGCCCTGGCGAGGATGCTGTCCCAGTGGCCGATTTCCTCCTCGATCGATCGGGGGGGGTCCCAGCCCGCCAGTTCCTTCCTCCAATCCAGTCGATGGACCTTTGCGAGAGCCAGCACGGCCTGTTCGTAAATGCCTGCAACAGCGCGCGGACTCCGGTCGAAGGAGACGTCCGGGTCCCAGACCGAAAACGTTCGACCGTCCATCCATTCGACCATCAGGTAGGGCACTTCGAACCACTCCGGATCGTCGCCGAACCACCGGACGGCCGGGACCGGGACACCGTCACGTTTCAGGGCCTCGAGCAGGGGCACCTGACGAAGTACGTCGGTGTTGCCGCTCTGCCGCACGCCTTTCGGGGGCAGTCTCATGACGAGGGAATCCTCGCACGGGGTCCCCTCCTTCTGGTAAGCGACCCTAAAACCGAAACTCAGCCCCGCGTGCCCGGGCATGACCTGGGCCCGGCCTACGGTCGCATCAACTCCGTAATGGGCGTTCGCGAAGCGTTGAAGTTGGTCCTGGAGCGTTTCCAGGTTCACCGATGCCAAGGCTGCCTCCCGGACGACTCTTTGATACCGTGTCTCACGGTGCGCTATAGTGGCTCGAAACGGCCCTGCGCCCATTCTACAAAAGGGTAAAGAACGGCCACCCTGATGTCAAAGGGGAGACATGGCTGCGTGAATTCGGAGCGTCCACAGAGAAGGCCGGACATCGACTGGTTGCGCGCCCTGGCGGTGTTGCTGCTCGTGCCGTTTCACTCCGCCCTCATCTTCTGCAATGACGGTATTTTCCCTCTCAGATCGGGGGAAGACTCCGAGTTGCTTTCCTACTTTGCGGGCATCGTTTCCCAATGGCACATGCCTCTGCTCTTCGTTATCTCCGGGGCAGGGACCTGGTTTGCCCTTCGGTTCAGGGAACCGGGCCGGTACGCGCGGGAAAGGGCCGAGCGGTTGCTGGTGCCGTTGATTTTCGGGAGCCTCGTGATCGTTCCGCCCCAGGTCTACCTGCAACGCCTGAACGAGGGGCGCTTCGAGGGGTCCTTTTTCGCCTTCTACCCCCATTTCTTCGATGGCATCTATCCCCAAGGGAATTTGACGTGGAACCATCTCTGGTTTGTTGCCTATCTTTTCATCTTCTCGATGATGGCGCTGCCGGTCTTCGACCGAATCGGAAGCGGTCCCGGGCAGAAATGGATCTCCAGGCTTGCGTCCATCTCGGAAAGACGGGGCGGCATCTTCCTGCTCGCCATCCCGATCGCCGGAACCGAGGCAACGTTCAGGGCCGCCTTTCCGGGCGTCCAGAACCTGGTCTGGGATTGGGCGAACTTCGGGTCCTATTTTGTTCTGTTCCTTCTCGGATTCCTGATCCTGGCGGATGAGCGCTACCAGCAGGCCGTCACCAGGGACGGGCCCCTTGCACTGGCGCTGGGGTTGATGACAACCGCCTTGGGGGTGAGCCTCCACCTGAACGGGGTCGCGCCCAGCCGAGGGTATTCACTGGGCTGGACAGCATACATGGTGCTTCGCGCCTTCAACATGTGGTTCTGGATTCTTGCCGTTCTCGGAATCGGAAGGCGGCTCCTCTTCTTCACCAACGGGACACTTCGATATGTCAGGGATGCCACGTACCCTTTCTACATTCTCCACATGACGGTGATCGTCCTGATCGGCTTTCCTGTCATGAAATGGAAGATGGGGATCGGGCCGAGGTACTTGTTCGTCGTCGTCCTATCGACTCTGGTGACGATCTTCGCCTACGATTTGTTCGTTCGAAGGTGGCGGGTTGGCAGGCTCCTTTTCGGCATGAAGGATAGTGATATATAGATTATATATATAAATGAATATAATAGATGTTCATTATTAAACTAGAACTTTAATTCTTGATTCCGTGTTCTACATCGAGGATCCACTGCCAATTAAAAGAACGAGATGTGAAACCTGTAAAACAAAGGACCAGCCACCCGGTCATCGTCGGCGTGGGACAGATCACACACCGTGAGAAGATTGCGGGGGACGATCCATCGCCGTCGGAGCTTGCAGGACGAGCCATCCAGGCGTGCGTACGCGATTCGGGCTGTTCCCATCTGCTGGGACAAGTGGACCGCTTTTCGGTGGTCAATATGTTCTGCGAAACCGCGAACCCTACCGGCATACTCTGCGATCTTCTCGGGTTCAAGCCGGGGATATGCGAATACACCAGCATCGGGGGCAACACGCCTCAATGGCTCGTGAACAGGGCCGCAGACGATATAGCAGAGGGCAAGATCGACGTCGCCCTTCTTGCCGGAGCAGAAGCCCTGTATTCAGAAGACCGGACCTTTGATTGGAGGAGGACGTACAAGGCCCTGGAGGGAATGATCGAGCGGAAGGAAATCATCGGAACCACCCGAAGGGGATTTGCCGATCATGAATTCAAGAACGGTGCATTCGGGGCGACCCGGGCGTATCCGCTGTTCGAGAACGCGCTCAGGGCCCGGAGAGGACAGAGCATCAAAGACCACAGGAACGCCCTGGGCCTTTACTGCGCGCAGTTTTCCAACATCGCCGCGAACAATCCTCTTGCTTGGTTCAGGAAGCCGAGATCGAGCCGGGAGATCCGTGAGGCAACGGATCGGAACCGGATGATCAGCTTCCCCTACACGAAGCTCATGAACCCCATCATGGGCGTCAACCAGGCGGCGGCCGTGGTCTTGATGAGCACCAAGACGGCAAAAAAGCTGTCGATCCCACGCGCGAAATGGGTCTATTTGCTGGGTGGCGCAGAGGTGATGGAGAAATGGCTGCTCTCGGACCGTGTGAACTACTGGTCCAGCCCGGCGATCAGAGAGATGAGCCAGGCGGCATTGGAGATGGCGGAGTTGGATATCGATCATATAGATTTCTTCGATCTGTACAGTTGCTTCCCGAGCGCCACGCTTACAGCCGTTTCTGCAATGGGTATGGACGTGGACGATCCGCGAGATCTCACAGTAACCGGAGGCCTGCCCTATTTCGGCGGGCCCGGGAACAACTACACCATGCACGCCATTGCGCACACAGTGGAGAGAATCCGGCAAGAGCCGGAACAGACCGGCCTGGTTACCGGCGTGGGAATGTACCTGACCAAGCATTCCCTCGGTATCTACGGAGGGAGGGAGCCGGAAAGGCCGTGGAGCCGGAAGTGGATGGCTCCGATTCAGGAGAGAATCAATGGGATGGAAAGCCCCGACCTGTGCCTCCACCCGGAAGGGCCCGCCGCCGTGGAAACCTACACGGTGGTCCACGACCGAGAGAACCAGCCGGAGCATTCCGTCGTGATCGCCCGGCTGGAGAACGGACAGAGATGTTTTGCCCAGACCGACGAGGACCGCGACCTGCTGATCGCCATGGAAAGGGAGGAATTTGTCGGGAAGAAAGGGTTCATCCGCAAGGGAATCGATGGGCCGAACAGGATCAGATTCTAGCATGATTGCCTCCTGCATCCGGATTCGATCGGGCTCGGTTTTCATCGGGTCCACGGCGAGTGCGGAGGGGCGCATACTCCATTCCACATTCGGCATTGAGCAGGTCGCCGTGTACAAAACGAGCCGTGAGAGGCGAATCTCACCGGATGCCCCAGGGGTTGAATTGGGGAGGGGTGTCGATTATGCTCCTCTAGGGCGAAGAAGGCCGTTTGACGAATACCAGCCTGCAAGGGGGAAGAAGGCATGAAGATTCTACGAGTTGATATGAGCGTTCTTGAGACCAGGTTTGAAGATCTGCCCGAGGAGTTGACAGCCCTGGGCGGAAGGGGGCTTTCGGCCAGAATACTGAGCAAGGAGGTTCCGCCGACTACGGACCCGCTCGGGCCGGAGGCAAAACTCGTGATCGCGGGCGGGCCTTTCGCGGGAACGATGGCCCCTTCCTGCGGACGCATCTCGGTGGGTGGAAAGAGCCCGCTCACCATGGGCATCAAGGAGGCAAATGCAGGGGGACCCACGGCCCAGAAGCTGGACAAGCTCGGGATTCGGGCCATCGTCATCGAAGGGGCCCCAAGGGATGACAAGCTGTACTTGCTCGTGATCAACAAGGATGGCGTGACCTTGCAGGATGGGAGCGCATACAAGGGCATGAAGACGTACGCCCTGGTGGAAGAGATGAAACCGTATGGAGAGAACGGTGCCGTCATCTGCATCGGGCCCGCGGGGGAGAGGAAATCGAAGGCCGCTTCCGTGGCCTTCACGGACAAGGACGGGCACCCGGCACGGCACGCGGGAAGAGGGGGTATGGGCGCCGTGATGGGCGCGAAGGGGCTGAAGGCGATCGTGGTGGACGACCAGGGCGCGCCCGCCGTTTCCATGGCGGACAAGGAGGCCTATCGTGAAATTCTGGGCAACTGGACCAAGCTCGTCAAAGAAGACAAGCAACTCCAGGGGTTCAGCACCTATGGCACGCCTGCGGGTATCGTTGCATTGCGAGGCCTGGGAAGCATGCCCTCCAAGAACTACAGCAGCGAGGAAACGCCCGGGTTCGAGAACGTGGGTGGGGAGGCCCTCGCGAAGCTCGGTCAGGAGAGAGGCGGACGGATGGATGGGTGCATGCCCGGATGCATCGTGAAATGCTCGATCATCTTCCATGATGCGGACGGCAAGCACGTAACGTCTGCCTTCGAATACGAGACGATCGCGCTCCTGGGCACGAACCTGGGTATCTCGGACCCGGACGAAGTGGCCAGGATGGATCGATTCTGTGATGAGATGGGCCTCGACACGATCGAGTTGGGCTCCGCCATGGGCGTGGCGGCGAGTGCCGGCAAGATGGAGATGGAGAATGTGGCGTCGGCATGGGCCCTGCTGGATGAAGTGGAGAAGGGGACCGAGTTCGGCACGGTCCTGGCCAACGGAGTCGTGGCCACGAGCAAGGCCCTTGGGGTGAGCCGGGTTCCCGCCTTCAAGGGGCAGGCCATTCCGGCCCATGACGGGCGGGTGTGCAAACCATGCGGCGTTACATACGCGACGAGCCCGATGGGGGCCGACCACACAGCAGGGCTTTCCTACGAAGATCCCATGAACAAGGAGGGCCAGGTGGACAGATCCTTCAACATGCAGGTGGTCATGGGCATGGTGGACAGCCTGGGGTATTGCCTCCTTGCCGCGCCTTCGGATCACGCCGCTGCGTCCGCCTTCTTCAAAGACCTGCTGAAAGCACGATATGGGCTCGAGGTGACGGCAGAGGAACTGATGGAGATCGGCAGGCAGACACTGCGGGACGAGATCAAGTTCAATGAAGGGGCCGAGTTCAGTACCCTTCACGGGCCGGATCCCGAGTTTGTCCGTAACGAGCCTCTGGCGCCCACGGGGAGCGTGTTCGACGTGGATGCGGGAGAGGTGGCCTCTATCTGGGAAAGGCTATAGATCATGAATCGTCGTTTCCTTCTTGGCGCAATCGTCTTGCTTGTCTCCTTCCTGGGAGGGTGTATTTCGTCCTACCAGGTGGAGATTCTGAAGGTCAACGAGATGATCCAGGACATGGAGGCGATCGAGCTCGATGACCCGGACCACACTTCAGACCTCCCGGAGAACGGCATCGTTGTCAACAACCAGACGGAAAGAACCCTTCTCGTCAAGACGAGGAGGAAGAAGGAACGGATCATGTCGATCCCACCGGGTGGAACAGGTTCTATGGCCCTGGAGCCCGGGAACTATCACTACTGGATTTATGAAGATGAGGCGGCAGACGAACCCAAGACAAAGGCCGTCTACATAGAGCTCCACGGCACGAGAAAGATCGTAGAGAAATGTGTGTTCGTCTACGACGTGTTCACCAAGAAGGAGGTGGTGGATGAGAAGGAGTTCGAGAAGCTGCGTTCTCGATAGGCGATAGCCGCGTTGACAACAAAGAATGCTATTGATA
>Ga0180434_10004185_pt1 | contig 17713 bp, 20 predicted proteins | sample SS_ome_7_FD_132453 | JGI IMG/M metagenome (GOLD analysis project Ga0180434, IMG submission 132453) | Hypersaline lake sediment archaeal communities from the Salton Sea, California, USA - SS_1_D_2 metaG | ecosystem: Environmental > Aquatic > Non-marine Saline and Alkaline > Hypersaline >...
CAGGGTGAGCAGCATCGCCGACTGGCTGATCGGCAGCCCCCACCGCGGGAAATCCCACTCCGGGTGCTCGCGAACCCTGGCGCGGACGCTGACGTGCATGATGCGAACGTGCAGCGAAATTGCTCGCGCTGCCGATCCGGCCCGCAGCACGGCACCGGGCCGGCTGACCTCGATCCACCACCGCGAGGTCTCAAGGTAGCGGTGCAGGGCCCGTTCCCCGGCGTAACCGCCGGACAGTGACAGCGGGAGCGCCAGCCAACCCTCGGTGTAGGTGTCCATGGTGCCCGCGTTTCCCACCGCACCGAGTGCGTAGGCCCACCGGCGCCAGACCGCCGCCCCCTGTTCCACCAAGTCGACGTCGACCCAGTCCGGAACGTCCTGGAAGTCCGCGATGAGATCGACCAGCGATTCGGGGGCCTCCGGCACCGCCTCGATGCCGTCCTGCAGCGCCCTCTCGACCAGAGCCCGGGCCCCGGGCGCACCCAGATCACCGTGATAGGTCTCCGCGACGAACCGTTCAGCGATCGGATCCCCCCGGGTCAGCCCCGCCTTGAAGGCGGAGGCGACCTCATCGGAGGGGAACAGGTCGAACCCGGTCAGCCGCAGCACACGGTTGCGCAGCCGCGCGTGCCGGGTGCCGTACCGTGCCGCCGGGTAGTCGAAGGCCTGCGGGATCGCCGGCGTCACACCGTGTTCAGCCCGCCACGCCGGGTGCCCGCACCACCAGCGGAACCGCCGGGAAATAGGCGGCCATCTCCGACCGGGACCGCCGCAGCGCCGCGGTACCGTAACCCTTCTTGCGGTGGGCGGGATGTATCCAGATCCGGAGGTTCACCTCGCCACCGGCCAACTCCCCGAACACCATTCCCACCTTCTCCGCACCGTCGAGGGCGACGAACCAGGCAGCCTCCTCGGCCCGCAAACGTTGACGCGCCGACGTGATTTCCTCGTCGATCGGTCCGGCCGGGCTTCCGGAACCATCGCCGGCCGCGCCCATCTCCTCGGTCCGGGCGACGAAGATGTCCCGGTCGGATTCCGGTGAGAAGAGCCGGAGCCGCAGGGTTTCGTCGGCGCTGGCCGGCCGCTCGCCGACGGTGAAACTCAACTGGCTGTTCAGATCGTCGAGTTCGGCGGCGATCCGTCGCCGCGAGTCCTTGGTGAGCTGGTCGAACGACATCCCCATCACCGCCTCCGCCCCGATCCGGGACTTTCCGAGCAGCTCGGCGACGGCGCCGACCGCGGTCTCCCGGTCGGCCGACTCCACGATCGCGTCGAGCACCTCATGGCGACGCTCCAGAGCGGTCAGCAGGGCGTCGGCGATGGCGCGGCGGGCAACGGACTGGTCTTGATCGGTCATTGCCTAAGCCTAAACGCCCAAGCCTAAACCGCACCCGTGACGGGAGCGCCGACCATGGCCAGGTGGCCTCGCCACGCCGTCCGGTGGCCTAGATTCGGAGCAGAACTCCGTACCGATGCGCCGCAGCCGACGACAGCCGGAAGGGACACACATTGCTGGAGAAGGCCCTCGTTGTGGCTGCCGCTCTGGTCGGTGCGGTGTTCACCGCCATCGGCATCGTGATCCGCCAGCGGGCCACCATGGACGTCCCCGCCGACCGGGGCGTGAGCGTTCTGATGGTCAACACCCTGCTGCGCCGCCGGCTCTGGTGGGCCGGAACCGCGGCCGCGGTGGTGGGCTACCTCTTCTACGCCATCGCCCTGGCCTACGGGTCGCTCACCCTGGTCGCCCCGCTGCTGGTCGCCGCGCTGCTGTTCGCGTTGCCGCTCAGCGCCTGGCTGGCCCATCGCAGCGTCAGCCGGGCCGAGTGGTTGTGGGCCGTAGTGCTGACTTTGGCTCTGGCGGTGTTCATCTCACTGGCCCGAACCCAGCCCGGCGACTACCGCGGCTCGGGACCGACGGCAGTCGGTGTCGCCGCGGCGAGCATGGCCGTCGTGGGCTGCTGCGTGCTCCTCGCCACCCGCTTCGCCGACTGGCGCCGGGCGATCCTGCTCGCGATCGGCGTGGGCCTGATGTTCGGGGTGGTGGCTGTGCTGACCAAGATCGTGATGCACCTGCTGACCACCGCAAGCCTCATGAAGCTGCTGGCATCCCCGGTGACCTACGTGCTCATCGCGATGGGAGTGGCCGCCACCCTGTTGCAGCAGTCGGCGTTCCATGCCGGCTCCCTACAGGCGTCGGTCCCGGCGATGCTGGTGCTCGAGCCGGTCACCGCTGTCCTGCTCGGACAGGTGGTGCTCGGCGAGACCCTGGAGGTGGACACTCCGACCGCGGTCGCTCTGAGCGCCGCCGTGGCCGCCATGGTGGCGGCGACCATCGCCCTGGGGCGCGACGAGGGGGCTTACGAGGACAAACTCGAAGCGGCCGCGCGGGGCGCCTCGGGCCTCGGCGACGCGTCGACCGACCGGGCCTCATGACCGCCGGGCTTGATCCCGTGGCCTCTGTTGCGGGCGGCCCCGGTGGCCCGCGCATCGGCGCGTTCTTCGATCTGGACGGGACGCTGGTGGCCGGATTCACCGCCACCGCCCACGCCAGCGATCGGCTCAGGCGCGGGCAGGCCAGGCTCGGAGAGGTCCTCGGCGTCGTCGAGGCCTCGGTGCGCTACAAGCTGGGCCGTATGCAGTTCGAGCGCCTGCTGACCCGGGCCGCCGGCTACTTGCGCGGGGAATCGCTCAACGAACTGAGCGAGATCGGCGAGCGGCTGTACGCCGAACAGATCGCCGACAAGGTCTACCCGTTGATGCGCACGATCGTCGAGGCCCACCGCGATCGTGGCCACACCATCGTGCTGAGTTCCTCGGCGCTGACCATCCATGCCGAACCGGTCGCCCGCGCCCTGGAGATCGGCCACGTCGTCTGCAACACCTTCGAACTCGACGGCGACGGCACGCTGACCGGACGGGTGAACCGGCCGATCGTGTGGGGCCGGCGGAAGGCGGCCGCGGTGCAGGAGTTCTGCCGGTCCCACGGCGTCGATCTGCGGAAGAGCTATTTCTACGCCGACGGCGATGAGGACGCACCGCTGATGGAGATGGTGGGCCACCCCCGGCCGGTCAACCCGCGTGCGGGCCTGGCCGCTCTGGCAGCCGCCCGGGACTGGCCGGTGCTCAGGGTCAGCGCGGCGGGCCGCCGCGGTCCGGCCAATGCGCTCGGCCATCTGCCCGCTCTGGGCCGGGCCGCGCTGGGCGCGGCGTTGAGCACCATCGCGGTGCGGGGGCGGCGCGGACGCTGAGCCGCCGGCGCCGGAACTCACATGGCGCGGTGCGGGACGTCGGTGATCAGCCCGCCGTCCACGACATATTCCGAACCCGTTGAGAACGAGGACTCGTCACTGGCCAGGAACACCACGAACGTGGCCACCTCCTCGGGGGTGCCGGTCCGGCCCATCGGGGCGGTCACGATGTCGTCGGGCAGATGCTTGGTCATCGGGGTGCGGATGAATCCGGGGTGGATCGAGTTCACCCGGATCTTCTCCGGGGCCAGTTCCAGAGCGGCCGACTTGGTCAGCCCGCGCAACCCCCACTTCGAGGCGACATAGCTGTGGGCCCAGACCGCACCGCGCATCCCCTCGATCGAGGAGACGTTGATGATCGACCCGCCGCCGGCGGCGATCATCGGTTCGATGACCGCCTGAATCCCGCGCATCGCCCCGGTCAGGTTGACGTCGAGCACTTTCTGCCAGCGGGTGATGTCGGCCGTCTTCAGGGGGGCGGCCTGCACGATGCCGGCATTGTTGACCAGCACGTTGAGTTTGCCGAACGCCCCGACGGCGGTGTCCACCGCGCTCTTCCAGTCCTCGGCGCTGGTGACATCCAGATGGACGTAGCGGGCCGCGTCCCCCAACTCGGCGGCGAGGGCGGCGCCCTCGTCGTCGAGGATGTCGCCGATCACCACCTTGGCGCCCTCGGCGACCAGCATCCGCGCATCCGCGGCGCCCATCCCCCGAGATCCGCCGCTGATCAGCGCCACCTTGTCCGCTACTCGTCCCATGGCCGGTCAGGCTACCGGAGGAAAGTAGAACCTGTTCCAGCCGATCGTGCGCATACTGACAGCCATGGGCATTCCCGTCGTGCACATCGGTACCGGAAACGTCGGACGCCTGGCCCTGGCCGAATTGATCGAGAACCCCGCCTTCGACCTGGTCGGCCTGGCGGTGTCCAGCCCGCAGAAGGTCGGCCTCGATGCCGGGGAGCTGGCCGGACTCGCGGTCCGCACCGGCGTCACCGCCACCGACGATCTCGGGGTGCTGCTGGCCGCCGAGCCGCTCTGCGCGGTGTACTGCGCGATGGGTGACACCCGGTTGGTGGAGGCGATGTCGGACGTCCGGCGAATCCTCGCCGCCGGTGTCAACGTCGCCGGAACGGCGCCAGGGGTGCTGCAGTTCCCCTGGAACGTGATGCCCGACAAATACATCGAGCCCGTTGAAACCGCTGCCCGGCAGGGCAATTCGAGCATCTTCATCAGTGGGGTCGATCCGGGCTTCGTCACCGACCTGATTCCGCTGGCCTTCGCCGGCGCCTGTCGCAGTATCACCGAGGTGCGCTGCATGGAGATCGCCGACTACGCCACCTACGACGGAGCCACGGTGATGTTCGACGTGATGGGATTCGGCAAACCTCTCGACGAGGTTCCCCTGTTGTTCCAGCCCGGAGTGCTCAGCATCGCCTGGGGGGCAGCGCTTCGCCAGTTGGCGGCCGGGCTGAACCTCGCCCTGGACGGCATCACCGAGAGCTACGAGCGCGAACCGGCCCCGGAAGCGTTCGACATCGCCGCCGGGCACATCCCCCGGGGCGGGGTCGCGGCCGTGCGCTTCCAGATCAACGGCATCGTCGACGGACGCCCCGCCCTGATCGTCGAACACGTCACCCGGTTGCGCGGGGACCTCCGGCCCGATTGGGCTCAGCCCGCCCAACCCGGCGGCTCCTATCGGGTCGAGATCACCGGCGAGCCGTCTTATGCGGTGGACATCTGCCCGACAAGCAGATACGGCGACCACAACCACGCGGCCATCGCCGGCGGTGCGGCACGGGTTGTCAACGCCATCCCGGCGGTGATCGCCGCCCAACCCGGAATCCGCACCACCCTCGACCTACCGCTGACAAGCACGGTCGGCCTGTTCGGTCAGGGGCGGTAGCCCGGTACCAGGGTCGCCCCCGGGTACCACCCGTATCCGCCGTTGACGAAGAGCGACAGGCACTGCGCTCGCCAGGCCCTGCCGCCGAAATCGCAGTTGAGCAACGCGGTCTGGTCCGGCGCCGACCCCAGCGTCCGAGGCGGGCGCTGCGGCAGCGCGCAGTTGTTCACGTAGGGGTTGAACGGATAGATGCCGTTGTAGCACGGAGCCGAGGGGATCGGATCCGGACCGGCCCGCGCGACCGGGGTCGAACCGGGACCACCGACAAGCGGCACCGCCATCATCGCGGCCACAGCGGCCAGAAGGATTTTCCCGGAAGCAGCCATCAGTGCCTCCTCTCCACAGCGCTCCACGTTGAGCGCACCTTCAAGACTACTCCCCCTCGCTGCGGATCGAGGCGCGGTCCGGCGGCGGTCCGGGACGCGGACGCGACCACCTCGAGCCCCCCGACACGCAGGGTAGGACCTGCTACGCCGATCGCCGCTTTCGCAGCGGTAGGCGGTCGTCCGAGGGGATTCCGAGGGGATACAGTGCTAACTGGAACAGGTTTCAGTGACCGGCCGGCATCGAGGAGTCCCATGCACACCGAACTCTGCGACCAACTCGGCATCGAGTTCCCGATCTTCGCCTTCACTCATTGCCGCGACGTCGTCGTCGCGGTCAGCCGGGCGGGCGGCTTTGGAGTTCTGGGCGCGGTCGGTTTCACCCCCGAACAGCTCGAACTCGAGCTCAACTGGATCGACGACCACATCGGCGATCATCCCTACGGCGTGGACATCGTGATCCCCAACAAGTACGAGGGTATGGACGCCGGGACGTCGACCGCGGAACTTACGGAGATGCTGCGCAAGATGGTGCCGCAACAGCATCTGGACTTCGCCAAGAAGATCCTCGCCGATCACGGGGTGCCGACCGAGGACGCCGATTCCAACGCTCTGCAGCTGCTGGGATGGACCGAGGCGACAGCCACACCCCAGGTCGAGGTCGCCCTTCGCCACCCCAAGATGTCCCTGATCGCCAACGCGCTGGGCACTCCGCCGCGGGACATGATCGACCACATCCACGATTCCGGGCGCAAGGTCGCTGCGCTGTGCGGCTCCCCTGCACAGGCCCGCAAACACGCCGACGCCGACGTGGACATCATCATCGCCCAGGGCGGCGAGGGCGGCGGGCACTGCGGCGAGGTCGGTTCGATCGTGCTGTGGCCCCAGGTGGTCAGGGAAGTCGCCCCGCGGCCGGTTCTGGCCGCCGGGGGCATCGGCAGCGGCTACCAGATCGCTGCGGCGCTGGCGATGGGGTGTCAGGGAGCATGGACGGGATCGCAATGGCTGATGGTCGAGGAGGCGGAGAACACCCCGGTGCAGCAGGCCGCCTACTCGCAGGCCACCAGCCGGGACACCGTCCGCAGCCGCTCGTTCACCGGCAAGCCCTGCCGGATGTTGCGCAACGACTGGACCGACGCCTGGGAACAGGCCGGCAATCCCGAGCCGCTGGGCATGCCCCTTCAGTACATGGTGTCCGGAATGGCCGTCGCGGCGACCAGCAAGTATCCCGACGAAACAGTCGATGTGGCATTCAACCCGGTCGGTCAGGTCGTCGGCCAACTCACCAGGGTCGAGAAGAGCTCAGCGGTGATTCAGCGCTGGGTCACCGAATATCTGGAGGCCACCAACCGGCTCAACGAGCTCAACGAGGTCGCCGCTGAGGCCTGAACCGTCCCGGCGGTGTCGGCCCGCTAACGGTCAGGGCCCCTGGGGAGGTGTGACGATTCGTCCGTAACCCCAGTCCCCGGACCTGAACACGCCGGTCTGCCAGCCCTGCGCCCCCATGCACACCATCGGGAGACCGTCAGGAGACTGGGCGGCCGACTGCGACCCCGGGCAGGGACTGCCTGGGGTCTGGACCCCGTACAGCTTCGGGGAGACCACCCAGAATCCGGTGCCGGGGGGCGGTGAATCCCACCCGAGGTAGCCCTGGTTGGGAATCCAGTGGCAGGCCAGCGCCTGCCCGGTCGGCCCGCGACCGTAGATGAACTTGTCCCACCGGTAGCAGGGGGCACTGAGGAAGGCCTCGTAGCTCATCCCCGGAACATCGCCCGGGTAGCTGGGGTGGGCGGTGTCGTCGGCGGCGGCCGGGGACGCCGTCAGGGGCGCGAGCGTGAGCGCACTAGCGGCTGCCGCTGCGGCGATGAGCAGTTGACGGAACATCGGGCACCCTCGGTCTCGGCTGGCAGGACTAGCGCAGAGCCTAACCGGCAGGGCGACCACACCTGCCCGAAACCGCCCAGGATCGTCGGGAATCGCCTGCTACTCTGCCAGCGTGTGTTCCGCAGCCGACGTCGGTGCGGATCCTGTCCCGCACGGCTTCACAGTTCGCCGCTCGTCCGGCGACACCTCTGCCCTCTGGCACGAAGTGGTCACGCTGCCCGACGGACGGATCGGAGTAGCCGTCGGCCACACCGATGACCCGGACCGTCGGGACCGGCTGCGGTCGGACCTGCGGGCCGGGCGCTGGGGCGGGCTTGACGACGAGGAGGGTTCGCGGGATGCAGCGGGAAGTCCACCGACCATCGTGTGCGGAGTGATCGACCGCCCGGCCTCCCGGTTCTCCTACCGTGCTGCGGGTGCCGACCCTGGGGCGCCGGCACCGTTGATGGCCGTACCGGATAGCCCGCCACGGGCGATGGGACTGCCACCGGGCCGCGCGATGACCGCGGATCTGCCACCAGGCTCGACGCTGCTGTTCTGCACCGGCCCCGCCGACCGCGCCGCGGCCCTGCTCGCGGAGCTCCCGTCCGCGCACCCCGAACGATTGGCCGATCACCTGGTCAGCAACCTGTCCTCCCGCCACCACCCGGGAGTGATCGCGGTGTTGTACCGGCACCCTCCGCTCCCGCTGAGCCTCACCCTCCCCGCAGTCGCCGAGAACCTCGCGGTCGTCCGCGACCGCCTGCGCTCGTGGCTCGCCCTGGCCGGCGTCGACTCCGAACCCGCCTCCGACGTGCTGCTGGCGGTGGGCGAAGCGACGTCCAACGCCGCCGAACATTCCGCCACGAACGGGCGACGCAGCGTGACGCTGTCGGTCCACGCCCGGGTCTCGGGTGCGGGACTGCGGCTGACCGTGTCCGACAATGGGCGATGGCGGGCGCCGCCGGCCGACCCCGGCCACCGCGGGCACGGCCTCCGGCTCATCAAGGCCCTGGTCGACTCCGCCGAACTGACCACCAACCAGCACGGAACCACCGTGGAGATGCTCAAGGAGTTGCGCACATGACGCATTCCCGCTTCGCGTTGGACTCCGACCCGCGGCAACGGCCGCCGGTACTGGTGGTGACCGGTGAGATCGACCTCGCCAACGTCGGCGAATTCGAAAAGGCGATGGTCCAGGCGGGTGCCGGTGCGCCGGCCGTCACCATCGATCTGACCGGGGTGGACTACTGCGACAGCGCCGCCGTTCGCGCTCTGTTCTCGATGGCCGCAAGCACTGAGTTGACCCTGGTAGTCGGCAGCGCCGGGCACATCACAACCCTGCTGGGTATCTCCGGCCTCGATCGAGTGGCCACCGTGGTGGTCAGGGACTGAGGCGTCGTTGCCCGCCCCCACGTTTCAGGCCCGTGACGACTCCGGCACCAGCGACCTTCTCGAACGGATTCTGGATCGTGTTCAGCGCGACCTGCCCGGGGCCGTCGGACTCGCGGTGTCCCTGCACGACCGGAGCCACGACCCTGCCGGGACCGTCCTGGCGACCCGCGGCGTGGGCGGACAGTTCGTCGATGCGCAACTGGACGGGCTGGGGGGCCCGGCGATCGACGCCTCCGAGCATCAGGTGCCGGTGCTCAGCCCGCTGCTGTGGTCCGACGATCGCTGGCCGGCGCTGAGCCCGGAATCGCTGACGGCCCGCGACCCGGGGCATCAGTCGGTGTGGCAGGCGATCAGCGGGGCCGCGGCCACGCCCGGTGTGTGGCGTGCCGACGCGACCGTCGTGCTGTCCGCCGTGCTCGGCGAAGCCGCAGACGCTTCCACCATCACCACCCTGATCGGTTACGAGCAGCTCATCACGGCGGCGATGATGACCGCCGCGGCCCGGGAGGGTTCTCAGATCGCCGACATGCTGGCGGTTCTGCAGTCGCGCGGAGCGATAGAGCAGGCCAAGGGAGCCGTGATGGGCGCGCTGCGCTGCGATGCCGACACGGCCTGGTCCATGTTGCGCCGAGCCAGCCACGACTCGAATGTCAAGCTCCGCGTGCTGGCCGTCGCCCTGGTCGAACTTATCGGAGGCGCCCCCGCCGAGCAGCCGGCGGTGGGCGCACCGATCGTGCCCGACGAAGCGGCCCGGCGGGCCGCTGGACTGCTCTGGGCCGTACTCAGCGCCGCGCCCCGTTCAGACTGATCCGGAAGCACCGCTCATCGAGGGTTTTCGCGGCGACGGGATCCGAGCCGGACCGGTCGGCGAAACGCCGCCGTGGCAGCACCGGAAACAGCGCCCGGGATGGTTCGCTTGGGATGACCAACCGACACCGGAGGAATCACCATGACCAGCCGACCGGAAACGCCCCTTCGACCGGCGAGCCCCCACGCGGCACGAGCCGCTCGGGTCGCCACGTCGGTCGCCGGCGCAGCGGCCGCGCTGGCCATGGTGATAGGCGGCTTCATGGGAAGCGCGGAACGTGCGCTGATCCCGCGGGCCGCGGCGACACCGTCCGACCAAACGGAGGCTGACGAGTTCGGCTACCTCGACTCGGCGGCACGCTGCGATGCCGACCAGACCCTGGTGGCCTACGGGCGCACCTCGCGGGCACAGGTGGCGATTTGCCTCGGCCCGGGCGGCGAGTTGCAGTACCGCGGTGTCCGCAGCAGCGACGGCGCCTTCCTGATGTTGCCGGCCGGGCGCTCCGCGGGCGGCTCGATTGTGGCCACGAACGGCGACGCCACCTACGCGGTATCGCCCTCGATGCTGCTGGTGTCGGAGGGCGACTCGGTCGTTTACCGCGGCTCCTGGATAGAGTTCCGCGAGACAGGGTTCGGCTCAGGGGCCACGTCGTCGTCACCGTCATCGTCACCGTCATCGTCTATGTCATCGTCTACGTCATCCGCTTCCCCGGCGGCGTCACAGACTCCGACCGAGCCCACATCGGATTCCGTATCGGAAGATTCCCCGTCGGAGGTGCCCACGACCACGGTGAGCACGACGACGGTCACGATCACCGCCGAGGCCGGCTGACTCGCCGGACGGTTCGCCGTGGCTTCCGTCCGGCACGGATAGCATTCGATGATGACCTGGTCACTGGGACCGTCCTGCGGTGACCTGATCGTCATGACCGGGGTGGCCGGACCGGCCGCGAAGATGGGCCATCACCTCACCCTTGCGATGCGATCATGGCGTGTCGATGTCCAGTGGCGCGGAAAGCGGCCCGTCACTGCCGAGCTCACCGTTGACGTCGACTCCCTGGAGGTGGTCAAGGGTGAGGGCGGGGTCACTCCGCTGGCCGGACCGCAGAAGGCGGTCGCCCGGGCCAATGCGCTGAAGTCACTGGACTCGAAGAAGTATCCCCGGATTCGCTTCGCGGCCAACGCCATCGAACCCTCGGCAGTGGGTTACCGGCTTGTCGGCGAGTTGGAGATCCACGGCAGGACACTGCCCCGAACGGTTGAGGTGGCGGTCGACGAGAGCGGCGATGACCTGACGGTTTCGGTGGAGGCGACGGTCGCCCAGAGCGATTTCGGTATCAAGCCGTTGTCGCTGATGATGGGCACCCTGAAGGTGGACGACGAGGTAACCGTCGTCTTCAGTGGACACCACCCGAAATAGCCTGGATCCCAGACCGCTACCAGAGCCGGGCCGCCCCGAGGACTACCGGACCCCCGCCTCAGCCGGTGACGACGACCGGGTCGCCGATACGCACCTGGTTGAAGTACCACAGCGCGTTGTTCGGACTGAGGTTGATGCAGCCGTGGCTGACGTTGGCGTACCCCTGCGAGCCCACCGACCACGGCGCCGAGTGCACGTAGACCCCGCCCCAGGTGATCCGCACCGCGTCGGCGACGGTGATCTTGTAGCCCTCCGGGTCGGTCAGCGGGATCCCGATCGTCCGCGAGTCCATCACCAGCGACTTGGACTTCTCCAGAACGGTGAACGATCCCATCGGCGTGGCGAATCTGGGCTTGCCCATCGACGCCGGCATCTGCCGCATGATCACCCCGTCGATGCTGACGGTGAAGGTGTGCGCAGAGATGCTGGCCACACCCATCACGGTCGCCGCGGTCTCGAAACTGCGCTTCACTCCGGCGGCCAGCAGCGAGATGCGCGAGTGAGCCGGCCAGTACTGGTCGGGCTTCCATTCCAGGACGGTGTCGCTTCGCCATTGGAAGCGGCCGGCGACGTTGGCCGGTTCGGTGACGACGATGGACCGCTCCGCGGCCCGCCGGTCGGTGACCGGTCTGGCGAATGTGACGATGATGGGATGGGCCACCCCCACGGTCTGGCCGTTGATCGGGGCCACTGAGGCGACGGTGACGGCGGCGGTCGCCGGGGCCACCGCCGCCAAGCTGCCCGGAGCCGAGGCCGACATCGCCAGGACTGTGAGTGCCGCCGCGGCCGCCAACCGTCGAAACACTGTGATCATCGCTCCCTGTCCTTCGGTATCGACGGACAGTCTAGTTGCTGAGCGAATTCGGCGAGGGAAGCCGGAGAGGCCGTTTATGCGACCCGGCCGACCACCGAAACGGGGTCAGTTCCTGTTGGCAGGCAATGCGCTGACCATCGGGGTGTCCACCCCGACCGGGCCCAGTCCGGCGGAACCGCCGGGTGCGCCCAACGGGGCATCCCGGCCCGGCAGGACCTCGGTGAAGAAGGCGGCATTGTCGGCCAGGAAGCGCTTCTGGTCATCGGGAAGGTCGTCCTCGAAATAGATCGCATCGACCTCGCACAGCAGTCGGCAAGCGCCACATTCCACGCACTCGTCGGGATTGATGTACATGCTGCGGTCACCTTCGTAGATGCAGTCGACCGGGCATTCCTGCGCGCATGCCTTGTGCTTGACGTCCACACATGCACTGGTGATCACGTAGGTCATGCGCGGCAGCTTATCTGTGACGGGCCGTAGCAGACACGGGTCGAAGGTTCGCCACGCCGGGGACCAAAGTCCCCAATCGGTGAGGCCGGGGCGGCCGGCGGATCCACCCGGGAATCGTCAGCCGGACAGTTCGCCGGTGATGTTGACGAACCCGGTGGCATCACGGCGGTGATCGGTGAGGTAGCGACACTGGCCGTAGATCTGCAGAACCCCCCGCCCCGGGACATCGGGGTTGCGGTGGAAGTGGGCGCTGAGCCCGTCCCTGCCCAGGGTCTTACCCCCGGGATGACGGTTGGGCGCGATGCCCTCGACCCAGCCGTGGGCCCGCATCGCGCGGGCGATGCCCCGGAAGTACGGGGGAGTCTCGGCGACCGTGGGTACGTCGAAGTTGAGGTAGACGACACCCCGGTAGGGGGGCTGGTCCCCCTCCCCGCAGGGCTGCAGGATGTAGCTGCCGGTAACACCGCGAAGACGGCCATCAGCGACGAACAGCCGGGCCGGATCCAGAACCTGCCGGCGGGCTTCCGATTCGGACAGCGGCGGCCCCGCAGTGCTCGCTGCCGCGCCGCCCGCGCTGCGGAGTCGGTGCACCACGACGAACGCCGACCCGAGCAGCAGAGCTGTCACCAGAGCGGCGCCGATCAACAGCAATGCCGGCCGTGAGCGCAGAGCACCGTCCATATGGTTGCCTCGACGTGATTGCCTCGACGTGGTTGCCTCGACCAAACCCAGTCGTCCGGATCAGACGGTGACATTATGCAAGTCCGGTGATCGACGAGCGGTCCTCCGTTCGCCGGGAAGGTTGTGACCAAGATCTCCCGCCGATCCGCGGGACGCACCAACTCACCGGCCCCCCAGCCCGTCCGTCCCGGAGGAGCCATTCCGAACTGGGCAAATGCCTCGGTAGTCGGCAACAGTGGCCACAACGGACGGGTGCGACACGCAGTGGCCGGCGCCGGTCGCTGTAAAACTGTCGGTGGTTAGGGCACAGTTGAAGGTATGGACGCGTCTCTGCTGCCCGCGGCCGGTCGCCGTGGTGCGTCCGGCAGATCCCTGGGGGCCGGGCTGCGCAGGCTGGCCGGGTTGCTGACCACTTTGGTGATGCTGGTAGCCCTGTCCTCAGCTCCGGCCGCCGCCAACCCAGCGCCGCCGGACCAGTCAGCCTTGCTCAGCCAGGTGGTGCCCGGCCTGGTCGTCATCGACACCACTCTGGGGTACCAGGGCGCCGTCGGCACCGGAACGGGCATCGTGATCGACCCCAACGGCGACATCCTGACCAATAACCACGTGATCGAAGGCGCGACCGAGATCACTGCCGTGAGCCTGGCCAACAGCCGCGCCTACGCCGCCGACGTGATCGGGTTCGACCGGGACAGCGACATCGCCGTGATCCGGCTGCGCGGTGCCAGCGGCCTGCCCACTGCGGTTCTGGGAACCTCGTCCACGCTGGCGGTGGGCGACCCGATCGCCGCCATCGGCAATTCCAACGGAACCGGCAGCGCGCCGAGCTACGCCCCGGGCACCGTGACCGAACTCGGCACCTCGGTGCGCGCCTCCAACGAGTCGGGCGGCAACTCCAAACAGCTCTACGACCTGATCCGGGTGGCGGCGGACATCCGCCCGGGTGACTCGGGCGGCCCGCTGGTCAACGGCGCCGGGCAGGTGGTCGGGGTCAACGTGGCGGCGACCCTGACCTTCCGGATGGGTGGAGTGACGGGGGGCGAGGGGTTCGCCATCCCGATCGACCGGGCGATGGGCATCGCCAATCAGATCCGGGCCGGTGCCGCCTCACCGTCGATCCACCTCGGTGACACGGCGTTCATCGGTGTCGCGATCGCCGATCCGCTGCCGTTCGGCGGTCCGGCCGGAGCGGTGGTCCGCCAGGTGCTTCCCAACACTCCCGCGGTGGCGGCCGGGCTGGCCAGCGGTGACGTCATCACCGCCGTCGACGGAATCCCGGTCAACGGGGCCGACAATCTGACGGCGATCATGAATCAGCGCCGGCCCGGTGACATCATCACCCTGACTTGGATCGACCGCGGCGGCGCACCGCGCAGTGCGCCGTTGGTGCTCATGAAGGGTCCGGCTGGCTGAATACGGCCGCCCCCGCCTACCGGGGGTGATGAGCCAGGCTGTCGATGCGGGCCAGGGCCACAGCGCACACCGGAAGGTAGGCCGCTGCCCACCAGGGCACGTCGAAGCTCGCCAGGCAGCCCTCATCGGTCGGGCGAACCTCGTGACCGGTGGCCGGCACACCGGCCACGGTCCAGCCCCAGCGCCGACCCGGTACGTAATCGGTGATCGTGAAGGACAACGGGACCCCCGCCGCGGTCCAGACGGTCCCCTGCGCCCCGAGACTCACTGTGGTAGCGCCGTCATGCAGTACCGCCCGGCGGACCAACGGCCCCCAGCTCGGCCAGGCGGTGAGATCGACCAGCAGATTCCACACCACCGGGGCGGGTGCGTCGACCTGGCGTTGCACCCGCAGCGCCGAACCGCGCAGGGCTATACCCATGCCGGGTCCATCACAGATCTCATGGCGCAACGCTACGCCGGATGGCCGCACAGTGACCCGCCCGGGGCGGCACGCACATGCCCCCGAGTTCGTGGACGCCGCCACGCCACCTGGGTCCCGATGCCCGAACACGTTCACGGCATCTGAGGCCGCAACCGGGCGGGTCCTAGGATTAGGTGTCATGAACGGTTCGGTCACGGTCCACATGGCGGCCCCGGCGGAGAAGATCTGGAATCTGATCGCCGACATCCGCAACACCGGGCGCTTCTCGCCGGAGGTCTTCGAGTCCGAATGGCTCGACGGGGCCACCGGTCCGGCCCTCGGCGCGAAGTTCCGCGGACACGTCCGGCGCAACGAGATCGGACCGGTCTACTGGACCACCTGCCGGGTCACCGCCTGCGAGCCCGGACGCGAGTTCGGTTTCGCGGTGCTCGGACCGGGTGACCGGGCGGTCAACAACTGGCATTACCGGCTGACCCCCAGCGGCGACGGCACCGACGTCACCGAGTCGTTCCGGCTGATGAACTCTCCACTGGTCGCAGTGTTCTGGGCGTTCGGAGGCTTCCTGCGCCAACGGCGCAATCTGCGTGACATGCGCACGACCCTGGAACGGATCAAGGCCGTCGTCGAAGCGGAATGACCCCGATGCCGCCGCCGGCCGCGGCCCGATCTCTACTGTGGTCCACAAGAGCGCCGCGCCGAGCGAAGGGTGACCGATGACCGCGACCGAGGGACTTGCGGCCCGCGTCAACGGCCAGGCGCCGCCGCAGGTGCCGCTGGCCGACATCGACATGGGCACGCTGGGGTTCTGGGCGCGTGACGACACCTTTCGGGACGGGGCCTTCGCCACGTTGCGGCGGGAGGCCCCGATCACCTTCGTCACCGAGATCGAGTTCGACGGTTTCCAGGCCGGGCCGGGCCACTGGGCGCTGATGCGCTTCGACGACGTGCACTACGCCAGTCGGCACCCCGACATCTTCAGCTCCTACCCGAACATCACGATCGGCGACCAGGCGCCCGAGGTCGCCGAGTATTTCGGCTCGATGATCGCCCTGGACGACCCCCGGCACGCGAGGCTGCGCAACATCGTCTCCCGGGCCTTCACCCCCAAGGTGGTGGCCCGCATCGAGGAGTCGATCCGCGACCGGGCCCGGCGGCTGGTGACCGGCATGATCGCCAACCACCCCGACGGGCGCGCGGATCTGGTCAGCGAACTCTCCGGGCCACTGCCCCTCCAGATCATCTGCGACATGATGGGCATCCCCGACAGCGACCATCAGCAGATCTTCCACTGGACCAACATCATCCTCGGCTTCGGCGACCCCGACCTGACCACCGACTTCGAGGAGTTCATGAAGGTCGCCATCGACATCGGCGGCTACGCCACCGCGCTGGCCGAGGACCGCCGGGCCGCCCCGCAGGAGGATCTGACCTCGGCACTGGTGGCCGCGGAGGTCGACGGGGAACGACTGACCTCGGCGGAGATCGCGTCGTTCTTCATCCTGCTGGCGGTGGCCGGGAACGAGACCACCCGCAACGCGATCAGCCACGGCGTGCTGGCACTGAACCGGTTCCCCGAGCAGCGCGAGATCTGGTGGGGCGACTTCGGCGCCCACACCGCGACCGCCGTGGAGGAGATCGTGCGCTGGGCCTCCCCGGTGGTCTACATGCGCCGCACCGCCACCCGCGACGTCGAACTCAGCGGGGTTCGCATCGCCGAGGGCGACAAGGTCACCCTGTGGTACGCCTCGGCCAACCGGGACGAGTCCAAGTTCGCCAACCCGTGGATGTTCGACGTCACCCGCAGCCCTAACCACCACGTCGGTTTCGGCGGCGGAGGCGTGCACTTCTGCCTGGGCGCGAACCTGGCCCGCCGCGAGATCGCGGTGGTCTTCGAGGAACTGCGCGAAAGGATCCCCGACATCGCCGTGACCGAGGAACCGGCGATGCTGCTGTCGTCGTTCATCCACGGCATCAAGAGGCTGCCGGTGAGCTGGACATCGCCGTCGTGATGAGGGAGCGCCTGAACTGGCTTGCATTGCACGGTTTCGTGCGCTCGGCAGCCGGCTGGGCAGCCCGCCGCGGGGAACCGCAGGCCCGGCTGATCGCCGATCCCGCGGTTCGCTCCGACCCGTTTCCTTTCTACGAGGAGTTGCGTGAGCGCGGGCCGCTGGTGCAGGGACGGCTGAGCTTCCTGACGGTCGACCACGCGCTGGCCCATGAGTTGCTGCGCTCGGAGGATTTTCGCGTCCTCGCGCTGGGCAGCCGGCTGCCGGCCCCGCTGCGCCTGCTGGAACAGCGCACCCGTCCCGAGGGGGTCCTACATCCGCTGCAGCCGCCGTCGCTGTTGTCCGTCGAACCGCCCGAGCACACCCGATACCGCAAGACCGTATCCGCGGTGTTCACCTCGCGGGCGGTCGCGGCGCTGCGCGACGGAGTCGCGGCCACCGCGACAACGCTGCTGGAGCAGTTGTCCGGCGATCAGGACGTGGTCGACATCGTGGACCGGTACTGCTCCCAGCTCCCGGTCGCGATCATCAGCGAGATCCTCGGCGTTCCCGACACCGAACGGTCCCGGGTTCTCCAGTTCGGAGAACTGGCCGCCCCCAGCCTCGACTTCGGTTTGAGCTGGCAGCAGTACCTGAGTGTGCAGCGGGGCCTCGAGGGCTTCAACGCCTGGCTGGGCGACCATCTGGCAACGCTGCGGGACAACCCCGGCGAGGACCTGATGAGCCAACTCATCGAGAAGTCCGAGGACGGGGTGCGACTCGATGACACAGAGTTGCGCGCCGTGGCAGGACTTGTCCTTGCCGCGGGTTTCGAGACGACGGTCAACCTGCTGGGCAACGGGATCCGGCTGCTGCTCAACTCCCCCGATCAGCTTTCCCTATTGACCGATGATCCGTCACTGTGGCCCAACGCGGTCGAGGAGATCCTCCGACTGGAGTCCCCGGTGCAACTGACCGTGCGGGTCGC
>Ga0180434_10004187_pt1 | contig 17713 bp, 19 predicted proteins | sample SS_ome_7_FD_132453 | JGI IMG/M metagenome (GOLD analysis project Ga0180434, IMG submission 132453) | Hypersaline lake sediment archaeal communities from the Salton Sea, California, USA - SS_1_D_2 metaG | ecosystem: Environmental > Aquatic > Non-marine Saline and Alkaline > Hypersaline >...
ACCCTGTCGGACCGCTACATCACCAGCCGGTTCCTGCCGGACAAGGCCATCGACCTGGTCGACGAGGCCGCCTCCCGGCTGCGCATGGAGATCGACTCCCGCCCCGTCGAGGTCGACGAGGTCGAGCGCCTGGTGCGTCGGCTGGAGATCGAGGAGATGGCGCTGGAGAAGGAGGAGGACGAGGCCTCCAAGGACCGGCTGGAGAAGCTGCGCGCCGAACTGGCCGACTACAAGGAGAAGCTGGCCGAGCTGACCACCCGGTGGCAGAACGAGAAGAACGCCATCGACGTGGTCCGCGAGTTCAAGGAACAGCTGGAGGACCTGCGCGGCGAGGCCGACCGGGCCGAGCGCGACGGCGACCTGGCCAAGGCCGCCGAGCTGCGCTACGGGCGCATCCCCGAGGTGGAGAAGAAACTCGACGCCGCGCTGCCCCAGGCCCAGGCCAGCGAGGCCGTCATGCTCAAAGAGCAGGTCAGCCCCGACGACATCGCCGACGTGGTCTCCTCCTGGACCGGAATCCCGGCCGGCCGGCTGATGGAGGGCGAGACCGCCAAGCTCCTGCGCATGGAGGACGAACTCGGCAAACGGGTCATCGGGCAGCGCAAGGCCGTCGCCGCGGTATCCGATGCGGTGCGCCGCACCCGGGCGGGGGTGGCCGACCCCAACCGGCCGACCGGATCATTCCTGTTCCTCGGCCCGACCGGGGTGGGCAAGACCGAGCTGGCCAAGGCGCTGGCCGACTTCCTCTTCGACGACGAGCGGGCGATGGTCCGCATCGACATGAGCGAGTACGGCGAAAAGCATTCGGTGGCAAGGCTCGTCGGAGCGCCCCCCGGCTACATCGGGTACGACCAGGGTGGCCAGCTCACCGAGGCGGTGCGCCGCCGGCCCTATACGGTGGTGCTCTTCGACGAGGTGGAGAAGGCCCACCCAGACGTCTTCGACGTGCTGTTGCAGGTGCTCGACGAGGGTCGGCTGACCGACGGTCAGGGCCGCACGGTGGACTTCCGCAACACCATCCTGATCCTCACCTCGAACCTGGGATCCGGCGGTGACGAGGAGCAGGTGATGGCGGCGGTGCGGGCGGCGTTCAAGCCGGAGTTCATCAACCGCCTCGACGACGTGCTGATCTTCGACGCGCTCTCCGCCGACGAACTGGTCGAGATCGTCGACATCCAGCTGGCGCAGCTGCAGAAGCGGCTGTCGCAGCGGCGCCTGGAGTTGCAGGTGTCGCTGGCGGCCAAGGAATGGCTGGCCGAGCGCGGTTTCGATCCGGTCTACGGGGCCCGGCCGCTGCGCCGCCTGGTCCAGCAGGCCATCGGCGACCAACTGGCCAAGATGCTGCTGGCCGGCGAGGTGCACGACGGTGACACCGTGCCGGTCAACGTCTCCGAGGACGGCGACTCGCTGGTCCTGGGGTAGCCCGCACACCGCGAGCAGACCCACGAGCAGACGCAGAGGTCACCACGCGCACGGCGTGTCGGGGACCTGTGCGTCTGCTCGGCGAGTAATGGTGACCCTGTTGTGACCTGCTCGGCATCTGAGCCCGAGCCGGTCAGCGGCTAGGCTGTGCCCCGATGGTCCCGTTATGGTTCACGCTGTCCGCGCTGTGCTTCGTCGGCGCGGCCGTGCTGCTCTACATCGACACCGGCCGCCGGCGCGGACATGGCCGGCGGCGCAAGTCGTGGGCGCGTGCCCATGGCTTCGACTACGAGTCCCAGTCCTCTGAGATCGTCGGCCGCTGGAAGCGCGGGGTGATGTCCACGGTCGGCGATGCCGCCGCCCGCAATGTGGTGCTCGGCCAGATCCGGGGCGAGGCGGTTTACGTCTTCGACCTCGAGGACGTCGCGACGGTGATCGCACTGCACCGCAAGGTTGGCACCAACGTGGTGGTCGACCTTCGCATTAAAGGTGTCAAGGAGCCGCGGGAGAACGATGTCTGGTTGCTCGGCGCCATCGGGCCGCGGCTGCTGTACTCCAACAACCTCGACGCCGCGCGGCGGGCCTGCGACCGCCGGATGGTGACATTCGCCCACACCGCTCCTGACTGCGCCGAGATCATGTGGAACGAACAGAACTGGACCCTGGTCGCCATGCCGGTCACCGCAACCCGGGCCCAGTGGGACGACGGCCTTCGCACGGTACGCCAATTCAACGACCTGCTCCGGGTGCTTCCGCCGCTGCCGGCCCAGGCTGCCCCGGCCGCGTCGCGAACGGCCGCCAACCCGGGTCGCCCGCATGCCGGACCGGTCCAGGCCGAACTGCCGCCGGGACACACCGACGCCCCGCCGTCGGTGCTGCGCCCCCAGCCGCCACGAACCGGCACCCAGGCGCCGAACTACCAGGTTTGACCGCCTGGCGCGGCCGATAGGGTGGCGGGGTGCCCCGCCCCGTCGCCCTCGTCACCGGACCCACCTCAGGACTGGGAGCCGGATACGCCCGTCGCCTGGCCCGCGACGGTTACGACCTGGTGCTGGTCGCCCGCGATATTGAGCGGCTCGACGCTCTGGCCGCCGAACTGCGCGCGGGCCACGGCGTCGAGGCCGAGACGCTGCCCGCGGATCTGTCCGAGGCCGCCGGCCGCGAGGCGGTGGCCGAACGTCTGGGAGCCGGGGTGCGCATCCTGGTGAACAACGCCGGCTTCGGTACCTCGGGGGAGTTCTGGAGCGCCGACCCGGCGTTGCTGCAGCGCCAACTCGACGTCAACGTCACCGCCGTGATGCACCTGACCCGGGCGGCCCTCCCGCCGATGCTGGCCGCCGCGGCCGGAACGGTCATCAACGTCGCCAGCGTCGCCGGACTGCTCTCCGGGCGTGGGTCGACGTACTCGGCATCCAAGGCGTGGGTGGTGTCCTTCAGCGAAGGACTGGCCAACGGGTTGGCCGGGACCGGGGTGGGGGTCCACGCGGTCTGCCCCGGGTTCGTGCGCACCGAGTTCCACCAGCGGGCGGGCCTCGAGATGTCCTCCATCCCCGCGCCGATGTGGCTGACCGTCGACGGCGTCGTCGACGAGAGTCTGGCCGACATCGCCAAGGGCAAGGTGATCAGCGTTCCCGGTATCCAGTACAAGGTTCTGACCACCGCTGGCCGGCTGGTTCCGCGCGGCGTCGTCCGCGCACTGACGACAAGGATCGGACGTGGCCGTGACCGTACCTGAGATGGACGCCGTCGAGCGGGCCGAGTTGGCGGCGCTGGTGCGCGACCTGTCGGTGGTGTTCGGCAGGGTCACCCTGTCCTCCGGGAAGGAGGCCGACTATTACGTCGACCTGCGCCGGGCCACCCTGCACCACCGGGCCGCGCCGCTGATCGGGCGGTTGATGCGGCAATTGACCGCGGACTGGGACTACGTCGCCGCCGGGGGCCTGACAATGGGCGCCGACCCGGTCGCGTGCGCGATCATGCACGCACCGGGCCGTCCGATCGACGCCTTCGTCGTGCGGAAGTCCACCAAGACCCATGGGATGCAACGCCTCATCGAGGGAGCCGAGGTCGGGGAGCGACGGGTGCTGGTGGTCGAGGACACCAGCACCACCGGCGGCTCGGCGCTGACCGCGGTCCGTGCGGTCCGCGACGCCGGGGCCATCGTGGTGGGGGTCGCGACGGTGGTCGACCGGGACACCGGCGCCGCTGAGGCCATCGAGGCCGAAGGAGTTCCCTACCGAAGCATTCTTGCGCTGGGCGACCTCGGGCTGTCCGGCGGCTGAGATGCCCGAGTCCGGGGTGCCCGAGCCGGGTCCCACCGAGTGGTCGACCGCAGGCCCCGGGGTGGGCCCGTGGGCCCAAGCCCGGCAGGGCCCGGCGCCCCAGGACGCCCGCTTTGACCCGGAACTGCTCCGCGACGGCGACACCCGCAATGTCGTTGACGCCTATCGGTATTGGACCCGTGAGGCGATCATCGGCGACATCGACCGCCGACGGCACCCACTGCACGTCGCGATCGAGAACTTCGGCAACGACGCCAACATCGGGGCGGTGGTCCGCACCGCCAATGCCTTCGCGGTGGACACCGTGCACATCGTCGGCAGAAGGCGCTGGAACCGTCGCGGCGCCATGGTCACCGACCGGTACCAGCGGCTGGTCCACCACGACGACACCGCGGGATTGCTGGACTTCGCCGCCCGCGCCGGGCTGGCCGTGGTGGCCGTCGACAACATCCCGGGGTCGGTGCGCCTGGAGGAGACCGAACTGCCGCGCCGCGCATTGATGGTGTTCGGGCAGGAAGGGCCGGGGATCTCCGCCGAGGCCCGGGCCGGCGCCGAGATGACCGTCTCGATCGCCCAGTTCGGTTCGACCCGCAGCATCAACGCCGCCGTGGCCGCCGGTATCGCGATGCATTCCTGGATCCGGCGATGGGCCGATCTGACCCAGGCCTGGTAGGGCAGGATCACCTTTCATGAAGCCCGGCCCCGCGCAGGAATGGGCCAAGCGCGCGGCCGCTGCCGAGCGCGCGGTCGCCGACCGCCACCTGCGCCGGCTGTGGCAGTTGCCGGGCACCCAACTCGGCGTGGTCGGCTGGCCGCCCACCGCGCGCGACCGGGCGTTCGGGTCGTGGCACTACTGGTGGCAGGCGCACCTGCTGGACACCCTCGTCGACGCGCATCTTCGCGACCCGCAACCCGCCCGGGTGCAACGTATCCGGCGACAGATCCGGGGTCACCTGATCCGCAACGCCGGCCGGTGGACCAACCAGTACTACGACGACATGGCCTGGCTGGCGCTGGCCCTGGAGCGGGCCGGGCGGCTGGTCGGGATCGAACGTCCGCGGGCCCTGAAGACTCTGGCCGGGGAATTGTTCGACTCCTGGGTCCCGGAGGACGGCGGCGGTATCCCGTGGCGCAAGCAGGACCAGTTCTTCAACGCGCCCGCGAACGGTCCGGCCGGGATCTTCCTGGCCCGCTACGGCGACCGGCTGCGCCGCGCCGAGCAGATGGCCGACTGGATCGAGGCCACCCTGATCGACCCCGACACGAAATTGGTGTTCGACGGCATCCGGGGCGGCTCACTGGTGCGTGCCCAGTACACCTACTGCCAGGGTGTGGTGGTCGGGCTGGAGACCGAACTGGCCGTCCGCGCCGGCGACGACCGCCACAACCGGCGGGTGCGACGGCTGGTGACCGCTATCGCCGGTCATATCGCGCCACACGGGGTGCTGCGCGGCGCCGGCGGCGGCGACGGCGGCCTGTTCGCCGGGATCACCGCCCGCTACCTCGCGCTGGCGGCCGCCGCCCTGCCCGGCCGTTCCGCCGCCGACGCTGAGGCCAGGGACACCGCGCGCGGCCTGGTGCTGACCTCTGCCCAGTCCGCCTGGGACAACCGGGCGGTCGTCGACGGGCTGCCGCTGTTCGGGGCGTCCTGGGCCCAGCCGGCCGAAGTCCCGGCGGGGAACGGGGCGCGGGCCCGCTCGGCCGACGGCGCCGTGCACGGCTCCGAGGCAGCCGAGCGCGATATGTCGGTGCAGATCTCGGGCTGGATGCTGATGGAGGCGGCAAGCGCGGTGCATCCGGTCTCCCCTCCGGGATGAGGCTGCTAGCCTCGCCGCAGGGCTTCCGTCGCGAGGAGGATGTGGCCGATGAGGACGATCACGACGGCGGTGGCCGGAATCGCCGCCGCGGCGTTGGCTCTGGCGCTGGCCGGCTGTGCCAGCAAGACCGACACCGCGACGTCAGAGGGAACCACGAGCGCCGCGGCCGCCGCGGGCTCCGGTGACGGTCTGACGCTCAACCAGTACATCGTCGACAACGACATCGCCGAGTATCCCGTGAAGGACGGCGACCCGGGCACTCCCGATTTCGAGTTCCCGTTCCCGCCAGACTGGAGACCGGCCGGCGATCTGACGCCGAGTTGGGCGTTCGGCGCCATCATCTACGACAAGGCGCAGGATCCCGACGACCCGCCGTTCATGTACGCGATCGCCTCCAAACTGGTCGGCGATGTCGATCCGTCGAAGATCCTCGAACTGGCGCCCGCGCAGCTCAACGTCCTACCGGAGTTCAACCCGGTCGGCGAGCCGACAAAGGACACCCTCGGCGGCTTCGACGCCATCAACTACGTCGGCACCTACGTGGAGGAGGGTGAGTCCCGGTCGGTGGGGCAGCAGACCGTCGTCGTCCCCGGCAAGGACGCGCTGTTCGTGCTCCAGCTCAACGCCGAAGCCCCCGAAGGCCAGGAGGATGTCGTGATCGAGGCCTTCAACCTCATTTCGGAGAAGACGACCATCACCCTCCCGTCCTGACCGGACGATCGCCAGAATCCACCGGAGAACACCATGACCACACGAATCACCCGCCTGCTGACCGTCGCGCTGTGCGGCGGGGCGCTGGTCGCCGCCCCGCTGGTCGCCGCGCCGCAGGCCGCGGCGGCCTGCCCGGCCGGCACGGTCCTCGACGGGCGCACCGGCATCTGCTGGGACGCGACCTCCACCGGGACGAACGTGATCACCGGGACCGGCGGTGTGTGCCTGCCCGGCCGGATCGGTCTGTGCATGGCGGGTCTGCAGAACTCGACGCTCCCCGGAGCGGCGCTCAAACCGCCCGTCGCTGTCGGCCCCAACCGCGTATCGCCGTCCGGTTCCTGGCCGTGATGACTCGCTAGGGTGCTCAGCACAGTCACCAACCTCGTTCGTGGTGCGCTGATCGGGGTCGCGGAAGTCATCCCGGGCGTGAGTGGGGGAACCGTCGCCCTCATCGTCGGCATCTACGAGTCGCTGATCGACGCCATCGCCAGGGGCGTTCTCGCGGTACGCCAACTGTTCGGACTCGGCACCGGGAAACCCTCGTCGAGAGCCTTTGCCGCCACCCTTCGCGGCCTGCCCTGGCCACTGCTCATTCCGGTGGCCGCGGGTATGGCCATTGCGTTCGTCGCCGGAGCGCGTTTTATCGAGCCACTGCTGGAGGAACACCCGGTCCGGATGCGGGCGCTGTTTTTCGGTCTCGTGCTCGCCGGCGTGTTCGTGCCCGCGCACATGGTGACCCGCCTTGCGCCCGGCGGGTGGCGACCCCGCGACCTGGCCGTCGGGGGGGCCGCGGCGGGTTTCCTCTTCTGGCTGACTGGTCTGCCGCCGGGCAACATCAGCGATCCGGGTCCGCTGGTTATCGTTGCCTCGGCGGCCGTGGCTATCTGCGCGTTGGTGCTGCCCGGGGTTTCCGGGTCCTTTCTGCTGCTGTCGATCGGCATGTACGAGACCACCATTCATGCCGTCAACGCCCGTCAGTTCGGCTACATCGCTCTCTTTGGGCTCGGTGCCGTGATCGGCCTGGCATCATTTGTCACGTTGCTGCGCTGGCTACTGGAAAACCGGGCCCGGATCACCCTCGTGGTCATCTCCGGGCTGATGGCCGGGTCGTTACGGGCGCTGTGGCCTTGGCAATCGGAGGGACGTGAACTGCTCGCTCCGTCCACCGACACCGGCATGGTGCTGCTGTTGTTCGCCGCCGGAATCCTCATCGTGGTCGGGCTGCTGCTGGTCGAGCGGCGGCTGGGCATTTCCGAGGAGCAGACGGACTTGGGCTGATCGCGCAGCGGCTTGCTTTGGCATAATGCCGGGCACTGTGCCAGATAACTGATGCCTACCGCCTGAGGAGCTCTCATGCCGATCGCCACGCCAGAGGTCTACGCGGAGATGCTCGACCGCGCCAAGGAGCACTCGTTCGCCTTTCCTGCCATCAACTGCACGTCCTCGGAGACCGTCAACGCGGCGCTCAAGGGCTTCGCCGATGCCGGCAGCGACGGCATCATCCAGTTCTCGACCGGCGGAGCGGAATTCGCCTCCGGACTGGGTGTTAAGGACATGGTCACCGGAGCGGTCGCACTGGCGGAGTTCGCCCACGTGGTCGCCGAGAAGTACCCGATCACCGTTGCCCTGCACACCGACCACTGCCCCAAGGACAAGCTGGACACCTACGTACGCCCGCTGCTGGCCATCTCCACCGAACGGGTCGCCCGGGGGGAGAACCCGCTGTTCCAGTCGCACATGTGGGACGGCTCGGCGGTCCCGATCGGCGAGAACCTCTCCATCGCCGCCGAACTGCTCAAACTCGCCGCCGCCGCCAAGATCGTGCTGGAGGTCGAGATCGGTGTGGTGGGCGGCGAGGAGGACGGCGTCGAGGCCGAGATCAACGAGAAGCTTTACACCAGCCCGGAGGATTTCGAGCGGACCGTCGACGCGCTCGGCGCGGGGGAGAACGGCCGGTACCTGCTGGCGGCGACCTTCGGCAACGTGCACGGGGTTTACAAGCCGGGCAACGTGGTGCTCAAACCCGAGGTGCTGGCCGAGGGCCAGCGGGTGGCGGCCGCCAAGCTGGGCCTGGCCGACGGCGCCAAGCCGTTCGACTTCGTGTTCCACGGCGGCTCTGGGTCACTGAAGTCCGAGATCGAGGACTCGCTGCGCTACGGGGTGGTGAAGATGAACGTCGACACCGACACCCAGTACGCCTTCACCCGGCCGCTGGCTGGGCACATGTTCACCAACTACGACGGTGTGCTCAAGATCGACGGCGAGGTGGGCAACAAGAAGGTCTACGACCCGCGCAGCTATCTCAAGAAGTCGGAGGCGGGGATGTCCGAACGGATCGTGGAGGCCTGCACCGACCTGCGCAGCTGCGGCCGCAGCGTCTCGGCTTAGCGTCTCGGCTTAGCGTCTCGGCGCTGCGGGCCGGCTTCAGGAGGCCTGGCAGATCCTCCATTGTCCGTCGCGCAACTGGAGATCGAAGCTGCGCGTCGAGCGGGTGTTCGGGTCGATGGCCAGGTAGGACGTGACGTTGGCCTCCGCGTGGTCACCGTCGATCACCACCTCGTCGATGCTGGCGACCACCGGGTACTGGCCGGCCGCCATCACCTTCGAGTAGGTCTCGGTCCACTCCTGGTCGTCATAGTCCAGGTAGTTCTGCTGGGTCTGGCCGCAGGTGATGGTGCGCAGCGTCGCCAGGTCGCCCTCGGCGAGGGCCTCGTCGAAGGCCGTGATGGTGGCCTGCACCCGCTGCTGCTGGGAGGCCTTGCGGGCCTTGTCCCACTGAAGAAGCCCGATGGCCACCGCCGCCAGCACCACCACCGCGACCGCCGCCAGCGCCAGGGTGCGCCGCCGCCGGCCGGGCGGGCGCGCCGGAATCGCCTGTGGGGCGGCCGTGCGCGGCGCACCGTCCCCGGTCTGGGCGGAGGCCGAGTGGGACCCGGAATCCTCAACGACATCGTTATCGACATCCTCGCCGACGTCGATGAGCTCGGTGGGGGGATCCGGCACCCGGTCGATGATCTGAGTAGATCCGGCATCGAAACCCGGTGCGGTGTAACGACGTTCGCCGGTCTCTGGCTCGTTGCGGTCGGCACGTTCGATCGCGTCGGTCGCCGGATCGGCCTCGCTCGGCGGCTGTGCCGAGCCGGCCCGGCCGTCGGTGGGCTCAACAGACCGGTTCTGCTCGTCGCGGTCGGTCCCGTCCGGGTTTGACATGGGGTGTTGCGGTCCTCCTGGCATGGGGGGTCGATCTGCCGTTTGACCCTAGCGGGTGATTCGGCGCGCGGGCCGCAACAAACCCGGTCGGCGCCGGGGCACAATGGCGGGCATGACTTCCTTTGGTGATCTTCTCGGTCCGCCACCTGTACTGCTCCCCGGCGACGAGGAGGCCGAGACCGCGCTCGCCGCCGGCGAGACCCCGGCGATCGTGGCCGCCGCCCACCCCGCGGCGTCGGTGGCCTGGGCCCAGCTCGCCGAGGACGCGCTGGCCGATGACAAAGCCGTCACCGCCTACGCCTACGCGCGCACCGGCTACCACCGCGGCCTGGATCAGCTGCGCCGCAACGGGTGGAAGGGATTCGGGCCGGTGCCCTACAGCCATGAGCCGAACCGCGGGTTCCTGCGCTGCGTCGCCGCCCTGGCGCGGGCCGCGGACACCATCGGCGAAACCGACGAGTTCGCCCGGTGCAACGACCTGCTCGACGACTGCGACCCGGCCGCCCGCGGCGAACTGGGCCTGGCCTGAGGGCTCTCAGAGGCCGGTCTGAACCTGGCAGTCATCCGCCGCACCGGGCGGCTCGATCTGGACCGTCGCGTGGTCCAGACCGCGGGCGGTCAGCACCGCGCGGGCGTCGTCGAGCACCCGATCGGAGCCGCCGTCGCTGCGCAGGTGGGCGGTGACCATGTCCTTGCCCGGCACCAGCGTCCAGACGTGCAGGTCGTGGACCTCGGTCACCCCCGGCACGGCTGCCAGCGCGGACCGGAGTTCGTCGACGTCGATGTGTTTCGGGGAGGCCTCCGAAAGGATCCGCAGCGCCGCCCGGGCAAGGCTGATCGCCCGGGGCAACACCCACAGCGCCACCAGGATGGCCACCACGGTGTCGGCATAGGGCCAGCCGGTGGTCAGTGTGACGATTCCGGCGATCAACACCCCGACGCTGCTCACCGCGTCGGCCAGCACCTCCATGTAGGCGCCCTTGACGGCCAGGCTGCTCTCGGACTGCGACCGCAGCAGCAGGATCACCACTAGGTTGGCGGCCAGGCCCGCCGCGGCCACCGCGATCATCGGCCCACCGGGGATCTCCGGGGCCTCGCCGAGGCGGTCGATCGCCTCGTAGAAGATGAATACCGCCACCCCCAGCAGCAGGGCGGCGTTGGCAACCGCGGTGAACACCTCGGCTCGGTGCCAGCCGTAGGTGCGGGCCGGGGAGGACGATCCGCGCCGGGCCAGCAGCACTGCCGTCAGCCCCATGAACAGCGCCACCAGATCGGTCAGCATGTGGGTGGCGTCGGCCAGCAGCGCCAGCGAGGAGATCAGCACCGCGGTGGTCAGCTCGACGACGAAGAACACACCCAGGATCACCGAGGCGGTGACCATCCGGCCGACCCGCGAGTCGGCGCCGCCGTGGCTGTGGCTGTGTCCGGCGCCCATACCGGGAATCTATAACCCGGCTTCCCGCTAGAGCCAGGCCGACCAGAACCGGGTCAGTTCGGCCCCGACCATGGCCAGCCGGCCCGGAACGCCGGAGGCGTCGAAGAACCAGAACACCGCCGAGAAGAACCAGCGGTTGGGCGTCGGCGCGATCAGCACCACCAGCAGGATCAGGAAACCGAACTGCTTGGCCGGCTCCAGGGCCCGCCGGGTCGCCGCGCTCAGATGCGGCTCCAGGGCGCCGAAGCCGTCCAGGCCCGGGATCGGCAGCAGGTTCAGCAGCAGCGCGGTGATCTGCAGGAAGCCCAGGAATGCCACGCCCGCCCAGAACACCGAGTGCGCCGGGTCGTAGAACAGCCGGGTGGCGCCCAGCAGCAGCACCGCCAGCACCAGGTTGGCCAGCGGGCCGGCCAGGCTGACCGCGGTGCGTTGCCGTGGCGTCATGAACCCGGTGTGCACGTACACCGCCCCGCCGGGAAGCCCGATCCCGCCCAGGGCGATGAACAGCAGCGGCAGCCCCAGCGAGAGCATCGGGTGGGTGTACTTCAGCGGATTGAGGGTGAGGTAGCCGCGGGCCTCGGCCTCGTGGTCGCCGAACCGCCAGGCGGTGTAGGCGTGGCCGAACTCGTGCAGACACAGCGATACCAGCCAGCCGCCGATCACGAAGACGAACACCCCGACGTAGGCCAGTGGCCGCGGTGTCGCCGCCGCGGCCCAGGCCAGCGCCCCGCCCAGCGCGGTGACGCCCACCAGGACCAGGAACACCGGGCTGGGGCGCACCGACTGGTGCAGCGGCCGCACGCTCATGCCATGAAGGTACTTGCCGGTCGGGTCAGGCGAAGTCGTCGACGACGACCGTGCTGTAGCCGACGCCGATGTAGGCGATGACGGCCACGATCATCGCGGCGGCCAGCACCGTGTCGGCGCGGCCGCTGCGCACCAGTAGTCCACTCAGCGCACCGGCGACGATGAGCACCTGGAACAAAAGGTCGACGTCCCAGCCCTGCTGCCCGATCAGGAATCCGTGCGCCAGGTTGACCGCGATCATCACGATGAGCACCCCGAAGAAAACGGCGCGCACCCGGTTGAAGGCCCAGGCGGCCGTTTCCGGATCCGACCCCGTCTCCGGCAGCAGGAAGGTCATGATCATGATCCCGGCGGGCACGATCAGGAAGGCCGCCATCTCCAGGATCGAGACCTCGGTGACGGCCTCCCGGTAGTAGGTCACGGCCAGCCAGACCTGGATGATCAGGATCAGCAGGAAGATCCGCCACAGCATGATCGGGAAGAACGGCCGTTGGGCGGCATCGCGGGTCCAGTCCCGGACCTCGACCGCCAGCTCCTCGAGGATCTTGCCGAACGCCATGCCCAGCACGACGGTGTAGAACCACCACACCCCGGCGATGATGCCACGCCCGGGCGGTGCGCGGGTTCAGCCGACCCGCAGCCAACCGGTGGTGTGCCGGTAGAACGTCGACCGGCGCACCTCCCGCGGGGCAGGGACACCGTCGCGCACCAGCCGGGCCCCGGTGGTGCCCAGTTGGACGGCCCGCCCCGGCAGCCACCGGCGGCGCCGTCCAGAGAGCACCGAGGCCCGCACACCGGGCAGCGTTGCGGTCGGCTCGATGCGCACCCCGGCCACCTCGCCGTCGAACAGCACCGCGTCGTCGACCACCGCCTCGCCCAGGATCACCTCCGAGCCTGCCGGCGGCAGCCAGGACGCCGCCCCGACCAGGGCTGTTCCGGTGTCGTCCCGGATCAGGGGGACCCGTCGGGCCGGCGCGGTCCGGGCGCGCCGGACCCCGCGCCAGCCGCGTACCCTGGCCACCTCGACGTCGAGCATCCCGGTGCGCAGCAGCCGGCTCAACACGGTGGCGAGGTCGGCATCGTCGCCGACGACCACCGCCCGGCGCATCCCGCGCACTGCCTCGTCCACCGCCGCCGGCTCCGCTATCCGGGTGACCGCCAGGTCGGTCAGCCCGCGCGGCACCGGACCGGCGCCGAAGCGCAGCACGGCGATCTCGCTTTTCGTCAAGGCCACTCCTGCCGCCGCGCTCGGATAGGGTATTGCACCGGCTGGACACATTAGGCCAGGAGTGAAACGGGGTCAGGCCATGCCGGCAGTAGTCCTCATCGGCGCCCAGTGGGGCGACGAGGGCAAGGGGAAGGCCACCGATCTGCTCGGTGGCCGGGTGCAGTGGGTGGTGCGCTATCAGGGCGGCAACAACGCCGGGCACACCGTGGTGCTGCCGACGGGGGAGAATTTCGCGCTGCACCTGATCCCGTCGGGCATCCTCACTCCCGGGGTCACCAATGTCATCGGCAACGGTGTCGTCGTCGACCCGGGTGTGCTGCTGACCGAGCTGAGCGGTCTCGACGAACGGGGGGTCGACACCTCCCGGCTGTTGATCTCCGCCGACGCCCACCTGCTGATGCCCTACCACGTCGCCATCGACAAGGTCACCGAGCGCTACCTCGGCAACAAGAAGATCGGCACCACCGGGCGCGGGATCGGGCCCTGCTACCAGGACAAGATCGCCCGGATCGGAATCCGGGTCGCCGACGTCCTCGATCCCGACCTGTTGGCCGCAAAGATCTCCGCGGCGCTGGAGTTCAAGAACCAGGTTCTGGTCAAGATCTACAACCGCAAGGCTCTCGACGCCGACGAGATCACCGAGGCCCTGCTGGCCCAGGCCGCGGGGTTCGCCCACCGCATCGCCGATACCCGGCTGCTGCTCGGCCGCGCGCTGGAGTCCGGACAGACCGTGCTGCTGGAGGGCTCCCAGGGCACCCTGCTCGACGTTGACCACGGCACCTATCCCTACGTCACCTCGTCCAACCCCACCGCCGGCGGAGCGGCGGTCGGCTCGGGAATCGGGCCCACCAGGATCACCGCCGTGCTGGGGATCCTCAAGGCCTACACCACCCGGGTCGGATCCGGTCCGTTCCCCACCGAGTTGTTCGACGAGCACGGCGAGTATCTGGCCAAGACCGGCGGCGAGGTGGGGGTGACGACCGGGCGCCGGCGGCGCTGCGGCTGGTTCGACGCCGTGATCGCCCGCTACGCCACCCGGGTCAACGGCATCACCGACTTCTTCCTGACCAAGCTGGACGTGCTGTCCAGTCTGCAGACCGTGCCGGTGTGCGTCGGCTACACCGTCGACGGCAGGCGCACCGACGACATGCCGATGACCCAGAGCGAGATCGCCAGGGCGGTCCCGGTGTACGAGGAGCTGCCCGGCTGGTGGGAGGACATCTCCGGGGCCCGGGAGTTCGACGATCTGCCCGCCAAGGCGCGTGACTATGTGCAGCGGCTGGAAGAGCTTGCCGGAGCACATGTTTCGTGTATCGGGGTAGGTCCCGGCCGGGAGCAGACGATCGTGCGGCGCGACGTGCTGGCACAGCGGCGGTGACCGACCCCGGGCCTGGTGAGGTCGATCCCGATCGCGAGGAGCGCGGCGGGTTTCCCCGGTTCCAGGTCCTCGACGAGCCTGCCGGTTTCGGGCGGTTCGTTGCGGCGATGCGCCGTGCCCAGGATCTCGCGGTGTCGGCGGATGCACCTGACTGGAATGTCGCCGCCGACCGCGTCGAGGACCTGATCGACTATCTCGCCGCGCACGCGGATCCCGGCGGGTCCGCGCCGGCCGGACGGGTGGCCACCTTGCCCGGTGCCGGCAGCGTGCTGATGCCGCCCTGGCAGATCCGGGACTTCGGCCCCGACGAGGTCCGGGTCGGCGTGCAGTTCAGCCGCTACCACGTGGGCGGTAACAACGCGGTGCACGGCGGTGTGGTGGCGATGATGTTCGACGTGATGTTCGGGATCGTCATCCATGCCATCGGAAGGCCCATCAGCCGGACCGCGTTCCTGCACGTCGACTACCGCAACATCACTCCGATCGGGGTGCCGTTGACGATGCGCGGCCGGTCGCCGAAGGTCGAGGGCCGCAAGACCTTCGTCAGCGCGGAGCTCACCGGCCCGGACGGGACGCTGCTCGCCGAGGCCAACGGCCTGATGGTGCAGCTGCTGCCCGGGCAGCCCTGAGGTCTGAAAACATGGCGGGATGCCGGAGAACCCAACGACGCTGCACCGCCTGACCACCCCGCGCGCCGCCGCCCTGGCCGGAGTGCTCTTCGCCCTGCTGCTTGGCACCGTGATCGTGCTGATCCGCTCATCGCTGCCGGAGGGGGCCGAGCCCGGGTCGCAGTGGCTCGAGGTAGGCAACACCAAGCTCACGGTCGCCGCCACCCTGATGCCCTTCGCCGGCATTTGCTTCCTGTGGTTCGTCGGCGTGATCCGGACCAATCTCGGCCAATACGAGGACCGGTTCTTCGCCACGGTGTTCCTCGGCAGCGGGCTGCTCTTCCTGGCGATGATGTTCGCCACCTCCGCGGTGGGGGCGGCCCTGGTGATGGCCAACAACGCGACCGGCGGCGGGCTGGCCGGCTCCGAGATCGGCGTCTTCGGCCAGATGCTGGTGCTGAAGCTGTCGAAGACCTATGCGGTGCGGATGGCGGCGGTGTTCATGATGTCGCTGGCCGTGATCTGGTGGCGCACCAGGCTGCTGCCGCGCTGGCTGGCGGTCCTGAGCTACCTGATGGCGTTGGCCCTCATCATCGCCGCCGACACCAGCATGTGGCTGACCCTGGTGCTGCCAACCTGGGTGCTGATCGTCAGCGTCTTCTACCTGGTTCGGAACGGGGCGTTGGGCAAGCGTCATCACAGCGTGTCGGGGTAGGCCGCTATCATTCGAACATGAGTTCGATACAGGATCGTGAGGCGCTGCTCGGCGTGGTGGAGGCCCTCGAAGCCGACGCCGAGCGCGCCTGCGGTCTGGAGTTCGACGCACTGACCAGCCCCGAACGGTTGGCGGTACTGCGCCGGCTGGAGCGGGTGGCCCGGCGGCTGGCGGTGCCTCAGCAGGCGGTGGTCCAGCAGTTGGCGGAGCAGGCGTCGCCGCGGGAACTGGGCGGCAAGGACCTCGCCGAGGTGCTCTGCTTCGGTTTGTCGATCAGCCGCGCCGAAGCGCGCCGCCGGATCGGCCTGGCAGCCGACCTGGCGCCGCGGCGGGCGCTGGACGGCCAACCGCTCGGGCCGCGGCTGTCGGCCACCGCCGCCGCCCAGCGCGACGGTGAGATCGGACCCGAGCACATCACCGTGATCCGCGGATTCCTATCCGATCTGCCCGGCGACGTCGATCCGGGCACCCGGGAGGCTGCCGAACGGCAACTGGCCGGCCTCGGCCGCGGTCTGCTCCCGGAGGGGTTGCGCAAATGCGCTGACCGGCTTACCGCGTTGATCAACCCGGACGGCCATTTCAGCGATGCCGACCGCGCCCGCCGGCGCGGGTTGAACCTGGGCCGCCAGCGCGCCGACGGGCTCAGCCCGGTCACCGGAATGCTGGATCCCGAGGCCCGCTCGTATCTGGAGGCGGTCCTGGGCGCGTGGGCGGCACCGGGAATGTGCAATCCCGAGGACGACCGTCCACAGGTCGACGGCGAGCCCACCGACGCGGCGGCCGCCCGGGACACCCGCGGTCCCCTGCAGCGCAACCACGACGCCGTCAAAGCGGCGCTGCGGGCTGTCCTGGCTGCCGGCAAGCTCGGACGGCATCGTGGCCTTCCCGTGTCGGTGGTGGTGTCGACCACGTTGGCCGAGTTGCGGTCCGGGGCCGGAAAGGCCGTCACCGGCGCAGGTTCGCTGGTGCCGATGCGGGATCTGATCCGGATGGCCGGCCACGCTTGGCACTACCTGTGCGTGTTCGACGGCCACAGTTCCCGGCCGCTGTACCTCGGCCGGGCCAAGCGGATCGCCTCAGCGGATCAGCGCATCGTGTTGCACGCTCTGGACCGCGGCTGCAGCTTCCCCGGCTGCGATGTGCCCGGCTACCTCTGCGAGGTCCATCACGTCACCGACTGGGCGAAAGACGGCAACACCGACATCGACGAGCTGACCTTCGGCTGCGGGCCCCACCATGACCTTGTCACCACCGGCGGGTGGACCACCCGCAAGGACCGGCTCGGCCGGACCGAATGGATCCCGCCGCCGCAGTTGCCGGTCAAGCCCGGCACCAACGACTACCATCACCCCGACCGGCTGCTCGCCGATCCGGATCCGGGCCCCGGCCACCCCGGTCGGCAGGCTGAACCCGGCCGGGAGTCAGCCGGGCAGGCCGGGGCCGCTTAGCGGTCCGGTGTTCTCGAGGTCGGCCGCCCGGAAGGCCGGCCACCAGATCCGGGGCCCGATCAGGGTGAACAGTGCCGGGATCACCACGGTGCGCACCACGAAGGTGTCCAACAGGATGCCCAACCCGACGATGATGCCCAACTGGGTCAGTGCGATCAGCGGCAGGACCCCCAGCACGGCGAACACCGCCGCCAGCACGATGCCGGCACTGGTGATCACCGCGCCGGTGGCCGACACCGCCCGGACGATCCCGCCCCGGGTGCCGTACATCGGGGTCTCCTCCCGGGCCCGGGTGACCAGGAAGATGGTGTAGTCCACCCCCAGGGCGACCAGGAACAGGAAGGCGAACAGCGGGGTGGTGATGTCCAGCGCCGGGAACCCCAGCACGTGAACGCTGACCCACCCGCCCAGCCCCAGGGCGGCCAAGGTCGACAGGGCGGTCGCCGCGACCAGCACCAGCGGGGCCAGCACCGCGCGCAGCAGCACGTAGAGCACCGCGAGCACGACCACCAGGATCGCCGGGATCACCACCCAGCGGTCCCGGATCGCGGTGTCGCGGGCGTCGAGGGCCTGGGCGTCGGTTCCGCCGACCAGAGCCCCGGGGTCAGCGCCGCGGACCGAATTCCGCAGGGCGGCAATGGTGTCGAAAGCC
>Ga0180434_10004188_pt1 | contig 17702 bp, 15 predicted proteins | sample SS_ome_7_FD_132453 | JGI IMG/M metagenome (GOLD analysis project Ga0180434, IMG submission 132453) | Hypersaline lake sediment archaeal communities from the Salton Sea, California, USA - SS_1_D_2 metaG | ecosystem: Environmental > Aquatic > Non-marine Saline and Alkaline > Hypersaline >...
GATTTTCTTCAGCTTCAAGACTGATATCATCAAGTTCGCGATTATCTTTTGGAATAAGTTTGGTAATCATATTTATTTAATTATAGAAAGCAAAAGGCGGATTGTAAAGGGAGAGTACGCACAAATAAAAAAGAGCAGTTTTTAAGACATGCTCGGGTCAGAGCCAGACTAATCGTCCGGAAAGTTATTTTTTATGAATTCTTCCTCTATCTGCTGCCTGCGCTCTTCCTCTGCTTTTTCTTCTTCGCATTCTCCCCATTCAGCAGGATCGTTGGGAAAGATGTCCTCAGAGTCGCATTCAGGGCAGCCAAAGGCACAGTCGTCCTCATCCCATTCAACAGAAAGCTCCTTGCGATCCTTCCACTGAAAGACCGTGAGGCAGGACGCGCATTTCCATTCTGCGTCTGGTTTATGCCAGAGGGGACTATCTTCTGCTATCATCTTTTCCTCCTCAGCATTTTTTAAATTATATAATAAAAGAACTTCTGTCAAGTACGGCAACATAAAAACCCCAAATCGATTTTCTCGTTTGAGGTCTTTTTGGTACCGCCACGGGGAATCGCCCCTCGCTCCGACTCGGGTACCGGGGCGCTGCGCACCGGTTCGCCACTGGCGAACCTCTCGCACCCGTTCGATTCCCCTAATTATTGCATTTTTGTAAACAAAAAATCTCAAACACTTATTCTTGTTTGAGATTCTTTGGTACCGCCACGGGGAATCGAACCCCGGTTCCCAGGATGAAAACCTGGTGTCCTAACCACTAGACGATGGCGGCTCAAAATGTAAGACTATACTATCATGAAAAAAGCTTAAAGTCAACCCCTTGACAAAGAGGATATTCTATATAATAGTAGAAGTGCCTAGTTTGGCAGAAAGTGAGAGAAAAATGGCAGCAATACCCGTGAACAGTGAGGGGGCGGCGGAGTTCACGGTATTACATTCCAAGATTCCGTGGACAAGCGAAGAGATGAGAATCGTCTCAGACGATCTTCCCAACAATAAGGTCGCGCGCGGTGGGCCCAAGCTCACCATCCTCGCGATTCGCCACAGGCACAGTCGCTCGAGACTTGAGAGCCTGCTTAAGGGCCATGACTTCATCCTCGAGCATATGTCGCGCGACAACCTTCCCTTCAGCGTCTCGCATGACGATGACTAGGCCTTACTTCTTTCCCTCCGTACGGAGGGCTTTTTATTGACAAATATAAATTTTCATGTTAGCGTTAAATGAAGCTCTTTTGGTGCTCGGCGCTATAACCAATCGGCAAAAGAGGAGGGCAAAATGTCTGAAATCACAATTCCTTTGGATGAACTCCTGGACCATCTTTTCAAAATTGAGAATATTTATCTCGATGGAGTAGCCCTGCGCGATGAAACAGGGGTCAATGTCAACTTAAGCGGCGAGAATGGCAATCCGGTGGTCAAAATCAGCTTTCAGTCATGGGATGATAAAAAACCAGACTGGGAACTGGAACTTGACGATTGCATCGATCTTAGCGACATTCCCCCGGTATACATCCCAAGTGATGGGATTATTCGGAAAGAAGAAGACGACGATATCGGTAATATTGTTAATAACGTACTTTTCATTTACGGTCGGATTGTCGTAAAGACCGGGCAACTGGAGATTCGATGCATCGGCAATCGCAAGATTGCCATCACGCTCAGTGTTGGGAGATACTCTTCAACGCTTGAAGTCGATATCGAAGATTCGCAAGGATACATCGAACCGATCGATTAAACTGGCTGCCTCTTCCCTCCGTATGGAGGGCTTTTTTTATTCAATAAAAAAACCAATCTCTCTAAGAGATTGGCGAGAAGTTTTCTAAGGGTGTTTCCACCAGATGAGCAAATGCCTGGGAAGGGTCGGTGCATTTGGTACGAGTTTTTGATAAAGGCCCATGGAGACAAGAAGATCAAAGCGCTCCATATCAGCGAGCTGTTCTTCGATATCGTGGACGTAATCGCCGTGCTCCATGCTTTTGTCTGTATTCTCGGGAGAATCAATCACGCCGAGAGGAGCGAGATCATCCGGTGGATAATCGCGCGCATTGAGCATGGCTACGTTCTTGATCATGTAGAAGGGGATATCGTATTCTGCCATTATTTCCACAAGATCATCCCGATGTGGCAGTAGTTCGCAATCAGGGTCCCTTCGAATATCTCGATCAACTACAGCGATAGCGTCGCGATAGGCCTCCAGTAAGTTGCCGTGGCTGTTGAGCCTTGCGGTATAAGCCGCATATATCTCCTGCTTGAATTCGGATGCCTCAGGTTTACAGACTATCATTCGCTGCTTGAGCTGCAGTCTGCCCCGGATGCTGTGTTGAATGTACTTGGGTATCCCGTACATATCTTCATCAGGCGGCAGAGCACCATCTCCACAAAGAAGATGATTTATAATTTTTATTCTCTCTTCTTTTGAAAGGTCCATCTCTCCTCCTTGATTTCACTTACTTCTTGTAGTAGGCTTACTTTATTATATCTGCCAAAACATGTCAATCAATCCGTGATATAATACATAAATATGAAAATTCTTGGCATTGAAACATCTTGCGATGAAACAGCTTTAGCCGTTGTCGAAGCTCGCGGCCAAGATTTTTTTGTTCGGAAAAATTTAGTATATTCGCAAATTCCGATTCATGAAAAATTTGGCGGCGTGGTACCCGAGGTGGCGGCGCGCGCTCATGTTGAAAAGCTGCCGATCCTGTTAGAAGAGCTTGGCAATAAAAACGGCAAAGGCATTGATGCGATTGCTGCTGTCAACGGCCCCGGCCTTGTGACATCGCTACGCGTCGGAGTCGAGCTCGGCAAAGCCCTTGCTTTTCTTTGGGATAAACCGCTTGTTGATGTTAATCATATCGAAGCGCATATTATAGCGAACTGGCTTACGAAAAAAAATATTAAATTAATAAAATTTCCAAGTCTCGCGCTTGTTGTTTCGGGCGGGCATACCGAACTCATTCTCATGAAGAAAAAAGGGGAATACAAAAAAATCGGCCAGACTCTGGATGACGCGGCCGGCGAGGCATTTGACAAGGTGGCAAAGATTTTTAATCTTGGTTACCCGGGCGGACCTATTATTTCCGAATGGGCCAAGCGCGGCAATCCGCAGGCAATTGATTTTCCACGGCCCTTAGTTAATAAACCAAATTTTGATTTTTCTTTTTCCGGGCTCAAGACGGCGGTGCTTTATGAGGCTAAGAAAAATAGTACAAAATTAAACAATAAAAAATACATTGCTGATGTTTGCGCTTCATTTCAGGAAGCCGCGGTTGATACGCTTGTTGCCAAAACAATCCGTGCCGCAGAAAAGCATAATGTTAAATCAATTATGCTTGCCGGTGGGGTCAGTGCCAATGAATGGCTTCGCAAAGAGATGAAAATTGCTGTAAAAAAATATCTTCCCAAAGTTAATGTTATTGTTCCGGAGCTCAAATATACCGGTGATAACGCTGCCATGGTCGCGCTAACTGGTGCACTCAAAGCAAGAGAGAAAAAATTTACAAAATTTGAAAAGATTGGCGTAGATCCCAATTTAAGTTTAGGTTAAATAATTCTGGCAATATGAAAAAGATTTTAAAATCAGAAAAAGAAATGGATAAATTTGCTTCATCCGTCGCAAAAAAAATAAAGCCTGGCGATGTTCTCGCGCTCAAGGGCGATCTTGGCAGTGGCAAGACAACTTTTACAAAAGGGCTGGCCAGGGCAATGGGAATTAAAAAATCAATCCAAAGCCCGACTTTTGTTCTACTACGGCCGTATGATGTCGGGAAAAAGATAGCAAAAGAAAAATGCATTAAAATGCTCGTTCATGTTGACGCTTACCGTATTGATGAGCCTGATGAACTGTTAGATATCGGTCTTGTTGAATTTATTAATGATCCTGCAAGCGTTGTTGTAATTGAATGGGCGGATAAAATAAAAAAAATTCTGCCACGCGGCAGAACAAAATGGATTAAATTTAAACTCGGCACTGCTTTAAATGAACGGATTGTTGAAACTAAAAATTAATCACTGAAAGCGCGGCAATCGCCGCGGTCTCGGCACGAAGGATATTTGAGCCTAAGTTCACGGGCTCAATTTTATTTTGCTTAGCGGCCTTTATCTCATCCAGAGTAAAATCACCTTCCGGCCCAATAAATAAATTTATATCGTCATTTATATCGAAATTAGCAAGTGGATTTTTTGATTCAGCAAAACAGATTAGTCCGGGAGAATATTTTTGAAGCGCTTCTTTGAATTTAATCGGATCACTTATTTCCGGCATTTGGCTGCGGCCGCACTGCTCGGATGCTTCTTGAATTATTTTTTGCCAACGCTCGGGGATTGCGTCAATTTTTTTAATGCATCGTTCAGTTATAATCGGAGTAATCGCACTCACGCCAAGTTCGGTAGCTTTTTCTAAAACCAATTCAAAATTATCTTTTTTAAGCAAAGCCATACATAAATTGATTTTATGTTTTGGAGCATCGGGCCGGTCAATAGTATTATTTATGCTTCCGCTAATCATATCTTTAGAAATTTCAAAAACTTCAGATTCATAAACTTTACCGGTGTTGTCTAAAAGCTCAAGCCGTTCGCCAACTTTAAATCGTAAAACGCGGCTCATCTGGTGGACAAGCCCGGTATCGGTAATTTTAAATTGTTTTTCTTGGATTGCTTCTGGGGAGACAAAAAAGCGATTAGTCATATAGTAAAAATATAATAATAGAATTATATATTTTAGTAAAGTAACTAAAATTTATTAATTTCAATGTCGGCCACTATTATCAGCTTGCCGTTCCTACCTCTGCCTTCCGGCGGAATTACTTTTTTGTCGCCAAAAAAGTAATCAAAAAAGCGCTGGGGTTCAGATTCGCGCTCGCAAGCTAGGGCACCCCCTACATTCTCCAAAGGCGCTCAACTTCACCCCCGCCTGCCGTGCCTGGCACTGGCGGGCAGGCCAGACCCCCGGGTACTCTAACCGAAGATTTTTCCTGACGCTCAGTTGGCGCAGTTTCTCTTGATAGAGGCAGCTGCTTTCTACTCTTATATTTTAAAGGCGCGTCCCGCGAAGCGGGACGCGCCTTGTTCTAATTTTTTTATTTATTCCGTTACTCTGAATACTTCTTCCGGAGTGGTGAGGCCGTCGGATGCCTTGAGTAGTCCGTCTTGGGCCATGGTAATCATGCCCTGAGCTACGGCAAGCTCTTCCATCCTATATTCGGCAACCTCTTCATCAAGAATTGCTTTTTCAATATCTTTATTGATTGTAAATATTTCGTAAATACCGATTCGGCCACTGTAGCCGGTGTTATTGCACTCCGGGCATCCTTTGCCGGTGTAGAATTTGAGTTTTGATATATCGATTTTGACCTCGGCTTTTTCCGGTATTTTTTCCAGTACTTCTTTTATTTGCTTCAGCATTTTATCTGAAATTTTTTCTTCCTGTTTGCATTTTTCACAAATGCGTCGGCAAAGTCGTTGGCCAATTATTGCGTTTAAGGCCGGAGCGAGCAAAAATCCTTTGGCGCCCATCGCAAGAAAACGGGGGATTGCGCCGGCGGCATTATTTGTATGAATTGTTGAAATTACAAGGTGGCCGGTAAGCGCCGCGTTGATGGCGATATCAGCAGTTTCCAGATCTCGTATTTCTCCGACCATAATTACATCCGGGTCCTGGCGGAGAATTGAGCGCAAGCCCTTGGCGAAAGTATAATCTTTTTCGGCTTCAATCTGACTTTGGTTGATTCCCTCTAACCGATACTCAATCGGATCCTCCAGAGTAATTATTTTAATATCCGGTTTATTAATTTTTTTGAGAATCGCGTAGAGAGTTGTTGTTTTACCGCTGCCAGTCGGACCGGTTGTGATAATCATGCCGTTTGGCCGTTCAATTTCTTTGGTAAGTTCATCAAGGGCGCGGCCGCGAATACCGAGCTTATCAAACTCAAGGCTGATTGCTTTTTTGGAAAGAAGACGCATAACAACCGATTCGCCATAATTTGTCGGAATTGTTGAAACACGAACATCAACCTCTTCATCTTTTAAAAATATTGTGAATCTTCCATCCTGCGGCTGGTCGGTAATATTAATCTTCAAACCGGAGACAAGCTTGATTCTAGAAATAATCTGCTTCCAGCGCCGCTGTTCGATTTCCGCCGCATCCTGGAGCACGCCGTCAATTCTTAGGCGAACTTTAATGCCTTCTTCTTCTGCTTCAATATGAATGTCTGATGCCTTGAGCCGTAGGCCGGCGGCAATAACAAGCGCCACAACCTCGGTTGTGTTCGCACGCCTGAGTTCGGCCTGCATTTCTTCAAAATTTCCAATTTTATCCTGATATTTCGCAAGGTCCTCTTCTGTAATTTCAACGCCTTTTATTATTTTTCGCGGGGTCGGTAAAACATCATAAAGTTTAAAGGCATGTTTAAAACTAAGTTCAGTAATATAATAAATCTCACCATGGGCATGCAGCCGTTCTTCAAGTTGGAATAAAAGCTCTTTTATTTTTTCATTTTCCGGATCAGTGGTTGCGATTCTTATTTCCGGGCCGGTGTACAAAAAACAGACCACATTAAGTTCTTTGGCCTGATCTTTTGGAATTAATGATAAAGCCTCCGGGCTTATGGCAAAACCCTTGAGGTCAACATAAGGAAGGCCCATTGCGGCTGCTTTTTTTTCAGCTTCTTGCTCAAGTTCTTTTTCCCGAACTTCAACCATTTTCTTTGTCAGTTTTTCCTTTGCCTTGGGTTCATCAGCAATCTTTTTTCCGCCATCGGCGGATTTTTTTTTGTCTTTGCCAAGCAAATCTTCAATTGATTGTCTTCCTTGTGCCATATTATTAGCTTTTTACCTGCCTTCGTTAAAGTTACGGCAAGGCAGGGCTTCTTAGATGTTGTAGATTATTTTTTCTTTTTCTTTTTTGCCGTCTTTTTCTTTTTTGGTTTGCCGCAGGTGTCGGCCATAGCAAGCCATCGGACAATTCTTGCGAGCGCTCCTTTTTTAGTTAACCGTTCGAAAAGAAGGACCCAGGCGGAATATTGGAAAGCAATTAAGAACGCGCTTCCCAGAATTGCTACTGCCGCAAAAAGGAGAGCTGCGAGTACAAATATTGCCACAAGGGCAACACTCGATTTAAGTGCCAGGGCTGCAAGAAAGAGGAGTACAATCGGTACGGAGATGACCATGATGATAAGCAGGATTCCCAAGCCGCCGACAAACGTAATCGCGAAAAGGAGAACAGCAAGCTCGATACAAATTACCCAATTACGTTTAAAAAGTTCCCAGGCAAGATGGATCGCGTGGCCAAATTTTTTGCCTCGAAGAACAATGTAGCAGGAGGCAAAAATTGCCAGAAAATACAGAATAATTGCAATGGCAAAAAATAAAATAAACGATATAAGGTAGAGGAATGCGTTCCAGCCGACGCTCTCGCTCAAAAGAAGAACAAGCGGAAAGCTGATAAATACCACCAAAAGTACTGTTGCAATTTTAATGATAAGGTTTATCCAGAAGATCGGCCAAAATTTTTCAAGGCCGGTGTTTATTGCTTTTCTCTGGGCCTCGGATTTTTTACGATTGGCGTGATCAACGCCGGAAATAAGCGCACCTTGCGAAAAAATTGAAAGTGCGACAAGGAGCAGGGTAACCGCAAGCCCGATGACAATAATCACAATCGCCCAAATAGTCGAAGACGTTGTTGACGTGAGGTTCACCCAAAGACTCGTTACGTCCTTGATAATTGAATAGGGCGCCGTAATCTCTGAGATAAAGACCTGCCAGGCTGTGCCAATGCTTGTGACCTGCGTAAACATTCTTACGGCAAGGTCAAATGCACCTCCGTTCATGAGAAGTCCGGCAAAAAATGCAAAGATCCAAAGATATTTATTTCGCCAAGAAAGTCGCCATGAGGCAGAAAGTACTTGACGGTAAACTGGTGTTTTCATATTCCTCCTTTGTTATTTTATTTTTTGATTTTTTTAGTTTTTTTGATTTTTTTTCTTTTTGGCGGTACCTTTACGTCATCAAAAAGTGCGGCGAATTCTTCCATCTCAATTGTTTCTTTTTTAATTAATTCATCGGCAATAAGATTCAGTTTGTCTTTTCTTTCTTCAAGAATTTTTTCAGTAGTCTCACGGGCTTGATTCAAAAGTATCTCAATCGTCGCATCTATTCGTTCGGCAGTTTTTTCGCTGTAATCTTTTTCATCATGGATTTCCTTGCCAAGGAAGATTAATTCTTCGCGCTGGCCAAAAGTTCTGAGATCGTCGCCCATTGCATAATTTTTAACCATTTGTTGGGCAAGTTTTGTCGCCTGTTGGAGGTCATTCGATGCGCCGGTAGTTACATCATTAAAAATTTTAGATTCAGCGATATAGCCGGCGAGCATTACTGCAAGCTCGGCCATAAATTCCGATTTTGTGTGGAGGTGCCTGTCCTCGCTTGGGAGCTTGAGCGTGTAACCGGCCGCAGGTCCGCGGGAAATAATTGAAACTTTATGAACCGGATCGGCCTCCGGAATCATGTGAGCGACAAGCGCGTGCCCGGCTTCGTGATAAGCCGTTACTTTTCTCTCATGATCACTCAAGATGTGGCTGCGCCGCTCCGGGCCAATCATTACTTTTTCAATACTTTCCAAGATGTCATCATTTTTAATCTCTTTTTGATTATTGCGGGCCGCAAGAATTGCCGCTTCGTTCAAAAGATTCGCCAGGTCTGCTCCGGAAAAACCAGGAGTTCTTTCGGCAACAAGGCCGAGTTTCACTCCTTTGGCAAGCGGTTTATTTTTTGAATGAATTTTTAAAATCGCTTCGCGATCTTTAATGTCCGGAAGGTCAAGAATCACCCGGCGGTCAAAACGGCCCGGTCGAAGAAGCGCCGGATCAAGAACATCCGGCCGGTTGGTTGCCGCAAGAACAATCACGCCAATGTGCGGATCAAATCCATCCATCTCAACAAGTATTTGATTCAATGTCTGCTCCCGCTCATCGTGTGATCCACCTAAGCCGGCCCCGCGCTGGCGGCCAACCGCATCAATCTCGTCAATGAATAATATGCATGGCGCATTCTTTTTTGCTTTTGTAAAAAGGTCGCGTACGCGCGCCGCGCCAACACCGACAAACATTTCCACAAATTCACTTCCCGAAATATGGAAAAACGGCACGTCCGCTTCACCGGCGACAGCTCTTGCTAGAAGTGTTTTACCGGTGCCGGGTGAACCCATTAAAAGGACGCCCTTAGGAATTTTTGCGCCAAGCGAAACAAATTTTTTAGGATTTTGTAAGAAATCAACAACTTCATGCAGCTCTTCTTTTGCTTCAAGTACACCGGCTACGTCCTTAAAAGTAATACGGTTCTTTTTGCTCTGTTTAGTCTCGCGGGCCCGTGATTCACCAAAGCTCATTGCCTTTGTATTCTGACCCTGAATTTGGCGGAAGAAAAAGTAAAAAATAAACCCGAGCAAAATTAGCGGTAAAAATGCCGGGATAAGAATCGCCAGCCAATCATTTTTTGCCTCCTCAATAGTTACGGATAAACCATTTATTGTTTCTTCATCAATGCCATAATTTGCAAGCATTTCAACAAGGGATTCATTGGCTTCTTTATAAACAAAGGCCTGGCTCGTGTCTGTAAAAGTTACGGTCATTTCTTGGCCGGCAACCGTAATATCGGAAACTTGGCCGGCTTCAAGGCGGTCAACAAATTCCGAAACACTGATTGTTTGGGTTGTATTAAAGCTCTGGCTTGCCATTAGCGCTACGAGAAGAGCAACGGCGATTAATATCCAGAATATGTTTGATCGAAATATATTTTTCATCTTCATGATTCCTTAATCTTAATCATTATTATATATTATAGTCGTTTTAGCAAAAAGTATCCAGCTTTGGATTGGGGGAAAATATAAATGAGCCTCGTGTTGCGAGGCCCATTTTATTTATTCATTTTCTCCCGCAGACGGGGTCCCGCCATGCGATGACTTTGTTTCTTCTGCTGGCTTTTCCTTTTCTTCTTTTTCAGATTTTTCTTCCTTAGATTTTTGAGGTTTTTCCCCCTCACTCGGGGTCTCGCCTTGCGGTGATTCGGCTTTGGACTCTTTCTCTTTTTTTGGCGGTTTCAGGCTCAAGCCAAGTCGATGATTATCCGGTTCAATTGAGATGATATAAAAGTCCATATCTTCTCCAATCTTGGCGACATTGCCAATATCCTCAACTGATTTATCAGAAAGCTCAGAAATATGCGCCAAGCCGTGAATGTCCGGGTCAAGTTCGACAAAAAGACCGAATGGATTGATTTTAAGAACTTTACCGCTTACTTTCTGGCCGACTTTATATTTCTCGCTGACACCGGCCCATGGATCAGTAATTAATTTTCTCATTGATAAGAAAATCTTTGAGCCTTCGATCGCAATAATCTGAGCTTTGACCGTATCGCCGACCTTAACAAGATCTTTTGGATGGTCGATGCGCTGCCAGGCGATCTCGGAAATATGGACCAACCCTTCGAGATTTTCAAACTTAACAAAAACGCCAAAATCCGCAACTGCGGTAACAGTTCCTTCAACCGTATCGCCAATTTTATATTTATCAATCAGGTCTTTTTGCTGTTCTTCCCAAACAGCTTTTTCTGAAACAATTAATTTTTCGCTTCTTTCATCTGCATCAATTACGCGAACTTCAACACCCTTGCCAACAAATTCTTTTAATTTTTCAAGAATTTTATTTTTGTCACCACCTGAAACACGCGGATAATTTTCTGGTGAAAGCTGCGAAACCGGCAAAAAGCCAATCACGCTGTGGAGTTTAACGATTAGTCCGCCTTTATTGGCGTCCAATACCTTAACAGTAGTAACTTCTTTTGTTTCTAACAGATTTTTTAAGTTTTCCCAAGCTTTCTGGTGACCGGCATAGCGGAATGAAAGCTCAACCTCTCCGTTTTCATTTTCAAGTTCAACAACAGTTGCTTCAACCTCATCGCCGGGTTTAAGCTTTGCATATTCCGCGGCTTCGTCAAACATTTCACGTCCGCGGACAACGCCGACGTTATAGCCCGGAATATCCATTTTTACTTCATTTTTTGAGGCTGAAATAACAGTGCCTTTTACAACATCAGCAATTTTTGGGATATTTAAAAATTCCTTCTCATTGAGAAGTCTTTTCATTTCACTATCTTTTTCTGATAATTCACCTTCGAGCGGCTTATTATCGTCTTTTTCTTTGGTTAGTGTAGCCATATTAATAGTTAATGATTTAACCTGTCCGGCTTAGACAGGTCCCCAGACGGGGTTATTTAATAATTAGTTATTTAATAAGTATAGAAAGTATAGCTCAAAGCGTTAATTTTGGCAAGTATTGACGATGGCCGTAAATATTATGAAAATTTAGCGATATTTTTCCAATTGACGCCCCTGCCCTAAGATGATAATCTTTATTTGGGCGGGGAGAGGTTTTTTGACGGTTGAGCGCCATCCGGATGACATGGTGTGTCCGAGAAAGAGCCTGCGTGGCTGAGCGCAAGGAGCCGGGCTCTTAAGTCCATGGTGCGTGTGAACGTCGTTGTGAGGCGCCCGTTAGGCAAACGTTGCCAAGTCTTACCGCGCGCTTGCGGGAGGAGAAGCCCGCCATGGACTGGGCCTGGTATTCGAGGTGCCAACGTCCCCGGGGCCTTTCCCTGCCCACAATTTTCCTACTCGAGGCCGGATTCTTATCCAGCCTCTTTTTTTATTTTAAAAAATTGTATACAATAATAATGCTGGTGCCGGGGTGCGGGAGATGCGCCGAGGCAGCTTGAAGGCGGTACAGTCTCTGAAGGTGAGTGCTTCGCCGATGAGCAAGGAGTGGGGAAGAAAGCTTTACGCCAGAAGGCAACAAGGCTAATCACCTGTGAATCAGGTTCCTACCTGGCCGCCGGAGGGTAGGGCGCACATCGCGGGAGAGCCTGGGCAAGGTTCTCATGGTGCGCGAGCTAAGGGAAAACAAGATCAGGACATGTCCGCATCTCCTGCCCCCTTCACCAGCCAATTCTTCTCGAGGCCGGATTCTTATCCAGCCTCTTTTTTTATTTTGAAAAATTAGGTACAATTTAGATAGAGTATGGAACATAAATATCAAAATGAATTAAATCTTCTCAAAAGTGCGATTGATCGCATCCCTTTTACTTTTCCGGAAAACGAAAAAAAGAAATTTGAAGAAGAATATGCCAATCTTGAAGCAAGCCCCGAGACAACGCGCGATAATATCGAAGCAATGATTGTTGGGGTGGGCAAAGCAAACTGGCCGTATCGCAAAGCCTATCAAGATATTTTGCAAAATTATGGCGCGGATAAATACGAAGAATTTTTTAAATTACATTTGCCGGAAAATCTGCGTGCCAAATATGAAGATTATATTAACCGAGGGGGTAATCTTCATGATTTCCGGCACGGCAAAGATTTTGAAAAAGAATTTACCGCTGATGAAAATCTTGCGATTGAAGAAGCTTTTTTTAGTGCCGAGGATGAAATAAAGGGCTTTATGATGAGTGCTGTTAAGGAGCATAAAGATGAATATGACGAGAGTTTTAAGATATACGAAAAAAAGCAAAAAATCCTTGCTAATATGATTGAGAGCCTGCGCGAAATGGCTGGTGAGTCGGAAAAATGGAGTCCGCAAATTCTTGATAAAGTTAAAAATTTTGAAGAAGGCTGGAGCATTATTGATCGTGATTTTGATGAAGATAAACTTAAGCACGAAATCGAATACTGGGAGGGCGTGCTCGGCCTGGAATAATCGCTTATTTTAGCCTAAAAATAGAGGTCATTTTTGCCTCTATTTTAGCTTTACACCGCTGTGCGGTTGTGGTAAAATATATACATTAAATCACACAAATTATGCAGATAACATGGCACGGTTTAGCCTGTTTTAAAATCACTGGAAAAGTCGGCGGAGACGAGGTTACAGTTGTCACTGATCCGTATGCCAATTCCACTGGCCTACGCTTTCCAAGAACAATGAATGCAGATATTGCTCTTGTTTCGGAGAATCGTCCGGAGCAAAATAATGTCGCAGCTATTGGTGGAAATCCATTCATCATTAAGCATCCCGGCGAATATGAAGTCGGTGGTGCTTTTGTTTATGGAATAAATATTTTTAAAAATGGTGATAAGGTTAAGGATGGAAGGCGTCCACTGATCTATCGTATTGAAATTGAAGGAATCACTATCGCGCACCTTGGTACACTTTACCGTTCGTTAAAAGATGAAGAGCTCGCTCGGCTAAAAGAGATTGATATTCTTACTTTGCCGGTCGGCGGTGGTCCGGTTATCTCTCCGGAACAGGCGGATAAGCTGGTTAGCCAGATTGAACCACGTATTGTTGTTCCGATGTATTATGCTCTTCCAAATCTTAAAGAGAAATTAGATAAGATAGATAAATTCTGTAAAGAAATTGGTGTTTGCGGATCTGATCATCCAAATAAATTAAAAATTTCAAAAAAAGACCTGCCGCAAGAAGATATGCAGGTCATTGTTCTTGAAAAAGTGTAACTTATGCCAGCAAAAAAACAAACAAAAAAGACCACTGCGTCTAAAAAAACTATCACTGCAAAGCGGGATTCCGTTCGCGGGAAGAAATCAGCTGCCAAAAAATCAGTTAAAACAAAAACAGCACCCAAGAAGAAGATCGTAAAGAAAAAGCCGGCAGCAAAAAAGAATGCAACTCCAAAGAAAAAAGTTATTAAGCGATCTGCTTCGGTCAAAAAAGAAATCCCCGATGCCGCTCAAGGGCGGGAAAAGGAAATTATTGTCCCGGTATCTCAAGCATCGGAAATAAAAAAACCGGATTTATCAAGTCAGGAAGAGCTCAACCGTCTTATCGAAGCAGACGCGGCAAGTGAGAATGTAATTTTTAGAGATGAAGCTGAATCCACAGAAGAGGGATATGCTCCGACCACAGAACAGAGCAATTTTCATGGAGCTGATAAGCCTGAAGAGATTTTTGTAGAAGAAGAAACCGTATATATGAGTGATGGTGAAGAAGTAAGCGTCTACCGTCGGGTACTTCTTTGGACAAGCGTTAGCCTTTGCGCCGGTGTAATTGGGTTTGGGTGGTTTTTGACTGTTGGCCCGAATATCGGTATGGGCTCAGATGGAGAAAAATATCAGCCAACGCAAGCTGATCTTGAAGAAACAGCCGCTGAAATGAGAAACGATCTCATTGAGCTCAAGGAGAATATCCAAGAAAATTTAGATGAATATACAGAGGGGGCTGAAGTTTACATTGAAGACAACACACTTGAAACAATTGTTGATAACATTAAAAATTCCACGACAACTGATGAAGTGGTAGCGCCGGATGGTCGTGATATTTTTTCGCCGCCCTCATCCACAGATGAAGTGCCGGCTGAAGTAACTAGTGAATAAATATTTTTATTAATGCCAGCAAAGAAGAAAAAAACTCCAAAGAAACCGGCCAAGGGAAAAAAACCGGCGCCAAAAAAGGCAAAACCTGCCCGCCGTAGTCTCGGCGCAGGAGGGCCAAAGGCGCGGCCAAAAACCAAGGCAAAGGAGGAAATAGTAGAAAAAGAAGAAGTTTTGGTCGCAGAAGCCGAGGTTGAGCCGGGTACGATTGGTCGAGTTGAGAACTTGCCAATTGTTGAAGAAATGGAAACATCGTATCTTGATTATGCGATGAGTGTTATTATTGCCCGCGCTTTGCCTGATGTTCGCGACGGACTTAAGCCGGTTCACCGCCGTATTCTTTATGCAATGTGGTCAATTGGTTTAAAACCAAGCGCAAAATTTAGAAAATCAGCCACCGTTGTTGGTGAAGTGCTTGGTAAATATCACCCTCATGGGGATACCGCAGTTTATGATTCAATGGTTCGCCTGGCTCAGGATTTTGCATCGCGTTATCCGCTTGTATGGGGACAGGGCAACTTTGGTTCAATGGACGGCGACGGCGCCGCGGCAATGCGTTATACCGAAGCAAAACTCGCGCCAATTACCGAAGAAATGCTCTTTGATATTGAGAAAGACACGGTTGATTTCATGCCCAATTATGACGGCACGCAAAAAGAACCAAAGGTTTTGCCGGCAAAACTGCCGAACCTTCTTTTAAACGGTACGCTCGGTATTGCTGTTGGCATGGCAACGAATATTCCGCCGCACAACTTGCGTGAAGTATGCGATGGCGTAATGCACTTAATCGATAATCCCGAAGCCTCGGTTGATGATCTTTGCGAACATGTTAAAGGCCCGGATTTTCCAACCGGCGGACTTATCTACGATCCAAAAGAAATAAAACAAGCTTATGCCACGGGTAAGGGTGGCATTGTTATGCGCGCCAAAACTGAAATCATTGAAGAAAAACAAGGCCACTTTAAAATTATTGTTCATGAGATTCCTTTTCAGGTTAATAAAGCGACTCTTTTAGAAAAAATCGCCACTCTTGTTCAGGATAAAAAAATTGACGGCATTAAAGATATTCGCGATGAATCATCCAAAGAAGGTGTCCGCATTGTCATTGATTTAAAACGCGACGCTTTTCCAAAAAAGATTTTAAATCGTCTTTACAAACTCACCGCGCTTCAGGAAACCTTTCATGTTAACATGCTCGCGCTTGTCGACGGCATCCAGCCGCGCGTTTTGACGCTAAAGATGATTTTGGAAGAATTTATCAAACATCGGCTTGAAGTAGTCCGCCGCCGCGCTGAATTCGAGCTTAATCGCGCCAAAGAGCGCGCCCATATCTTAGAAGGGTTGAAGCTTGCGCTTTTAAAAATTGATAAGATAATTGAAACAATCAAAAAATCAAAAGATAAAGAAATTGCTAAAGAAAATCTGATTAAAAAATTCAAACTCACTGAACCGCAGGCCATCGCCATTCTCGAAATGAAGCTCCAGCAGCTTGCCGGGCTCGAACGCCTTAAAATTGAACAAGAATTAAAAGAAAAGAACGAAATTATTAAAAAGCTCGAAGCACTCTTAAAATCCAAAAAGAAAATGATGAACCTCATCAAAGAAGAGCTTACCGAAGTAAAAGAAAAATTCGGCGACGATCGCCGAACCGAGATTATCCCTCATGGTGTTGAGGATTTTAAAGTTGAAGATCTCATCCCCAAAGAACCGACACTTGTAATGATTACGCGCGACGGCTATATTAAGCGTTTGCCACCGGAAACATTCCGTACACAGTCGCGCGGCGGCAAGGGTGTCATTGGCCTCACCACAAAAGAAGAGGATGTAGTTGAACTTTTCTTTACCACTACCACTCATTCCGATCTTCTCTTTTTCACTACCAAGGGTCGCGTCTTTCAGCTTAAAGCCTATGATGTGCCGCAGACAACGCGCACGGCCAAAGGTCAGGCACTTGTTAATTTCTTACAGCTTGCACCCGGTGAAAAAGTTTCTGCCTGCCTGCCGCTTGATAAACTTTCTGATGATGTAAAATTTCTTGTCATGGTTACGGAAAAAGGAGTTACTAAAAAAACAGATATCAAAGAATTTGAAAAAGTACGCCGCTCCGGACTTATCGCTCTAAAAATAAAACCGGAAGATAACCTCAAATGGGTTAAGCCGTCAACCGGAAAAAATAATATTATGCTCATTACGGCCAATGGCCAGGCAATCCAGTTTGAGGAGAAACAGATCCGGGCAATGGGACGCACTGCTGCCGGTGTTCGCGGTATCCGTCTTAAAAAAGATGATCATGTTGTTGGCATGGACGTGCTAGATGCCGGCCTTGTTAAAAAGGGCAAACTTGAAATCGCGGTTGTTACCGAACTCGGGTTTGGTAAACGTTCCAATGTAAAAGATTATCGTATTCAAAGCCGCGGCGGTTCCGGTATTAAGACAGCGAAGATTACATCAAAAAACGGAAAAATTGTTAACGCCTTTGTTATCGCCTCTGAAGAAGAAAAAGATTTGGTTGTGATTTCATCAAAAGGCCAGGTGATTCGTTTGCCGTTCGCAAGCGTACCGACTATCGGCCGCGCCACCCAAGGAGTCAGGGTTATGAAATTCAAAGACCCGAAAGATAAAGTCGCAAGCGTAAGCTTAGTATAATATTAATAATATAAAACCGGCAGAATAATGCTGGTTTTTTATTTCAATGTAAACCACTTAGTTAGTAATTTGCCGTTCCTACCTTTGGTTTCGCCTTCGGCGCCCTACTTTTTGTAACCAAAAAGTAGGCAAAAAGTTCTGGGGGCTCAAATGCGCTCTCAGCTTTGCTCGGTCACTTCCTACATCCTCAGTTGGCGCTTATCTCGCCCCCAGACCCCGGGTACTTTAACCGATGGATGGTGGACGGTCCGCTCAGTTGGCAGCTGTTTGTTCAATAGAAGTAATTGACTTCTATTTTTATTTAAAAAAGACCCGTTTCCGAGGTCGGAAACGGGGAGTGTATATTGAAGTGCGACAGGAAGGATAAAGTCTGTTTGCGCGTCTTTTTACAGGGGTTCGCGACTCCCTGGCCCTTTACGCGCTAACTGGTTTGACGGCCATCCGGGCCTTCCCAAGATCCGTTCCTCGTGGCGCTGCCGCCCGAAGGCAACTTTACCGATGGATCTGGTTCGCTCCAGCAAGGGCAGACACAGTCTCTCTCCCTCCTGCCGCAAAACGTATATTATCATACCGTTCAAAATATCGTCAAGCCGAGGCTTGTCAGGGAATAAATTCTTTGCTATACTCCCCCTATATTTGATATAATATTTAAAACATAGAATTATGTCTGTACCAAAGCAGA
>Ga0180434_10004189_pt1 | contig 17702 bp, 18 predicted proteins | sample SS_ome_7_FD_132453 | JGI IMG/M metagenome (GOLD analysis project Ga0180434, IMG submission 132453) | Hypersaline lake sediment archaeal communities from the Salton Sea, California, USA - SS_1_D_2 metaG | ecosystem: Environmental > Aquatic > Non-marine Saline and Alkaline > Hypersaline >...
CTACCTTGCAAGGGTAGCGCTCTCCCAGATGAGCTAAGGCCCCGTGTTTGGTGGAGATGGAGGGAGTTGAACCCTCGACTCGACAATGCCATTGTCGTGTGATCCCACTTCACCACATCCCCTTCTTTTCTTACTCCAATATCCCATACCTGGTTTGCTAATGTTGAACTTTTTACACCATTTTGCCACTGCCTTGTCTGATACTCCGAAATCTTTTGCTATCTCTGTTGTTGGTTTAACCCACACCAATTCAGCCAGATCCTCTTTGCTTATGCGGTGTTTGTTTCTACATTCCATACATAAACCTGTTTTGCAATATTTAGTTATTTTCTTGCCACATTGGCAGTTATGTTTGTGTTTTTCTCCCCAATCAATATTCCTGCCCCCATAGGTGTCTGTCTGACTATCACAATTTGGGCATAAGAATCTTAGATTAGAAAGCCTGTGATCATTATTAATGCCATTACGATGGTCAAGTCTTAGAGTGAGTGGTTTATCTAACCACATTGGTGGAGCATCACACGCTTCGCATTTGTATGGTATGAGATTTTCTTTGATAACCCTAGTTTTTACGGTGCTGCCTGAATGTGTAGAATTAGCTTTAAACAAGTCTTTATTTGATATTTTAACGTTTCGTCTTCCAATGTTGGCGTACCTCCCTGTTGGTATGTGTGAGTGATCAATGTTGTCTCTCTTGAAGCGTTTTTTAAGTGTGACGGTACTACTACCGTTCTGTAATCCGAAATACGCCAAAATTTCTTTGATTGTCGAGCAGTCTGACACAATTTTTTGAAATTTTGCTTTAGATGGTCGCCAAATTGGACTCTTCATTGCTCCTCCGTAAGAAGTTCGACTAGAGAATCGTACTTCTTACTTTTGATTGATTATTGTGGGTCGTCGTGGAATCAAACCACGGTAGCGGCGTCTTCAGCGCCGAGCTTTATCACTAAGCTAACGACCCTTAAAGAATAGTGCTGCTGGTTGCCCCGCTAGGGTTCGAACCTAGAGTCTTCTGATCCAGAGTCAGACGCGTTGCCAATTACGCTACGGGGCAATTTGGATGGCGGGACGTACGGGACTCGAACCCGTGATCTCCTGCTCGACAGGCAGGCATGCTAGCCACTACACCAACGTCCCAAAGGGCTAGGATTACTCCTAGCCCGGATGCATACACTTCTGAGCCTACGGCACGCATGCCGCGATTGGCTCGTCACCGTGGACAACACCACGGCCTTAATTGTCAAAGACCTCGCCGGTCTATTCCAACCGGTCTGGCAGGCCACCGAGGAATCGAACCCCGCACGGTCGGGTTTGGAGCCCAACCCGCTTACCCAGAGCGTGACCCATAAATGGAGCGGGTAGAGAGAATCGAACTCTCATCATCAACTTGGAAGGCTGGAGCTTTACCATTAAGCTATACCCGCGTTCTTGACCCTATCAAAATGTTCATATAATAAAAAAGGCCCCTCCTGCCAGATGGCTGAAGGGGCCTTTTTTCTTTTCCTAGTTTGTCTGTTACTAGGCCCCTACAGCCGCTTCATCGCGGACGACCGCCCACGATAACTAAAGGAGTTGCCTCCTTTAATTGTGGGCAGTGCCACGACGGTGGCATCATTGCCGCAATGTTGCGGCTGCCACCTAAGTCGTTCTGGCTGTAAGGGTCTTGTAACCATTGTTCTGCTCAATTGTGCCGGGTGTTGGCCCGGCTCCGAGTTACCTTTGCTCGAAATCTTAAATACGTCTGATCTCTACCGGAGATTATAACAGATTGGTGTTTTTCTGTCAAGTATTTACTTCCAGCAGCCTCTTAAATACACATATACATCTTAGTTGCCGATTATTCGTCGGATTGGAACCCGACAACTTTGGCTATTTTCACGAAATTATCAATGCATTCACAAGTGGTTAACGAACAGTTCTGTATTGCTACCTGCATTGATTTCATGTTGTATGCGCCAGTAAGTATCGCTGCGATGTGCTCATCGGTGATCCTGTGCTTGCAGCCTTCACAGGGCTTTGATTCGCATTCTCTATATGACTCAAGGAGAGCATGTAGGCTTCCAGGGCGATGCATGTCTATCCATTCTTTTCTACCGCACATTGGAATGCTTATGTGTGCAGCAGCCTTGTTCGTTTTGATTAGCGCTTTGCCTATCACGACCTCACCGTCTTTGGCAGCGCATGCATAGCCTTGTTCTTGCATATATTTCGCGATTATTTTGTCAAGGCTTAACATCTTTGGCGCTATCAAAATGGTCTTGTATCATATGACCATTAAATCTGTGATTGTCGAAATGCTCTCTATTTATGTGTTGGCTATTTGGTTGACTACGTCAACTAGTTCATCATGCTGGTTGAAGAATTTGCTCATGGCATCTGGAGTTCAATGGTTCTTTCAAGATTTTCCATAGTAGCTTGCTTGGCTATTTTCCAGGAATGGTCAAATATCACACGTATTGCATCGGCTTGTTCATTGTTTAGGATAAATGATGCATCAGTCCATTCACTGGATGACAGATTCCTACCGCCACTAACTCCAATGCAGCCGCGTTTATAGTAGAATAAGAACGCCTTGAGGTGGAAATCTTCAGTATATCTCCACTCAAATTGTGGCCATTTTTGGCGATGCTGGTCCAACCGCATTGCTTGCTTATAATGTACGGCTAAGCAGTCTTCGCAGTCGCTTCTGCATAGCTTCAAGCCAGAGAAACCCACGAGGATTTTTACCTCAGGGACTTGAATTAGCTGGTCAAGAAGCTCGTGGGTACCATTCTCATACTTACCGCCCCATTTGTGAGAATCGTCGCCGTCATGCAAAATGCCAGCGTAGACTCCATATGTGGCGATCAGGACAGATTCAGGTTTGCCCTTAGCTAATTTTTTTAATCCGTTTGTGTGCGATTCTGATGTGTCGAAGATCATGCTTGATTAAATACACCAATGTCTTATTGCCTAAATTATTATCGTGGCCAACGTCTACTATGGTTAATTCTTATCAAACATAAGACAGGAAACTACATAGAAGGAGTATATCAATGACTTACTACCACTACTCGACGGATCCATTTGGTCCAACAACGCAGCATCAGGCCACGAAATTCGTGCAGTTCAAAGTGTTTGCGAAGGTTGTGCCGACCCATAAAGATGGAAAGCGCGGGGTGTATATGCGCGATCTTGAAAAGATCGCTAATACCATAGAGAATGATTTGGATGCTAGTGGATATTTTACGTTGGCAGAGCCTGTAGCCTTTACCCCACAGGTCGGTAGGAATCCATCTAGGGTTACTATATTCGGATTTATAGATGTCCTAAGGTCTGCTAGTCCGAATGAACCACCGACGTCACAGCCACATTTGATCCATAGCGGGACGGACCCTGGTCAGCCTACAGCGGTTGTTTCTGGCCCAACGGGTGGTTCGGTGAGCTGGGGCCAGGATGTGAAGACCAAAATTGATTCTGAGGTGGCTTGGCTGAAGCAAACCCTTGAAGCAGCTAGTGAATACCTAGATGAGATCTTTTTCATTGAATATAATGGCGTTAAGTATGGATCTTCTTATAAGAAGAGATTCCGGAGCTTTCCGCTATCATAAATTCTGATAGGAGTGCATATGGCTATTATCTCACCACACCAGCTGCCATTAGTGCTCAAGGTAGACAGCAACCCTCTCAAATTCCATGTCCTTTCACAACTTGGCCATCCTGTAGTTCTTGTTGAACTTGCAGAAACGCAGATGGAGCAGGTTCTGCGTTCTACTGGTGACTTTATTGCAAGATATTTTCCGCTAGAGGAGAGATACGCTTTCTTTAATACAATTCCTCTCCAGGCTGAATATCCTGTGCCGGAAGACGCCTATTGGATTAGGACGATCGCTTGGGACCCAGCTACCACAAGAATTGACGAAATATTTGGCGCTGAGAGTTTTCTGTTCAACATAGGCAACATCTCTGGCATACAAAATATTCTAACCGATTATCATTTGCTTCTTTCATACAGAAAATTTAGCCAAAGGATCCTTGGAACCGAGGGGCAGTGGGAATACGTCAAAAGGACTGGAGTTCCTGGCGGTGACAGGATCCGATTGTTCCCAGTTCCTAAGAGCACATACCCTGTGATAGTTGAATATGTTCCGACCGTTACTGAATTTCGTTCTCCCCAAGCGCGGGAACTAACATATCGGGCTGTGCTTGCACAGATGAAGATGGCTTTAGGGTCGGCCAGGAGAAAATTCAGCGGAATACCAGCCCCCGATGGTGGAACAATCACATTTGATGGTGAATCTTTGTATAAGGAAGGATCAGAGGAATACAAAGAGGTAGTGGAATTTGCTGTCAATCAGGGTGAACCTCTCGGCATGTATTTATGGTAATTATGAGTAATTTCACTATTAAAAACAGGCTTAGAGTGCTTCGTGGGAACAAAATAATTGTTCCAGGCTGCGAACCCATCTCAGCATTCACATCAACGACACTTGCCGCTAACTGGACTTGTAAAGCCTCCGTGGTAGACCTAGATGCTGCTTTAGAAGCAATACCTGGTTCGACCATCATAGAATTTAAGAATACAGGCGGTTATGGTCGAGAAATTTATTTCGTATTACCGAGCGGGCCTCCACAGACGCCAAACATGTGCGACGATCCGTGCACAGGCACTGTTGAAGATTGGTACCAAGTTCTGCGCGATATAGCAGACGAAGAGTATGAAGAGCAACAGCAGTCAGAAAGTGAAACGTCACTCGAAGACCTGTGCCAATCTTTTCCACTTAAAGGGATTTTCTAGGATGAGAGATCTAGAAAAGAAGCTTCTGCAAGAGATTAGAAACCAATTCTCCTCATCCGTTCTTATGGAAGATGTCCAGGATTTCATATTCGCGGTTATTGAACCGGAGTTGCCAAAAGAGGGCCATAGAGAATACGAGACTTATATTAGGGTGTACGGCGAGAAGCAAGCTACAATTCGTGGGCGAGGGGGCGTCAGGACTGTCAAATATGATCTTTGGGTTGATAGATCAACTGGCCAAAGAGAGATAGTCACACATAGCACTGGAAAAGCTCCCAAGCAGAAGATGCCAAATCCAGAAAGAATCGAAGTTTGGCAGCCTAAATGTCCAATGTGTGGCGATGAACCACTGACAATAGGCAAAGCCATTAAAAGCCATATTAAAGATGTACAAAACGAGATAGATGGTGTTGGTGGTTTTGATGATTTCACGTACAAGGTCGGGCTACAAAGCAAGGCCGATTCTGCGACCGGCAAGAAAAAGCAGAACCTTGAAAACACAATATCGACATTAAGAAGTGACATAAATTATTTGGAAGATGCGTTAACAAGATACACCAAAAGCGGAAAAGCAGATGAAGTAGTTGAATGCCCCGCATGCACAGGCTGGCAATGGGAAGACATCCCACAATACAAGAATGATAGTGGGGAATATGATCCAAAGAGGGCTGGCAAATATCCAACGCCCTGGGAAATGTTTATTGACTGGCTGTGGGAAACTCTTAGTGAGGCTGGCTTAAGCCCCATGCAGGGGTCTGGATTCGCCAATAGCAAGGACAAATATGGCAAAGACAGGCCAGTTGAGCCAGAAGGCAAGAAAGGGCACATATATCCACGAAAGGATATTATCATCATTGTCGAATCTCTTGGTGAAAGTCTGGCACAGATTCATAAAAATCTTGGCGAGATTCTGCTCAAATCGAAGACCCCGTTCTTTACGATTGTTCCATTCCCCGATGAAGAAATTAAGGATAAGTTCGATTCCGCTGTGGCAATGCATAAAATGGATGCCGATCAGTCTGCTCAGGCCGACAACATAGAGAGATGGGTTGATAATAATAGAGTATTCTATGTTAGAACTAGAATAAAAGAATCCAGATATGGAGAAGAGCTTGGGCTTCCAGAATACGAGATTACGACACCCCTCGATATGTCTAAGCTGCTTGATGAGGTGAAACCAACTAAGACATTCCAATGCAAGAATGGGCATACATGGGAGGTCAGGAAAGATTGGCTCAAGGATAACAAAGTCAAGAAAATGGTATGTGCCCGGTGCGCAGCTGACGATAGTGTAGCTAAAGACGAAGAAGGCAACCCAATTGATGAAAAGGGCAGGATAATTGTTGGCAAGCCGGTAAATATTCCTATGTCCGTTGGCGATGTGCCGCCGAGGGAAGGCGAATGGTGGACGTATGGTACATCGATCAAAAAACCTGGTGCAGCACTGAGAAAAGCCAGATCGGCTGCGGCCCATCAAACACATCTTGGGACAAAAGAAGAAATTCGCGCACGAATTAGGGCAGGCCAGAGTTTTGAAAACCTGCGCGATGATCTTGTTGAGTTGATGCAGGAGAAGGCTGTCGAGAAAGGCAGAACCGCCACTCCAGAAATGGTAGATCGGTACATCAGCACGCTAAGCAGAGTCTACAAAGAAATTAAAAAAGAAGAGGATGAACTGGCTGCGGAATTGGCTGCGGCTGATTATCCTGGATCAAAATATGCTCATTGGGATAAAGAGATAGAGCATCTTGCAGATGCTCTTGGCTCAGATCCAGTTACGATAGAATTGGCTGTATCGAAATATTTGGATACATTAGATGAATTTCCGCAGCCGTTCGATTTTGATAGACTAAGCACAAATGATGCTGTGAGGGCGCTAAACACACTCATCGCTATAGAACCAGACGAGATTGACAGCCTTATACCTGAAGCAGCAGATTATCTTAATGATCTGTCACGCCATAAGATGGCGCTTCTTGAAGATAAGGCTAAGTGCATGGTTTCGGATCTTGGATGCTCAAGAGCCAATGCAATATATGGTGCGCTTAGGGAGATAAAGGAAACCAAGCTGAAGCCGATGCTGCGAGACCCTTTGTATAGAAGTAGTCGAGAATTTTATGCGACATTTAACAAGGCCAATGAAATGTTTGGGTCTCTGCTGGAGTGTGCCCTACCATTATGCAAAGTGTCAGATGTCGCTCCAGTGGTAGAAGACGCACCTGCCCTTGATTCTAGCGCGATAGAATTTTGGGACAATATCTTTGGGCGTCACGCTGAAATAGATCCGATCGTAGCCACCAATTCTAATAAACTGGCTAATTTTTATAGGCAAAATGTTGACAAAAATTTGCTCGAATCATTGTGGAACATGAGAAAGAACGGAAGTAGTCCGATGATGATGGCTCGTATCCTTAACTCTTCAGTGAGTGGTAGAGATGCCAGTTTATAATTTTAACTCAAAAAACCAACAGGTCTCGACCATAGATTCGATACCTGACTTCCGTAGTGGGATCGAGCAATCGTTCTCACCTTTAGCTCTTTATAATCATGACAAACCAGATATAGCCTACGCTGAGAGGCTTGCCGGTGAATTAATTAATCTTAGCGGCGCATGGGTTACTGTGTTCCTAAAAGAGCTAAAAGGGGATTCTGAAGAATTAGAGGTGTGGGACGAAGATGCCGACCCGATTTATCGCGGCGGCAAAGAGATAAAAGCCTACCTAAAACCCGACACTATTGCATTCGAATTGACTAGATGGGGTGTAGACAATCCATTAAAGTTAAACATCATCTTTCACAGACCATCATTGGTTGGGATGTTTGGAGAAAGGTTAGTTGCACCAGGCGATGTCATTAGGGTGCCGTATAACGCTGCCAGGACAATGCTATCGTCTAACAGGGAAAATTACGACTTTCGTGTACTGAATTCATTTGATTCGGGTAATTTTCAGTACCGGTGGTTGTATTACACAGCGAACACACAATTGCTCACTGGTGATGATGCGGTTAGGGTGAGACATGATTAAACCCAAAGACATGCGCGACCTTTTTGGCAAAATGGAAGCGGATATCGTGTCTGCTTTGGATGATGCTGCGCTGAAATTGCAAGGCTATACCGAGGATAGTGTGTCGCACGGATATAGGAAAGAGTGCGAAACTTTCTGGCCATTAAGGATGCCCGATGGAGAGGAAATTCCAAATCCACATACTGGTGAGCCTTTCGGCGAGGAATATAAGCCTGAGCTGCTGGCCTATAAGCTAAAATCAAGAATAACTAAAGACGAATTAAGAAGGATCGTTAGGGTGTGGGTAGACTTAGAAGGCCACAAGAATGCAGACTCGCTTGAAGCGATGGGCAGGCTTCTTGAATTATACGGTTGTCATCCATGGGGCAAAATAAAGAATAAATTTATGTCAGCCGCAGGTATTGCAGACGTCATTAAATAATGCCAGTACACGATTTCACATTCAGACCTAGGAAAGCGCACACTGCTGGTCAGGTATCTGAGCCACTTCCGTCTATACCGCAGAAGATACCAGGCCATCCAGATTTGAGCAAAGACACCGAGATTACTTATGATCCAACCAACATAGACACGACTATCGACGTTAGGACGCTTCTAGTAAAAGGGTTTAATGCTGTTGATGAAGGCGTTAAAAATTATTACTTAACTCTCAAAGTTCCTACCAAAGACAATGTCAGAGACATGACTGTTAGGGTCGCTGGTGGTGATAAAACATTCTTGTTCTGGAAGCAGGATCTTCTAGCCAATAGAATAAAATTACCAGTAATGTCTATAAATAGGACTGGTTGGCGATTCGACCCAATGAGATTTTCACCGCCATATTTAGAGATGACACGTAGATTCGTACATAAAGATGGCAGTAGAGTTTCTATGGCATTTAGGCCACAGCCCTATTTAATAGATTATACATTTTCGATCTGGGGCGAAAGAAAACGAGACGTAGAATACCCAATGTATGATATAATAACCAGATTCAATCCTTTTGCTGAAACTAGTGTTGAATTCAACACGATGAAAGGCAACATAAGGGGGAAACTCGGCGAAGTAACAGATAATAGCGATATTGACATAGGTGCTGAGGAACTACCCAAAGTTCGCTATGATATTACCTCTACATGGGAGGCATGGCTGCCGTTGCCAGAGAAGGTAATGCCGACAATACTGGGTCGCGTTGGGATATTTTCCGAATTTACCGGCGAGATCCTAGATGTAATTAATTTCGACGAAAGTGGCGGCATTAATGCCGTTTCGCTTAGAGACGCAAGGACTCGACCGCTTGAGGAGAGCTAATAATGGCTAAGCCTAACAGGCCGCTTACCCAAAGAGAAATCCGCCAGGCTAAAAAGGAAAAGCAGCAAGAAGAGTATGTTCTTGTCCATAATATCTGCAAGCAGATGATCCCTGTACAGTTAAAGCCTCCTGTCGGTGTCGACTTCTATCGGGGCGAACAGACAGTCCCTCTTCAGCGTGGGAAATCTGCCAAATTCCCCAAAAGTCGACTGAGAATGACGCAGATCGAGAATCTGCAGAAATCAGGTATGGTACGTATTAGTACGGCCAAGTAGATCACCCTGCCCGCAAAAACCTGCCAAGCGATCCCTCCTCTCACCGCCATATTTGCAGCGCAAAAGTAACTTGTACCCTTCCAAGGATTCCTGCAAATAATTGGGTTAAAATCAAATATAGCTCAGAAGAATAAGGATTATCGGAGGATGCAATGGCAGTTTTCCTTAGCCCTGGAGTTTTCCCGCGAGAAATAGATCTCAGCGTTCTGCCAGCACAGAATAGCGACATTGTCCCGGCTTTCATAGGCACAGCCAGTAAGGGGCCTATCAATGAGCCGACTTTTGTGTCGAACGCTGAACAGTTCATCGACACCTTCGGTGATCCATTCCCAGAGTCCAACCTTGGGTATGCTGTAATTGCGTATCTTGAAGAGGGCAACGCGGCTTGGATCCTGCGAGTCGGTGTTGAATGCGAGGATGGGCAAGACTCAGATCTTGCTTGCATTTGTATTGACACAAGCGGGGCCAAGACCACCGGCTGGGGGAGAATGGCTATCTTCTCCGGCATCGATTATGGTAAAGTCTGTCTGCGCCTTCCGACAACCGACGATCCTATTACATTCCACGATGCAGCAGTATATGACATCGAATACACTGATATCGATGTTAGCACGACTTTCGGCCCGACTAATGCGACGGTCACTTTCACTGGCAGCGGTCTGAGTGACGACTACTGTGGCGCGATCGATGACAGTTTCTGCATCCTCATCACCAAGGGGCCGGATGTTTCGAGTGAATCGACCATTGACGGTTGCGAATACGAGATCATCCGCAATAGCGATGGTGCCGTCATTTCCTCTGGAACAATTGTGGAAAGTGCGGTACCCGGCACATCGATGCCAATCCCAATCGGCTCTGGCGATGATGACACATGCCTGATTGGTGAAATTGTCGTCACTGGTGATTCGCCGCTCGAGGCTGGTGACACTTTCTGCTGGAAGGTTCAGCCAGACAACAAGTGCTTTGAGGTCGAAGTTGAAGGCATTAGCCAGGGAACTTTCTGCTTCCCAGATGGCACCACTTACACCTCTGGTGAAGACTTCGCTGATGGCCTCAACACCCTAGTTGGTGCCGGGGTCGACTTTAGGGCGATCTTCATTGACCCGTCTGACGATTGTGAGACTGGCGACGAAGAGCTGTGCCTTAGGACCGATACGGCTGGCGAGCGCATCCAGGTCGTGGACACGGAAGCATGGGCGCTTGAAGTCGGAATCGCCAAGTGGGCCTATGACATTCCTCGCAGTTATCTTATGGGTGAGGATACGGGTCCGTTCAACATCACGACATCGAACAACAGGGTCAATACCCTGGCGATCGGCGACGAATCCACGGTTGAGCTAGAGGTCACCATTCCGGTGGGGCTTGGTCTTAGCCCAGCAGTGGTTGCAAACGCCCTTGACCTTGGCGGAACGAGCGGCGGCGAAGTGTACTATGAAGCCTTTGCGCTTCAGGTGACTGACGATGATGAAAAGGTCGTTATGGTCACACACGTGAGCCATCAGTTCGATCAGCTCAAGATGCAGGCTGATGCGAGCCATATTCGGACGCTCAGGTTTGCAGAAGAGCTAGAAATCGCGTTCCCATACACACGCGGTTATACTCCGTTCACTGATCCTAGAGTAGTGATGCCCGATGGCGGTTCGATCACTCCTTCTTCGCCTCTTTCCTGCGAGACGGATCCGAGCAGTGATGAATGCGCAGCCGACGCGGCGTACTTCCAGAATATCGTTGGATTCTTCGTCGCCCCATCGCCTGGGACATGGATCGACGACATTACCCTCACACTTAGCAACTACAATGATCTGCCGGGTGTGTACACGATCCAGCTCTATAATAGCGCTGGCATCGAGGTTGAAAGGCTTGATGAAGTCTACTTCGATCCGAACGAGGACAGATATATTGCCAACTTGATCAACCCCCAATCCACATTGGGCGGCATCAATGGCAATGATTACATCAACTGGGAGGAGAGGCCTTCTTATCTGGGGAACGATACCACTGAACCCACCACGCTCGAGGTTAGGCTCCCTGGTCTCCTGGCCAATCAGGAATTCAAGGGCGCCGCAAATGGCATCCCAACAGATCCGACACTTAGCTCTGAGCTGGATCGGGCGGTCATCGGCAACCCGGCCCTCTCGACTGGCATTTATGCATTTCAGAACCCAGAAGTGTACGACATCACGTTGCTGGCAATCCCCGGCAACAGTTCTGGCTCCGTGATTGGGCAGGGTCTCCAGCTCTGTGAGAGCCGTGGCGACTGCATGATGATCGTGGATCCGCCATTCGGCCTCAGACCACAACAGGTTGTGGACTGGCATAATGGCATGCTGCTGAGCGATCTGTCCCAGGCCATTAACTCCAGTTATGGAGCACTCTACTGGTCGTGGCTCGAAATCTTTGATCAGTTCAACGGCGGCAACATCTACATCCCGCCATCCGGCTTCATCGCTGGCGTCATCGCCCGTACAAGCCGCGTGTCCGAGATGTGGTTCGCACCTGCTGGTCTCAACAGAGGCCGCCTGCTGACAGCCCTGGATGTCGAGTACAGCCCGACACAGGGCGAGAGAGACCTCCTCTACGGCTTCAATAATGCCGTCAACCCGATCGTGAATTTCCCCCAGGATGGCATCACGGTTTGGGGTCAGAGGACACTTCAGAGGACGGATAGCGCCCTGGATCGCGTGAACGTCAGGATGCTCTTGATTTACCTCAAGAAGATTTTGGTCAGGACGCTGCGATTCTTCCTGTTTGAACCTAACGACAGATACCTTAGATCGCAGGTGGTCAACACCATCGATCCTCTGCTCAATGATGTGATGGCCAGGAGAGGCCTTACCGCATATAGGGTTGTGTGCGATGAAACCAATAACACACCAATCAGGATTGACCGCAACGAGCTTTGGGTGTCGGTCTTCTTGAAGCCCACTAGGGCCGCAGAATTCATCGTCCTCAACTTGGTGATCCTGCGCACCGAGCAGAGCTTCACGGCTGAAGAGGTACTGCAGGCTGGTGGCGTCGTCGTGACTCAGTAAAAGAGGAGATAAAACATGCCTGGATTTAATATCGAAGGTGCGTGGGGAGAAGGCCCGAACGCCGTCACCGAACTCCGCAGAAAACACAGATGGCTCTTCACTGTGGCTGGTATTCAGGACCAGCAGCGCAACAGATCCACGTTATATCTGCAGAAAGCGGCTAGGCCGTCTGTAAAATATGAGCCGGTCGAAATGCATCATGACCAGGAGAAAGCCTACTTCGCTGGAAAGACGGAGTGGGAAGCGATCACTCTTGAGTTCTATGATGCAGAGCAGGATCCGGATGTAAGCGAGTGGGTGTGGGATTGGGCTTGTGGTAGTGAAGGAGTGGTAAATATAACAGCGGTGACTGTTGCCGTCCCTTCTGCTTACAAGAAAAAAGCTCAACTTGAAATGCGTGACGGTGCAGGCACCACAACGGAGACCTGGACCCTATGGAATACCTGGCCAACTGAGACCAACTGGAATGAACTCGACTACACCGTTAGCGACATTGCTTTGGTTACTGTTGTTATCAGGTTTGATAGAGCAAAGCGCGAATAATGCCCGGATTTCGTATTGACAATAGCGCAGGCGACGATAATTCCCTGGATCTGGGCGACAAAGATATTAAACGATCGCACAGATGGCGTATCAATAAATTCGGTCCGGTAACAGACCAAAACGATCTATTATTCGCCAAATCTCTCACGATGCCCAACATTGGGTTTGAGGAATATCAGATCATGGGCGCGTCGGTCGCCTATAAGATCGCGACAAAACCTAATTTTGAAGATCTGGTTATCGCTTTTTATGATGTCGATGGATTAGAGCCTAAGGTTCGTGAGTGGCAGGCCAAAGTATGGTCGCCCAAAGAAGGTATTGGCGTTTGTGACGATTATAAAGATCAAGTAGAAGTGTATCTAACAGACGGATCTGGCAGCCCAGTAGATGATTCATGGAAATTTATCAATGCATGGCCCAAGGTCATAAACCATGGCGAATTGATTTATGACAGCTCTGATTTCAAGCTTATAACAATTACTATATCGTATGACTGGATTGAATATTTCCCGATAGGTAGCTTGGCTAGAGCAGCTAGCAGTGTGGGCAATACCGTTGCCCAGGCAGCGCAGAATGCTGCGAATGCTGTTAATAACGCCTTCACGTCATTCTAATCCTGCCCTCCGTGAGTAAATATCAATACTAAATGGAGGATGTATAATGTCAGAACCGCAAAAACCAGAAGTGGACCAGAAGCCCGTAAAAGAAGCCAGTGTCCTTGACGAAATTCTCAGCAAGCCAGCTGACAGCCTTATCCCGTGGGAGTCCGCCACTTTGCCGAGCCAAGGTGTGTATTATGACGGCAAAATCCAGGGCGGTGCCATAGAGGTGCGTGGCTGGGGCATCCAGACGGATAAAATATTAGCAACGACAAGACTTGCGCAATCTGGACAGTCAATCAATTACGTGCTAGAAAATTGTGTCAAATTGCCAAATGAGTTTGATCATAAGGCCCTACTGGTTGGCGATAGAACTTTCCTCCTATATTATCTGCGTGGTATCACCTATGGCAATGAGTATGAATTCCTGATCGAATGTACAGACGAGGAGTGTGGGCATGTCTGGACCGATTCGTATGATTTGAATCTATTGGCCAGAACAATTACTGGCCCAAATACAGAAATCGGTCTTGAGCCTTTCAAGGTTAATTTGCCATACTTCAGTGAGATAATGGACACGGAAGTTTGGGTTAATGTTCGCTTGCTGCGTGGGTATGACTTGGACGCGATGACGCGTAGGAGGAGAATGGAAAGGAAATTGCGTCCTACTGCTAGGGTTAGGGCCAAGAATAGGGCGCGTGGACAGAAAAAGGTGTCAAAAGAGGTAATAGACCAGACGATCGAGGACAACCTGAACCTCATTATTGTCGATGTGATGGGTGATAATAACAGAAGGAAAATTGAGCAGTTTGTGTCTAAGATGCATGCTAAGGATACGGCTGTCATCAGAGAATTCCTAAAGAACAATTCTCCAGGAATTGATCCTTCTATAGAAGTTACCTGCCCTGAGTGCGACACAGTAATCACCATGGACCTGCCAATCACTGAAAGTTTTTTTCGTCCAACGGTCCCCGGAGGCAATGGAGAATGAATATTGGGCCATAATGAATCACTCGTTTCTTCTTAAGCATTATGGTCATCTGACGATAGAAGAACAGAATAATATGACATTCGAAGATCGCAAATGGTGGATAGAAAGGATTAAGAAAGAAAGAGACGAAGCCAATAAGGCGAATCAACAATCATATAGTGGTCAGCGCAGCCACACACCAGGACAGCCTCCTGTATAATCAAATATAAGTCTAGAAAATTATATTAGAGGTTGCGCCCATGACCGAATATAACCGAATTTCTGGCCGTGTTAACAATATAGTCAATCTAGACACGATTTTCTATCACAATGGAGTGGCAGAAGATCCATATGCTATACGGCGGATTGATATCTATAAAGGGTCTGTAAAAGATGAAAATCTTGAGGCCCAGGTTATTATGCCACCGCCAGACGATCCCACTTACCCCTACCCTGTGGTTAGGGTGGCGGAAGGCGGCGAAGATCTTGATGGGCATTTTTCGCTGCCTTTCTTAGTGCCAAGTGATTTTACTGCGCCAGAAATTTATTTTGATGTGTGGAGATTTCTGGGTAGCGATCCGGGTGGCACGATTGGTGTCGATGAAGACGACGAAACGTTATGGATTTCTCAATGTAATAGATTCTGGGTGTACCCAGATGGGTGGTATATCGACGATGAATTGGTTACTATCCGCCTTGGGTTTGAAGCCATAGACAAACATTTTCGCAAGCCAGAAATCCGTAACTTAGAAGTTGGCTTGGTTCCTCTCCCTCTGTATGATTTCGATTATAACAGAGTAACTCCATTGATCCCCCAGATCCAGCCATACATCCACATCGAAACCGAGAATGGAGAAGTGATTGTTGGCGGTTCCGCAACTACTGGCTGTGATGGCGAACCATGTGAGGGTTCAGAAGGACCAGTTGTAGAGGGGGCGGCTAGGATCGGTCTTAGGCAGGGGAGCTATCGCACAAATCCCTACGTTGTGCAGTACCGTATCGACACTAATCAATTTCTAATTGGCACTTACAAATATAGGGTCATCCTCGTATTGCCTAATGGTCATACAATTGTGTCGGACGACATGAGATTTGATGTATCATAAGAAAAAGAAAAGAAGCGGGTTTCTATCTAAGGAGCTTCCACAACCGCAGGATGCTCTTAAAGCTTGTCCTGAATTTAGCCAATTTTCAAGCAAGGTAAAGAAAAAGCTTGAGCCATATAGACAACAGGAGCCTGCATTGCAGCATGAGTTGTCTGTAGAGGATAATAATAGATTATCACCAGACAGAGGCGGTCTTAGACTTTCATTGCTTTATGACACACAACATCCACTCAATTCATTGCCGCCCAAGCTACAGAAGAGAATAGATCTGATGCTGCAGGCGCAGTCTACGATGCCCTCAATGACAAACTATTCGAATCTGGAAGCACCAACTCCAATGAAGCCAAAGGATAGACCGGTATGAGCAATCACATCTACAAGATTGGTTTGCTAATCACTGAAGACCCAGACATAACTGGCTCTAACTATGGATACGATAAGTGTCCTGGGTGTGGCAGCCCGTATGCCATGGTCGCTGGAGGCAATGTTGGGTGTCCACGACCATATTGTCAATATTATGATAAAGATTACGCCTTAGCGGTCTCCGGATTAGATGAAAGAGCATCGTATGAGGCACTTGTTTCGCCAAACTATCCTGCAATTATGGCAAGGAATGATGCTAGACATCATTATGAAGGTAAATCTGGTGTTGCAATCATGAGGAGAGGCAAGGATCGCGAATTTCCGCAAGAAATGACTGAAAAAGAGTATAATTCTACTAGCGCAATAATAGAATTCGACGATTATATCGATAAAGACCATTATGTGGTCTTGTTCGCCAAGACTAGGCATAAACCATTTTGGACTAAGAAAGACTGGGCGTATGCTGGTAAGTATATGGATTTGTTATGGCATTGGCCAGCCCCAGGAGGCGGGACTGCCGGATATCCTGGGGCTTATGGGGCTGCCTTGATGACTAGGACCCATGATGCTTTGACATGTGCTAAAGGCAACATCAAAAAGATGGTTGTCGAAGGTAAAATAATTATTAATGAACCAAAAGCGCCGAACATTGACGCGGACTTCTTCCTGCCCCCAGAAGATGAAGAAGATGATGAACCAGACGAACTGGATAATGAGTTATATATCGAATATTATAAAGATAACGAAGTGATAGATGGAGCGGGTGACGTAGTTGTCAAATTGTCAAGACCAGCATGTAATTTTGATTCCTGGCAAGACCTATTGGATGAAGTAGAACAGCAAACTGGCGTGAAATATGCTTACGAAGAAGGTGATGGAGACGCAGTTCTTACACCAATATAGCCGGGTCAAACCGCGAGGTTTCTGTCGACGCCGAAGGTGATGGACAATAAAAGCTTGCAGTAGCGTCCTTCATTAGAGGCAGTTAGGTATGTTAAGGCTACGCCTTAGCATGTTTGCTACCGGCTATGGTTTGCGGGGGCCGTAAGGCCCCCGTTTCTGTATTTCAGCATTATGCTAAAAAGTGAGCATATATTAGCATGGATTGAACGCAACTTTGACGGGTATAAAATCCGCAAAGGCGGCGAAGAAATCGTCATGGCAAATCCGTGGGGAGATAGTGGAAAACATTTCAATATTTCCCTAGTTAAGCGCAAATCCAAAAAATCAAAGAGAAAAGATTTTTGGGTTCATGATTGGCGTCCAGGACATCGTGAATTTGATGGGTCATTTATAAGGTTCGTCCAACGATTCAAGGGATGCTCTTTTGTTGACGCTCTTAAGGACGTGTGCGGGAGAGGTATTGACCCCCGTGCTTACCTTCGAAGATCAAAGGAAAGCCAAGAGAAAGCCCCGGAGATACCAGAGGAAAGCGAGATTGAGTTGCCGCCTGGTGCTAGGCTGATCCGAGATGTTCAGGATACAGCAGCATATAAATTCGCAACCAACTATTTGGCTTCTAGATGTATATCACTAGACGAAGCCACGCAGTATTATATTCATTATGATAGTGTGTCTATAATATTCCCATATGTAGAGTTCGGAATAATTGTTTATTGGCAAAGTAGGTCTATGGTTGGTAAAACTTTCGAATTTCCATCAGAGACTGTTGGTGTAACCAAATCTGAATTTCTGTATGGTTTTGATCAGGCAGAGCCAAG
>Ga0180434_10004190_pt1 | contig 17696 bp, 14 predicted proteins | sample SS_ome_7_FD_132453 | JGI IMG/M metagenome (GOLD analysis project Ga0180434, IMG submission 132453) | Hypersaline lake sediment archaeal communities from the Salton Sea, California, USA - SS_1_D_2 metaG | ecosystem: Environmental > Aquatic > Non-marine Saline and Alkaline > Hypersaline >...
AAAATGGAATCCATCGGAACACTTGTTGGAGGTATTGCCCATGATTTTAATAACATCCTCGGCGTCATCATCGGGAATATAGAATTGGCAATGGATGATATCCCCGACGGACATCCTGCCCATTACTGTCTTGATCAAATAAAACAAGCAGGCGACAGGGCAACAGGTATTGTCCGTCAACTTCTCACATTTGCGTGCAGTGCGAGTGTGAAACGACAACCCCTTGCGCTTACTCCTGTTTTAAGGGAGGCCATCAATTTTTTACGATCAACGATTCCGACCACCATTGATATTCAAACAGATTTTAAGGCGGCAAGGGATACCGTTTCTGCGGACTCGATGCAGATGCACCAGGTGCTGATAAACCTGTGCTCAAATGCTGCGCAGGCCATGAAGCAAAAAGTCGGCACCATTGCCATCGGTGTTGAAAATGAAACCTTGAGCGGGGAGGACGAGCCTCGGTCCGGTTTACCCGCCGGTGAATATGTAAAGCTCACGGTTGCGGATACAGGACCGGGAATTGATGAGGACATCATCAGCCGAATTTTTGACCCCTATTTCACAACCAAAGAGGTGGGCGAGGGCAGTGGTATGGGGTTGTCCGTGGTACTTGGCATCGTCAAATCCTGCGATGGCTCCATCTCCGTTGATAGTCAGCAGGGAGAAGGGACCGCGTTCAACATTCTGTTTCCCCTGGTGTCTGAAGCGCCAAAACAAAAAGTTGAAATAACCGAAGACATTCCTACGGGTCATGAAAGGATTCTTTTGGTAGATGATGATGCCGCCCTTCTGAAGGTCGGGCGCGACGTTCTTGAACATTTGGGATATACTGTTGAACCAGTGTTGTCGCCGACAGAGGCACTGCAAAAATTCAGTGCACGCCCTGATCATTTTGACCTGATCGTGACAGACATGACAATGCCCAAAATGACGGGCGTCACTTTATCCAAACGGGCAAAGGAAATACGTAAAAACATACCCGTTATCCTCTGCACGGGTCATAGCGATTTGGTTTATGAAGAAAATGCAGAAGAGACGGGGGTGAATGCCTATCTCATGAAGCCGATTCATATAAAAGACATCGCGAAAACGGTTCGGGTTGTGCTCGACAGGAAGTAATCATCATACAGGATGCCCGGCGTCGTCGATTCTCGGAAGACGGGACGCTGATTCTTCCCTCAAAACAGGGCCGTGTTCGGCAGGGACAAAAAAAGCGAACGTTCGTTCTATTTTTTTCTTGACACGATTCCCTCCTCCCGATACAAAATCATCTGAATGCATGCACCTGGATGACGATCCGCAGTTTTACGAACATAATCCATCAGATGCTGATGCAAAGGAAGCGGCTCAATGAATTTTAAAGACAAGCTGGAAGAGCTTTATGAAAAAAGAAGAAACGTTCTTGAAATGGGCGGCCCGGAAAAGGTTGCCAGGCACCACGCAAAAGGGCGGCTGACGGCCCGGGAGCGGATTGACAGGCTTTTGGACAGGGGCACGTTCATGGAAACGGGCATGTTCAATCATTCCGATATGCCGGGAATGGAAGATAAAACTCCGGCGGACAGTAAAGTGGGCGGTTTTGGAAAGGTCGACGGCCGGGAAGTCGTTATTCTTGCCAATGATTTCACGGTGATGGCGGCAACATCCAGCCGGATTGCCGGGCGTAAGGAAGGTGAGTTGAAGGTCCTTGCCGCCAGGAGAGGGCACCCGGTGATTTATTTAGGGGAGGCCGGCGGCGCCCGGATACCGGACATCATGGGTTCCAAGGGGCTGTCATCGTTCGGCGGCGGCTATTTTGAATCCTATCTCCAGATTATGAGCCGCGTTAGACAAACCCCCATGATAACGGCGGTAATGGGTGAGTGTTACGGGATGCCGACTTGGATGGCCTGCCTGTCAGATTTTGTCGTCCAGGTAAAAGGGAGCGCCATGGGCGTATCCGGGCCGCGGGTGTTGTCCCTGGCACTTGGAGAAACCGTTACGGATGAAGAACTGGGGGGGTGGCAGGTCCATGCTGAAATTACGGGCAATGTGGATTACGTAGTGGAGAATGAAGAGGCGTGCTTTGAGGCCATTCGAAAATACCTGTCCTACATGCCGTCCCACAACAATGAGACGCCGCCGGAACAGGACGTTCCCCCGGGTTCCGGGGAAGATATGGACACCATACTGGACCGCCTTCCCGAAAAGCGTAACCGGGCATACGACATGCGTCGGATAATAGAATGCATTGTTGATAAGGGCAGCATGTTTTCCATTAAATCCGAATTTGGAACATCCGTGCTTACGGTTCTTTCAAGGATTAACGGCACGGTTGTCGGCATCGTCGCCAATCAACCCATGTTCAATGCCGGAGCCATGGATACCGACGGCATTGACAAGGTCATCAGCTTTCTCTGCCTTTGTGATTCGTTTAATATTCCGATTCTGTTTTTCCATGACACTCCCGGCTTCATGGTGGGTAAGGAGGCGGAGAGAAAGCGGGTTGCAGCGCGTGTAATGAATTACATGAATGCCCTGGGACTTCTGACCGTCCCGAGAATTTCCGTTATTGTCAGAAAGAGCTATGGAATGGCATTCTGGAACATGTGCGGGTCCGGGTGCGGGGCCGACTTTCTTGTGGCATGGCCGTCAGCAGAAATGAGTTTTGTCGACCCGGCCATTGCCGCGAACGTTGTGTATGGGGGAAAAGCATCGGCTTCCGACCAGAATTCAGAAGAGTGGCAGGGCCTCTTTCGACAGATGATTGAAGATGCCTCGCCTTACGGGGCGGCCGGTATGCACAATATTCATGATATTATCGACCCCAAAGAGACAAGGGACTACATCACCCGCGCTTTAGAGGTGGCCTGGAACAAGCGTTCCAGGGGAATAGGAGAGCACCGGCTGGCAAACTGGCCGACGAAATTTTAAATACAGGAGGAACGCATGACCGATTCCATTTATAAAAAACTGAGAAAGCAGATGGACCAGTACTCCATCGGTTTTCCGGAGACAGAATCCGGCATAGAAATGAAAATTTTGGAAAGATTATATACGGAAGAAGAAGCCGCCATGTATTTGGATCTCTCCCTGATGCTGGAAGCACCGGAATCCGTTGCCGAGCGAACCGGACGGGATCCTGAAGAGACGCAAAGGATGCTTCAATCCATGACGGAAAAAGGGCTGCTCTTCAGTTTGAAAAGGAACGGGAAAACAACATACGCGGTGGTGCCCTTTGTCATTGGCTCTTATGAGTTCCAGCTGGGTAAAATGGATAAAGAGTTTGCCCGGATGACGGAGCAGTATTTTGAAGAAGCATTTCTTACGGCATTCGGCGAGGGAACAGTTCTTCCTCTTCGAACAGTGCCGGTGAACAAATCCGTTGATGCGGCAACGCCTGTGGCCCCCTACCAGGATGCGAGGGCGATTATAAAGACCAAGGATAAAATTGCCGTGGGAGAGTGTATCTGCAGGATTCAGCAAGGCCTTGTGGATAAGGGATGTGACAAGCCAAAGGACGTATGCATGATGTTCGGCTCCCATGCCGACTACTACGTTGAAAATAAAATGGCACGATTTATCGATCAGAAAGAGGCCCTTGCCATTCTTGATAAAGCGGAAGAGGCCGGACTGGTGAACCAGCCGGCCAACATGGTGAATCCCGGGGGCATGTGCAACTGCTGCGGCGACTGCTGCGGCGTGTTGAGGGCGCTCAACAAGTTTCCGAAACCGGCGGAAATGGTGTATAACGACTATCAGGCGTCAGTGGATGCGGATCTATGCACCGGCTGCGAGATATGCCTGGACAGATGTCAGGTGGGGGCCATTGAGGTCAATGATGATTTGGCCCGGATCAGCCTGGACCGGTGCATCGGTTGCGGGCTTTGTGTCACCACCTGCCCCACCGAGGCCATGAGCCTGACACTCAAACCGGAAGAGACCCGGCTCGTGCCGCCTGCCAGCGGCCAGGACTTCATGATGAAAAATGCGGAAAAAAGAGGAACATCACTGATGCCGCTCGGAATGGCGGAGAAATGATGAAAGGCAACGGCGAACCCGGCGGCCAGCGGCTCCCCCTTGAAGGGGCGGTTAATTTCAGGGATATTGGCGGTTATGAAACAGCGGATGGAAGACCGGTAAACAAAGGCCGTATTTACAGGTCGGACAGCCTGGCGGCGCTTACGCCCGCTGACCACGGGCTCTTAAAGACCATCGGGCTGCGGCTGGTTATCGACCTTCGATCCCCTTCCGAAGTGGAGCAGGCCCCGGACCAACTGCCGGATGACAACCCTCCGGCTTACCTCAACCTTCCCGTATCAAGGGAGGATTTTGATACGGTTCATGCCCTCAACCGGTTGAAGAAAGGCGATACCGGCTGGTTTTCAGACACGTTCATGACAGACGGTTACCTTCAGAATATTGATCGGTTTGCCCAAACATGGGGCGCCATTATTTCACGAATGGCCGAAGAAGGGGGCCTTCCGGCTGTGTTCCACTGCACTGCCGGAAAGGACAGGACCGGTATCTTGGCGGCTCTTATTCTTCAGCTCCTGGGCGTGCCCGAAGAGACCATTCTCTATGACCACGGCCTTTCCAACGTGTACATTAAGGAAAAGCTTGTAAAGATTTTTGATTATCTCAGATCCCTCGGGGTTGAGCCGGAGTCCATTTCCGATTATTTCAATGCCCCCCGGGATGCCATGGAGGCGACCCTTGAGCATATCCGGTCCGCGTACGGTTCGGCCGAAGACTATCTTATAAACAGTGCAGGCGTGGAGAAGCACCTGCTGGATAAATTGAAAGACGATTTGCTGGAGAAAAAAACCGATAAATCATGATCTGTTTTCTTAATCGTACTCATTATTTACTCCGTACGTCCGGCAAAAGAGATTACGATTAAGAGTAGGATTAAGATTAAGACATGGCAACATGGAGAAACACATGACCGACGAAATAATGCCCGACCTTTTCCGAATCAAGATACCCCTTCCTGAAAGCCCGTTAAAATATTTAAACTCTTATGTGATAAAGAGCCCTGACAGGAGCATGATCATCGACACGGGTCTCAACCGGGAGGAGTGCCTGATCGCCATGCAAGGCGGTCTTGACGAACTGGGGATCGATCTGTCTAAAACCGATTTTTTTATCACCCACCTTCATGCGGACCACTTCGGCCTTGTGGCAAAGCTGGTCACAAAAACAAGCCATATTTATTTCAACCGAAAGGACGCCGAACTGATCGAAACATGGGAAGGCTTCGAGCCCATGATAAAATTTGCCGGCACCCAGGGCTTTCCCGAGGAGGATCTGTGGAACGCGCTGAATCAGCACCCGGGGCACAAATACGGGTCCGACTGGATTCCCCATCTGAACATTATGTCAGACGGAGAAAACATGCACGCCGGAGACTTTTCATTTCGGTGCGTGGAAACACCGGGGCACACCTTAGGGCATATGTGTCTTTATGAACCGGACAGAAAGGTGCTCATTTCAGGAGATCATATTCTGGATGATATCACGCCGAACATTCAGTGCTGGTCCAATGACGAGAACCCCTTAAAACACTATCTGAACAGTTTAGACAAGGTGAAGGACCTTGATGTGGACCTGGTGCTGCCGGGTCACAGGAAAATAATGTCGGACATGAAGGCGAGAATCGAGGAGCTCAAACACCACCATGTCATCCGGATTGACGAAGTGCGCCGGATTTTAAACAGCGGCGGCATGAATGCCTTTCAGGTGGCATCAAAAATGAACTGGGATATTGATGCAGAAAGCTGGGATGATTTTCCGGTAGCCCAGAAGTGGTTTGCCACCGGAGAGGCCATTTCTCACCTCCGCTATCTCGAGGAGGACGGCGTCGTTACAAGGGAAACCCGGGACGGGGTGGTGGTTTTCAGCTTGTGTGTTTAGCTTGTCCGGTCGCGTCTTTCCGTTGGTCACCACATGTCATAACCGGGCATAAAGAACCCACGGCGGCTCAATAAAAACCGGACCGCCGTGGGTATATGGTACTTGGATCAGTTGATGTCGAAGCGGTCAAGGCTCATTACCTTGTCCCACACCGCCACAAAGTCCTTCAGAAATTTCTCCTGTGAGTCCTCGCATCCGTAGACCTCCGCCAAAGCCCTGAGTTGGGAGTTGGAACCGAAGATGAGGTCGACACGGGTGCCGGTCCACTTGATTTCGCCGGTTTTGCGATCACGGCCCTCGAAAACATCGTCGCCTTCAGCGGCGGATTTCCATTCCGTATCCATATCCAGCAGGTTCACGAAGAAGTCATTGGTGAGCGCCTCCGGTGTTTTGGTGAACACACCGTGCGGGGATTGCCCGAAGTTTGTATTCAAAACCCGCATGCCGCCGAGCAGAACCGTCATCTCCGGCGCCGTCAGCGTCAGCAGTTGCGACCGATCCACCAGCATCTCTTCCGGTGACACCGTGTATCGGGCTTTCCGGTAGTTACGGAATCCGTCAGCAAGAGGTTCGAGTACGGCAAACGACACCTCGTCGGTTTGCTCCTGTGATGCGTCCGTGCGTCCCGGCGTGAAGGGAACGGTCACATCGTGACCGGCATTCTTCGCAGCCTGCTCGACGCCTGCGCATCCACCCAGGACAATCAGGTCGGCCAAGGACACCTTCTTTCCCCCGGACTGCCCGTCGTTGAATTCATTCCGGAGCCCCTCAAGCGTCGTCAGCACCGTCGCCAGCTGCTCAGGCTGATTGACGTCCCAATCCTTTTGCGGCGACAGACGGATGCGCGCCCCGTTCGCCCCCCCGCGCTTGTCGGAACCGCGGAATGTAGAGGCGGATGCCCAGGCGGTTGACACCAGCTGGGAGACAGACAACCCTGATGAAAGGATCTTGCCTTTAAGGTCGGCGATGTCCTTTTCATCGATTAAATCATGATCTGCTGCCGGCAGGGGGTCCTGCCAGACCAGCTCTTCTTTCGGAACCTCGGAGCCGAGATAGCGTGAGCGGGGTCCCATGTCACGGTGGGTCAGCTTGAACCACGCACGGGCAAAGGCATCCGCGAACTCCTCGGGATTCTCGAGATAGCGTTTCGCGATGGGCTCGTAGATCGGATCAAACCTGAGGGAGAGATCGGCGGTGGTCATCATGGGCCGGTGCTTTTTCGTCGGGTCATGTGCGTCAACCACCATGTCCTCTTCAGCCACGTCTTTGGCCAGCCACTGATTCGCGCCGGCCGGGCTCTTGACCAGCTCCCACTCGTATTTGAACAGCACCTTCAGATAGCCCATATCCCATTTGGTGGGATTCGGCTTCCATGCGCCCTCGATACCGCTGGTGATCGTATCGCCGCCGTTGCCGCTGCCGAAGCTGCTCTTCCAGCCAAGCCCCTGCTCCTCGATGCCTGCGCCCTCCGGCTCAGGGCCCACATGTGACGCATCGCCCGCACCATGACATTTTCCAAAGGTGTGTCCTCCGGCAACAAGCGCAACCGTCTCTTCGTCGTCCATGGCCATGCGTGCAAAGGTATCTCTGACATCTCGACCGGAAGCCACCGGATCCGGGTTTCCGTTCGGGCCTTCCGGGTTCACGTAAATCAGGCCCATCTGCACGGCGGCAAGGGGATTTTCCAGATCGCGTTCGCCCGAGTAGCGCTTGTCGCCAAGCCATTCGGTCTCGGTACCCCAGTAAATGTCCTGTTCGGGCTCCCATATGTCCTCTCGCCCGCCGGCAAAGCCGAAGGTCTTGAACCCCATGGATTCCAGCGCGCAGTTCCCGGCAAGAATCATGAGGTCGGCCCATGAGATGTTTTTGCCGTACTTTTGCTTGATGGGCCAGAGCAGCCGGCGCGCTTTGTCAAGGTTTGCATTGTCCGGCCAGCTGTTGATGGGCGCAAAGCGCTGATTGCCGGTACCCCCGCCCCCGCGGCCGTCACCGGTACGATAGGTGCCGGCACTGTGCCAGGCCATCCGGATGAAGAGTCCGCCGTAATGACCGTAATCCGCCGGCCACCAGTCCTTCGAGTCGGTCATCAGGTCATAAAGGTCCTTTTTAAGGGCCATGAGGTCAAGCTTCTTAAATTCTTCAGTGTAGTCAAACTCCCCGCCCATTGGATTGGACTTGGAAGAATGCTGATGAAGGATGTTAAGATTCAGTTGGTTCGGCCACCAGTCCCGGTTCGATGTGCCGCCCCTGGCAGTGGATCCCGTTATCGGGCATTTGCTTTCGTCGGTCATAACCTGCCTCCTTTCGTTTTTCGGTTTTTTTGGCACCTGTTTTGAATAAAATACGGTGCGGTTAATTTTAAGACCAGTTGTTAAATAGTAATCGTTATCAATTAATGGCAAAAAAATATACTACCCTTCTTCTGCCATGCAATTGTTGCATATGCCGAAAAAGTCCAGCCTGTGATTCAAAATTTTAAAATCGGTCTCTAATGCGACCTCTTTTGTCATTTCGTCCAGGCTGTCCAGGTCCGGATCGACAATTTTCCTGCACCTGATACAGACGACGTGTGGATGGGGATAGGGTTTGTTTCCATCATATCGGTTACTCCCATCCGGGAATCCCAACTCAAGAACCTCGCCCAAGGATTTAATCAATACAATATTTCTGTATACCGTTGCAAGACTCATTGTCGGAAAATCTTTTTTTATCTGGTCATGGATATCTTCGGCACCGGGGTGACCGTCACTTCTTGAAAGAATTTTAGCGATGGCCAGCCGCTGAGGCGTAATCTTGTGGCCGCTGTCCCGCAATTTTTGGATGATGACATCAAATCTTTTATTATGGCCGGTCAAGCTGCGCCCCTTTTTTAAATGATAATAATTATCATTTAACATCGATTTTCTTTTAAGTCAACTCTTTTTTCAATCGTTCACCCGTTTATTATTCATTTCACTCAAGCGCTTCAACCGGTGGAGAATCTTCCATCCTTTGACCAAAGACGCCGTGCTTTTCGGAACAAGATGATCCCATGGCCTGCCTTCCATCATGCGAAAGCGTATGTCCGAGGCACTGATCCCTTTTTTCTCCGGAGGAACTTCCCAGAGGATATGAGTGTTTAATCCCAGAGATCGAAAGTAGTCGAGTTTCCTTTTTCCCCAGGAATCGTAAATGGTCAGAAAAAACAGGGCATCCATGGGCACGTAATACCTGTAGATATCAGGAAAGTTGACAGGAAACGGCACCACCGAGAACTCATTTGATCCGACCCCCTGCTCCATTAGCGCTTCCGTCAACATTATCATGCGCTCATAGTAGGTGAGCGGGTTGGCCAGGGGATTGTTTCGTGTCGGATCACTGTCTTCGGTTTTCATATACGTGGGATCAGGATTGGTGATGCCGATGATAAGGGTGCGGCAGAGGGTTTTTCCGGCAAGGATATAATTAATATGATCATTATGCAGAATCTGGAACCGGCCGTGAATCACACCGGTTTCAGACATGATGGTTGACGTGGTCTTTTTCATATTATAAAGGCTTCATCAGCATGAAGGGTTCATAGTTTCCCGGCCAGTAAGGCTGGTCTTCCGGTGTGTCCATGAGTCCGGCAAGTTTGGCGCGGTTCAGGTGGTTCAAGACCATGTACATCAGCTCTTGGCCCCGGACTGTTCCAAGGGCGCCCTGGGCCGCCCACACCTCATCCAGCGTCTTTATCCTGTCCCTCCGGACACCGGCCCCGTGAACAACAAGGGGTACGCTTTCCCCGGAGTGGACTAGGGGGCCGGAGCTCGGCGTGGAATGGTCGGCGGTGACGATAACAAGCACCTCCGGATCATTAAGTATCGACTCCACGGCGTTGCCGATGCCTGTATCAATGGACTCGATGACGGTTTTTTTATGTATCGGGTCTTTGGTGTGCCCGGCTTCATCCGGTGCCTTGGTATGGATATGGATAAAATCATAGTCCGGGAGCAGCGTTTTGGCTATGGTCAGCCTCTCTTCCATATCCGTTCCCGGGTCTTCGGTATCCTTGACTTTTTCCACATCCATACCGATATAGGCGGCTAACCCCCAGTACATCATCCCCGAAGAGATGCTGACGCCCCGAAGACCGAATTTTTTTTCGAACGAAGCCACTGTTTTCAGGCGGCCCGCCCTCTGGGTGGACATGCAGTTCAGAGGCAACTCGCCGTTCTGTTGTCTTTTACTATTCACCTCGTGGCGGCTTAATACCTCATAAACCCAGGTCAAATAATTGCTGAGAGCGTTGGCCGTATTCGGGGCCGCACCATCCGGCGGAGCGTTCCGCCAGGGCTTTATCGCCACAAGGGGTAGACCGTCGACAAAGGGGTCTGAGTCCGTTACATACGGGGAGACCTTTCCTGAAAGCGTGAGTATGCCGCGAATACCGCCGGTGGGATGAAACTGAATATCAACATTGTTATACCTGAAGGCGTTTATGCTTTCTGTGAGGGATGCCACGTCATCAGCTTCAGCCGGTGGTTTTCCTTTTTCAAGAAACAGACAGTTGTCTTTTTCAGACACGCTGATGAAATGAGACAAGACAGCCACATCCGTTGGCGACAGATCAATTCCCGCGCCCATGGCTTCCAAAGCCCCCCTTCCGGGAAAGTCGTCCATGTCATAACCGAACATTTTAAAATGAGCGTTTTCACTGGGCAGGGCCTGTCCCAGGGCTGCAGCGTGGTACATGCCGCTGGCGCCGCCGCCGGCTATTCCGTCAAGGGCGGGCGTGTGTGCGGCCTGAAGCGGGGTCTGGTGATCGAGAATTTCATGGGACCTGTCCCCCAGCCCGTCCAGTAAAATGAGGATGCATTTTTTTGGCATAATAGGTCCTTTAGCCGTTCAGCGGGTATTTTTTTATGACCAAACGCATCGTAACATATGGCTTTAACAAATAAAATCTTTATTTTCCAAAAGACGGATTGATTTTTTCTATACCTGCCCGGTTTGCTATTAAAAGAATCAATTTGCTTTTGCCGGTATGCGGCGTAATTATTAGCCTATGATTTTCGACGTGCATACACATACGAATCTGTCTTCATGCAGTGTAAACAATATCCATGAAATGATAGATATTGCCAACCACATCGGGCTGGACGGCATCTGCATTACGGATCACCAGACCATGGATATCCGGAACGACATAAAAGAGGGGCCCCAGGAGAACGGCGTCGTTGTGATTATCGGAATGGAATATGACACCCCCGGGGGAGATTTCCTGCTTTTCGGTCCGTATGAGCATATTTCAACAGACATGGACGCCGGGAGTCTCCTGAACCATGTCGGTGTGACAGGCGGCATTGCCATTGCCGCTCATCCCTTCAGAACCGATCGTCCGGTGAACGACCGTTTCCTCGGCAAAGGACTGACGACCGTCATCGAAAGCATCAACGGACGCAACTCCGACATTGAAAATGTTAAAGCCGACAAGTGGAATAAAAAATACAAGCTGGCGGGTGTCGGCGGAAGTGATGCCCATACGCCCGGCGAGCTGGGAACTGTCGTTACCCGGTTTTCCATGCCCATTCACTCGCGCGGCGATTTCATATACGCGTTGAAAAATGACACATACCATCCTGAATGGAGAGTCCGCCAGGAATCCGCATTGTCATCCTGAAAACCTGCCGTTCATAAAACCCGATATTTTGTTTGTTTTCTGTTTCAAGATAACAGGCGCGTGCGTCTCTCGAAGGGCGTCCGATACATTCATATAGGCGTTGAAACGGAAAAAGGGCCTAAGGCCCATATAATACGGCATGGCAACAAGTTTATTTTTTTTCGTAGCGGGCAATGCGGCTGTCCCAGTATTTATTGGCCTCCTGGATATAAATCTCGTCAGGGATAAACTGCCGGTCCAGAGCACGCTGCGTCTCGTCCGATATTTTAAGGTTTTCCACCACTTCTTTTGCGGCGGTCCGAACCGTGGCCTTGTAATCGTCAACAAGGGGAGCAAGGGGAGTCTTATCTCCCATTTTCAGCAGGATGGCCTGGGACTTATAAATTTCAAAGACAACATTGGAATAGAGGTCCATCGACAGGCGGTGAAAATACTGACTGACAAACTCGGTACACTGCTGCTCCGGAAACGCACCGGTGGCAATAACACCGATGTCGGGGTAGGACGCATGGCGTTTGATATGGCCGGTATACCCGGTGTCCATCTTCACGAGATGCGGATCGATGATGGGAATGATTCTGTCTATAAATGTTTTCATAATGCCGGTGACGTTGTGCACATAAACCGGCGTTGCCATCACCACGATATCGGAAGCCATAAACATGTCCAATAGCTCCGACATATCATCCTTTATCACGCATCGGCCGGGCGTCCGGGTCCAGCATGTGAGGCACGCCGCGCAATTCTTGATTTTCTTTTCCGCAAGGAACACCACATCCACATCCGCCCCGGCGGCTTTCGCGCTTTTTTGAAATTCATCGATGATGACATAGGTATTGCCCCTTTCTTTGTGGATGCTTCCGTAAAAAATAGAGATTTTCATGGGACAACTCCTTTGTTCTATAAGATATCCTGCGGGTTTTTTGAATCAATTATACGTGTTAGCGCACGGGCCAAACTGCCCAAGGAGTAGAATACCGGAAACCCGGCTTCGACAAATGCGTTTTGGGCGAAAAGAAACTCCTCCATGCCCGCCAGGTCCTGGGGAGGACGAAGGGCCGGAAGGATCGGTTTTTGATACGTTTGTACGGCTTGCGTCATGGACTCAAGGACCGGTTTTAGAAATGCTTCGCCAATACGGCCCAGGCCCCAGCATCCAATGGGGTGAAACCCCAGGTGGTATACCATCATATCTGTTCCCGGGTCGTTACCCAGTATGTCCATGGCAATGTTTACAGCATCCGGAGTGGCCAGGTTCGGTGTGTCCAGGGGGTTGGTGAAGATGCTTCCGTCAACGGGCAGACGATGTTTCAACGCTTCCTGAAGCCCGGGTGAAAATTCAGGGAGAACAAGTCCCTCTTTTTCCATCTCATCGCCGGCGAGAACGCTGGGCCCGCCGCCCGCCCCCACCAAGGCGACCCTGTTTCTCCCGGGAAGGGGATTGACAAACTGCAATGCCACCAGCACGTCAATCATTTCCTCGATATTGTGGACCTGGATAACCCTGAGTTGCCGGCACAGGGCGTCGAATATCGCCACCGAACTTGTCATGCTGGCGGTGTGACCGAAGGCCGCCCTCCGGCCGGCGTCTGTTCTGCCGCCCTTGTATATAACCACCGGTTTACGGGATGCGGCCTGCTTTAATGCCGCCTTGAAATGCGCGCCGTCTTTTACCCCCTCGATGTAAGCGGCGATGATGCCGGTTTCCGGATCATGGGCGAAGTACTCCAGGAGTTCGTTTTCGTCAATGTCCAGAGCATTGCCGTAACTGACCACCTTGCTGAACCTGACGCCCCTTGACTTGCTGAAGCTTGGGAGATTCTGGGCATGTCCGCCGCTTTGGGAGATGAATGCCACCGGGCCGGGATCCATTGGCACATTAAAGTGGTTCACCACACGGGTTTTGGGTACAAAAAGCCCCACACAGTTGGGGCCGATGATTCGAAAATTCCCTGCCCTTGCCCTGTTCAGCATTTCCTTTTCCAGTTGAGCTCGTTCCGCATCACCGCTTTCGCTGAAGCCGGCGGTGAAAAAGTGAACCGACTTTACACCTTTTTGACGGCACTCATCCAGAAGGCTTAATACGGCTGCCGCAGGAATGTTAACCACCACGTGGTCAACCGGGCCGGGAATATCCAGCAGGCTCGGGTAGCAGGCAAGGTCAAGAACCTGTTTATATTTCGGATTTACAGGATAGATGGCCGGAAATTCGGCCTCCTTGAGAGAATGAATCACCAGTTCGGCAAAGCCGATCTTTAATGTGGAAGCACCCACCACCGCAATTCCCCTGGGAGCAAACACCTCATCCAGTGTAACACCCTGCCTGTCAACGGTTTCAGACGATTTCACTTAGGAGCGCCCTCCCTGTTCCCCATTGAGTTAAAATCAGTTCTATCCTCTTATTGCGGTCATTTATCCTGAACAGATATCGTCCTACTACTCCCTGTTTTCCATTGCAATGGTTTTAACCAATTCTTTTGTCATTTTAATGGAGGCGAACCGGCGCTCTTCTGAATATCATTCCACAAGAAGCGCCAAAAGAGTGAGACGTGACATAAAACAGGCCATATGGGCCATTTATGGCGCTCTTGGGCTTGACAAATAGACAAATCTGATCTTCAGTGAAAACAGGTTTATTTAACCGGAGTTAGACATGGGGAGGAAAAGCCGTTAACATTAAAAAGGGGTAAACTCATGACTGAACTGCATGGAAAAAAAGCGATCGTCACCGGCGGGGCCTTGGGAATAGGTCTGGCTACGTGCCGGCGGCTGGTGCGCGAAGGGTGTGATGTGACCATTTGGGATTTAAGTGAAAAAGACCTGGAGAAAGCGGCACATGAGTTAAAAGGCATGGGGGGAAACGTGTTCCCTTATCTTTGTGATGTCTCCGACAGGGAACGGGTTCACGAGCTGGCCGGCCAGGCGAAAAAAGATATGGGGCGGGTGGACATCCTGATCAATAATGCAGGTTTCGTAAGGCATGGCATGTTCTGGGAACGCCCTGTTGAGGATGCAATCAAACAGATGGATGTGAATGTGAACGCCTTGTTTTATGCCATTCATGAATTTCTCCCGGACATGCTGGATAGAAATGCAGGCCATATTGTGAATGTGTCCTCCGGCGTGGCCATAGCCGGCGCCCCGGGTCTTGCCGCCTATACGACTTCAAAGTGGGCGGTCTGGGGAATGACCGACGTGATGCGGCTTGAGGCCCTTGCCGCGGGCAAAGGCGGCGTTAAGTTTACTTCAGTACATCCCGGCAATATTGTCACCGGCATGTTTGAAGGCTTTAAGGTGAATTTTATGGGTCGACTTTTGGCACCACCTGTTAAAGATCATGATGTGATTGCAAAAGGCATTGTAGAGGCGGGCCTTAAGAAAAAACGCCACCTGGTGGTTCGCCCCAGGTCCCTCTATATTGGTATGATCCTCAGGGGCCTGGTTCCCGATGTGGTATTGGGACGAATCGCCCTTTTGCTGGGTGTCGGCACCTGCATTGAAGACTACAAAGGAAGAAAGGGGTATGTTCACAGCAATGTGGACGACTGATCAACGATTATGGGAGGCAAGATTACCAAGGAGGAGATGATGAAAGAAAAACCAAAACCACGTTTTTTTGACCATCCATCCCCGATTGAAGGGAAGGTCCTTTCCCGGCGGGAATTTATGGAAACGCTTGCCCTTGGCGGCGGGGCGCTGGTGATCCTTTCAGGATGCGCCGGCTGGACGGTCCCCGGACCGGGGGTTGAAGGAGGTAAAAAGATGTATACCTTCATTGCCGTTGATTATGTGAAATGCACCGGATGCCGGACCTGTGAAACGGTTTGCGCCGCATCCAACCATCCGCTGTTCAGGGACGGCGGGTATCGGTCTGACCTTGGAAACCCGGTAATGTCCAACATACGGGTGCACTCCTTCAACCCGGATGTCGATGCGCCGGTGACGTGTGCAAGGTGTGAGGATACACCCTGTATTCATGCATGCCCGGTGGATCCGGACCCGAAAACCGGTCGCAGGGCCCTGTTTCAGGACGGGGAACTGGGCATCATCACCAATGATCCCCGGCGCTGCATTGCATGCGGCAGCTGTGTGGAAGCCTGTGCGGAGTCAAGCGTCGGTATTCTGGCACAGGACCCGGCCACCGAAAGACCCATCAGAATGTGCACCCTGTGTAACGGCGACCCCCAGTGCGTCAAGCTCTGTCCCTATGACGCCATTTCCATCCTGCGGGTCAATGCGGACTACCCGTTCTACCGCATGTCGGCAGAGGACATCGCCACAAAACTGAGTAAACGCTGGTATGATGTAACAGCATAAGGAGGACAATATGAGTGCACCCCTGTACGGATACCATAAGGTGTTGCTGGACATTAACCTGACCACCGGTGGTATAAAGAAAACTCCCATCCCTGTAGAAGATATCGAAAATTATATCGGCGGACGCGGCCTGGGAATGAAAATCCTGTGGGACCGGCTGGACAAACCGGGCGTCAGCGCCTTTGCACCGGAAACGCCGCTGATGTTCATGCCCGGCCCGTTTTCAGGGTTTCCAATCCCGTCGGCATCCCGGGCCTGTGTGGTGACCAAGTCACCCTGTACATCTCCTGTGGACGCTTCCCTGCCCCATGCATCCACGGTCAGCTACTCAAATATCGGCGGATTTTTTGGCCCTGAAATCAGGTTTGCCGGATATGACGGCATTGTCATAACAGGCAAGGCAAAACACCCGGTCTACATTGTCATTGAGGACGATCATGTGGAGATCCGGGATGCCGGAAAATACTGGGGAATGACCACCGATGCGCTGGATAAGACCCTTAAAAAAGAGCTTAACGGACGCTTTGAAACCGCCTATATCGGGCCGGCCGGCGAAAACCTGGTTGCCTATGCCTGCATCCTGCATACAGCCGCCCGGGCAGCGGGCCGGGGGGTTGGTGCGGTGATGGGATCGAAAAAACTAAAGGCCATCGCCGTCAAAGGAACGGGCATGCCCCCTATCGCCGACCACAAAACATTCAGCAGCGCCTTAAGCGATGCCAGGGCTACAACCACGGGCCTGATAGACGGTGTAAAGACCGGTTTGCTTAGAACCTGGGGCACCTCGTTTGGACTGCAATCCATCAGCGACAACGGGTTGATGGCCGTAAAAAACTACCGTGAAGGAACCTTCAGGGAAATAGAGAAGATCAATGGTGAAACCGCCCGGGAAAAGGCCTGGGTAAGAAATTTTGCCTGTTATTGCTGTCCCTTGTCCTGTAAAAAAAGCGGCGCCGTTAAGGATGGTCCTTATAAATCCATTGTCCACGACGGTCCGGAATACGAGACCGGCACCATGTTCGGGGCGAATTTAATGATTTCCGATTTTGACGGGATGATGAAGGCCATCTATGACGGCGATGATCTGGGCATGGACATCATTTCCGCAGGGAATGTCATCGGCTTTCTCATGGAGGCCTATGAAAAGGGCCTGGTCACGCAAGAGGACCTGGACGGGCTTGACCTTAAGTGGGGAAATGTGGACGCCACTCTAAAACTGATCCATAAAATCGCATACCGCGATGGCATTGGGGACGTGGCGGCCAACGGCGTGAAGGCGGTCTCCCAAAAAATCGGACAAGGAAGCGATGCCTTTGCCATCCATGTCAAGGGGTTGGAGTTTGCGGCCCATAATGTCCATGCCAACCCGCCGAGGGCGCTATGTTATTCCGTGGCCAACCGGGGAGCCTGCCATTTAAGCGGGGACGATATGTCCAAGCAGGATATGATGGCGGCAACCGATTCTTTGGGCCTCTGCGCCTTTGCCACGGATTTTAATATACCGGTCATGCCGGGCATCGGAAAGAGCCTGATGGCGGAACTTTTGACGGCCATCACCGGCCTTGACTGGGATGCCGACCGATTGGCTGAGGCGGGAGAGCGGATCTACACGCTGGAGAAAATGTTCAACTACCGTGAAGGGTTCAGGCGGGAGGATGACCGGATACCGGCGCGCTTTTTCACGGAGCCCCTGACGGTTGGTGATGAAGAGGGCGCTGTGTTAAATACGGATTAGTTTAAGCAAATGATGGATGAATATTATACGGAACGACGCTGGGATTTAAAAACCACCCTTCCCTCAAACGAAAAGATAAACCGGTTGGGACTGGGTTTTACTATTTAG
>Ga0180434_10004192_pt1 | contig 17685 bp, 14 predicted proteins | sample SS_ome_7_FD_132453 | JGI IMG/M metagenome (GOLD analysis project Ga0180434, IMG submission 132453) | Hypersaline lake sediment archaeal communities from the Salton Sea, California, USA - SS_1_D_2 metaG | ecosystem: Environmental > Aquatic > Non-marine Saline and Alkaline > Hypersaline >...
AAGTCCCGGGTGGGTTCGATTCCCATTCGCCTCCGCCATTTTTTCGGACGGAGCCATGAGAATGGCCGAACGTGGTGCGACACGCCGCCGGATGATTCTGCCCGCCGTGCTGATCCTGGCGGGAGCGGTGGGCCTGGTGTACGGTTTCGCCTTCCACGAGGTAGCGGTCCACCCGAAGCCGGAGCCGCCAAAGGCCGAAGACGCGGCCCCGCCGACGGGCGTCCCGCCGGAGGTCCTGCCGCCGGACGAAGAACCGATCTTCTCGCCCGACGTGCTGTTCGGCGGCGGGTCGGCCGAGGTGCCCGACCTGACGGCCGCGCCGGAACCGCCGGCCGAGCCGAACATCTTCCGGGAGAGCCGCGTCGTTAAGGAGGTGACGATTGGCGGCCTGGAACGCCTGCCGTCCGGCAGCATCATGCTGACCTACGGTCCGAACGAAGCGCCGCCCAAGACGTGCCCGACGTGAGTGCACTGACCGAGGGCCATGGAGGTCATGGCCAAACCCACGATCAGCAAAAAACCGCCGCGCCTGGTTCGCGCCCGGCACGTGGTTCAAGCGGCGTTTCTGGCCGTCTGGCTCGGACCGTTCGGGCTGCGCCTCCATTATGTCTGCGGACCGGTGTTCCACTGCTACGCGTGTCCGCTGGCGTCGTTCGCGTGCCCGATCGGCGTGCTGGCCAACTTCTGTGCGCTGGGCGTGGCCCCGCTGATCGCCCTGGGGACGATCCTCCTGGCGGGGGCGCTGGTGGGCGGGTTCATCTGCGGATGGGTGTGCCCGTTCGGCCTGGTGCAGGACCTGATGGCGAAGTTCCCCGTGCCGAAACTCCGCCTGCCCGTCCGGGCGGGCTATATGCGGTACGCCGTCCTCGTCGGCCTCGTGCTGGTGGTGCCGTACCTGTACGGCGAGAGTCACCCGCTGTTCATCTGCCGGGTGTGCCCCGCGGGGGCGATGGAGGCGGGCCTGCCGGCCGCCGGCCAGGCCTTGGCCGCCGGCGAGTCGGTCTGGTCCGGCATGAGCACCGTCAAGTGGGTGATCCTGGGCCTGTTCGTGGTGGCGGCCCTGGTCAAGTACCGGCCGTGGTGCACGCTGTTCTGTCCGCTGGGGGCGATGCTGGGCCTCTTCAACCGGGCGGCGGTGCTCCGGCTGAAGGTGGATGACCGGAAGTGCATCGCCTGCGGCGCGTGCCGGAAGGCCTGCCGCATCGGCCTGGAACCCCACCGCCAACTCCGCGACCCGCTCTGCATCCGTTGCATGGAGTGCACCCGATGCGACGCCGTCGGCGTGACGACGGCCTTCAGCCGGGACGCGGACACCGAGGGCGAGGACGACGCCGACGCGGCCGCGTCGTGATCCGAAAACACGCGCCGGATAAGTCCGGCGGCTAAATGTCGTTGCCGTTCAATCCCAAATCCGTTGCCGTTTTGCGCCTTTGCGGCTTTGCGTGAGGCCGCTGTTGTTGCGGTTTTAATCCGAAATCTGAAATCGTGTGCCGTTGCTGCTTTGTCGTTTGTTCCGCACTCCGCACTCCGCACTCCGCACTCACCCGAGCCGTTTCTTCGCCTCGGCGCCCGGCGTGCGCCGGCTGCCCTGGCGGACCGTCAGGCGGAGCGTGTCGAGGTAATCGAGCAGCGGCACGGCGAACTTGCGGCTGGTCCCCAGCGCGTCGCGAAACTCCATCGTCGTGAAGCCGCCCGACTTCCGAAAGAGGTCCAGCGCCACCTCGGTGGCCCGCTCGACGGCCGAGGCGTGCATCACCAGGCCCTCGCCGACCTGCACCAGCGTCCCCTCGTCGGCAAGCAGGCGGACGAGCGATTCGACGCGGTCCAGCGGTTCGCCGAGCATCTCGGCGAGTTCGGCGACGGCGGGCGGTTCGAGGCCCGCCTCGGCCAGCGCCGACGCAATGCGGTCCTTGGCGGCGGCGTCGGCCTCCGACAGCCGGGCCCCCTGCCCCGCCAGCGCCAGGACCGTCCCGCGCCGCTGGACCGTCCCGTCGGCCAGCAGACTCTCCAGGGCCGGCCGGAACACGCCCGCGGCCGCGCCGGCGGCCGAGGCGAGCGCGGCTTCCTCCATGCCTTCCCGCAGCGGGCTCTCGGCGTGGAACGTTTCAAGGGCGGCGACGACGGCCTGCCGGCCCGCGTCGACCACGCCGCGATGGATCAGACGTCCGCCGGCGGCCTCGAGCGCAGTGCCGTCGGCCCGCAGGCGGTCCAGCATCTCCGCCAGGACCGCCGGCTGAAGGGCCGACCGCCGGGCCAGTTCGTCGGCCCCGACGGGCTCGCCGGCCTCCTTGAGCATCAGCGCCGCCCAGGCCTGCGGCGAATCGAGGGCGTCGCGCCGCTCGGCCAGGGCACGGAGCGTCCACGGCCGGTCGCGGCGAAGGCGCGTGTCGCTCGTGCCGAGGATCCGGCCGCCGCCCAGCGTGGTCACCTGGCCGCCCGCCAGACCCGCCAGCGACCCGCGGACGACGAACCGGTCGCCGGCCGCCACCGCGAGCGGCTCCGCGAGGCGCAACTGCACCAGCCGCGACTCGCCCGGCAGGATTTCGCGACCGTCGAGCACGGCCACGTGGGCCATCGCCTCGCCCGTGCCGACGTGCAGGTGGACCTCGGCGTAGTCCTCGAGCGGAGCGGGGACGTGCGGCAGCAGGCGCAGGTCGGCCTCGGCCATGGTGACGGCGGCATACGCGTCGCCCTTGGCCAGCACCTTGCCGCGGCCGACGGCCTCCGCCGACAGGTCCGACAGTTGGACGGCCACGCACTCCCCGGCCCGGCCGACCTCGGCCTCCTTGCCGTACACCTGGAGCCCGCGGACGCGGCCGGCCTGGCCGCCCGGCAGGACACGCAAACGGTCGCCGACGCGGGCCTCGCCGCTGGTGGGAATGCCCGAGACGACCGTCCCGATGCCACGCAGCGAAAAGACCCGCTCCACCCACACGCGGAACAGGCCGATGGTCTCGTGCGGCCGGACCCGGTCCACCACCTGGTTCAGGGCCTTGAAGAAGGCGTCGTAGCCCTCGAACGTGACGTTCGAGAGCGGGCAGACCGGCGCGCCTTCCAGGAAGGTGCCCCGGACGAACTCGCGGACGTCGGCCAGGACGATCTCGCGCAATTCCTCGTCGATCAGGTCGATCTTCGTCAGGGCCACCAGGCCGTGCCGGCAGCCCATGAGGGTGAGGATATCCAGGTGCTCGCGGGTCTGCGGCATGATGCTGTCATCGGCGGCGATAACAAAGAGGACCACATCCACACCGTGGGCCCCGGCCACCATGTTGCGGATGAAGTCGACGTGGCCGGGCACGTCGACGATGCCGACGATGCGCTCGTCGGCCATGCGGCAGGGGGCGAAACCGAGTTCGATGGTCAGGCCGCGGTCCTTCTCGGCCTTGAGGCGGTCGGTGTCGCAGCCCGTGAGCATCTTCACGAGGGCCGTCTTGCCGTGATCGACGTGCCCCGCCGTACCGAGCGTGATGTTGACGTGTTGGTCGGGCATGTGCCAGAGTCCAAAGTCCGAAGTCCAAAGTCCGAAGTCCAGAGTCCGAAGTCAATGACGGTGTGTGGCCCGGCCGGCTTGTCCGGCCGGGAGTTACGCGCCGGGCCTCGGCACTTGCGTCCACGCATACCCGCGACCTTACGGTCGCGGCTCGAACGACTCTATCGCAGCGCGCGGGCAACGGCCTCGACCAGGGTCGCTTCGTCGCCCTCCTGGAGCGTCCGCGGGTCGAGCAGCAGGCGGTCGTTCTGGATGCGGGCGAAGACGGGCGGGTCGCCCAGGCGCAGGCGGCGGGCCAGGTCGTCCACCGTCACGGCCCGGGGGGCGACGGCCGCCACGCGGGTCGGAATGTCGTGCGTCGGCAGGCTGCCGCTGCCCAGTTGCGAGGACCCGTCGAGGACCTCGACGTCAGCGGCGTCGCCGGTGCGGGCCTGCAGGGCCTCGGCCAGGCGGCGGGCCTGGGCGTCCAGCGAGGCCAGGTCCCGGAAGAGCATGCGGTTCGTCGGCACCTCGCGCAGGGCCGTCGGCTCGTCCAGGAAGAGCGTGAGGGTGGCCTCGAGGGCGGCCAGCGTCAGTTTCCCCACACGCAGGACCCGCGCCAGGGGGCTTTTGCGGACGGCGTCGACCCATTTCTTGCGGCCCAGGATGATGCCGCCCTGGCTGGCGCCGATGAGTTTGTCGGCCGACGAGGTGGCCAGGTCGGCCCCCGCGCGGACCGACTCGGGCAGCGTCGGCTCCTTCGGAAAGCCGTATTTCGCGAAATCGATGAGAGGCCCCGCGCCGAGGTCGTCGATCAGGGCCAGGCCGTGGCGGTCGGCGATCTCGCGCAGCGTCTCGAGCGGCACCTCGGACGTGAAGCCGTAGATCTTGTAGTTGCTCGGGTGGACGCGCAGGATGGCGGCCGTCTGGTCGGTGACGGCGTTCTCGTAATCGCGCGGGTGCGTCTTGTTGGTGGTGCCGACCTCGACCAGGCGGGCGCCGCTGGCAGCCATCATCTCGGGCAGCCGGAACGACCCGCCGATCTCGACCAGTTGGCCGCGCGAGACGATCACCTCGCGGCCCGCGGCCACGGTGTTGAGGACGATCATGGTGGCGGCGGCGTTGTTGTTGACGACGGTGGCGGCCTCGCAGCCGGTCAGCCGGCACAGGAGGTCCTCGATGCGCTGGTCGCGGCGCGAGCGGCGGCCGGTGTCGGGGTCGGCCTGGAGGAGCGAGTAGCCCGCCAGTTCGCGGCTGATCCGGTCGACGGCCTGCCGGGCCAGCACCGCCCGCCCCAGAGCCGTGTGCAGGATGATGCCGGTGGCGTTGATGACCTTGCGGAAGTGCGGCCGGGCCAGACCCTGGAGGCGGGCGCGGGCGTCGGCCAGGATCGCGTCGCGCAGGGCGTCCTCGGTCGTCTCGGCGTCGGGATGGGACCGCAGGCGCTCGCGGGCCGCCTCGACGGCCGAGCGGACGGCGTCGACCACGAGGGCGCGCGGGGCGGCCGCGGCCTCGCCGGCGGCGTCCAAGGCCTCCAGGAGGCGGTCCACGGGGGGGATCTTGCGGAGCACGTCTTTGGCCGAGGGCATGGTGCGGCCTCCTCCGAAACAGGCCCGTCGGGCCGGCGTCGGCCGGGCCCAAGCGTCGGCCATTGTACCGGCCCGACGGGCGGAAGCCCAGCGTTTCCGCACCGCGGTCGGAGCCGGGCCGAACGCGGCCCGCCCATACGGGGCCGTACCGGCCAAGCGGGCCGGCGGGCTCAGCCTCGTTGCGCGGCGAGGCGAATGGGGCGGCAAGTTAGCGCTTAGAGTGAACCTTTCGATACTCTGCGCGTCCAAGAAAGGGCGGGACGGAGCCAGATTTAGCGCTTGGCGCGTCCGCCGGCGGGTGCTACAAGTAGCCCAACCGAAGGGAGGCTGGCTATGCGCACGTACCTTCCGTCGCTTCTTCTCGTCGCCCTCTTCTGCACTGCCGTCGGGGCCCAGGGTACGTTTCCGCTGACCCGGCAGGAGGCGGAGATGACCTCGCCCGCCGCGCGAATGGCCCAAGTGTACGCCGCCGGCGTGCCGAAGTGCCCACCGGATCTCAAGGGCGCACCCGACGCGTCGAACGCGAACAACCGGTATTACCGGCTGCCGGTGGGCGGCAAAGCCCGCTATGCCGCCATCCTGCCGGCCGATGAGGAAGGCCAGGGTCTGCGGCTCCTGCTGGACACCAACGGCGACAACGACCTGTCGAACGAGACGCCGCTGACCGGCACGCAGGAGAAGACGCTGGTCACCTTCCCCGGCGCGACGTTGACAGTCGGCGCCGGGCAGACCGTCTCGGTTCGGGCGATGGGGCCGACGCCCGACCCGAAACGCCCACCCCAGTTTCTCATCCTGATGCCGGCGGCTTACCTGACGGGCACGGCGAAACTGAGCGGCAAGGAGTACACGCTGGCGCTGGTCGACGGCAACATGAACGGAAAGTTCAACGATCCGATGGCGTTTCCATACAACCAGCGCCAGTCCGACACGCTGAGCATCGACCTGAACGGCAACGGCACGTTCGACCCGCCGCGCACCGGGGCCGACGTCTTCGAGATGTTCCCGTTCGGCAAGGGCGTGAAGGTGGGCGAGACGTTCTACGGCGTCCAGGTGGCCGACGACGCCTCGACGATCGCCTTCACGAAGGCCGCCCCGAAGTTCGGCACGCTGGACCTGGGCTCCGCCGACGTCCAGATGCTGACGTTCTCGGAGTACGGCTTCGTGAACATCCAGGCGTCGGACGGCAAGGCACGCGTGCCGGCCGGCCGGTACGGCGCGCTCGTCCTGGCGCTGGCGAAGAAGGACGATTCGGGGGCCCTGTGGCGGCTCCAGGCGAGCCGGCCCAGCGGTCAACTGGCCGACTTCACGGTGCCGGCCGACGGCACGTTGGCCCTGGAGGTCGGCCCGCCGCTCGTGGCCAAGGTCACCGCCCGGAAGCGCGGCGCGGGCGTCCAGTACCTGACGCTGGGGCTCGAGGGCCGGGCCGGCGAATCGTACACGCCCGGCATCATCAAGGGCAACCAGCGGGGGGCGCCGCCCTCGTTCGAGATCGTCAGCGACGAGAACAAAGTGCTTCAGACCGGCACGTTCGAGTACGGCTGAGGCGGCACCTGCGGGTACTCATGGCGAGTACCAAGCGATTTCACGGGGAAGTTCCGTGTGCGCGTCAAGATGGATCTCGGCCCGTTCCAGTGGAAGGAGGACTCGACCCTCCACGCGGTCCAGTAGCGCGCCGCACACCCGCAACTTTCAGGGAGGCATGCACGGGCATGCCTCCCTTTCTTTATGCGCCCGACGGGCGGGTGCGCCCGACCGGCGGGCACAGGACCCGCGCCGGGTGCCATGAAAAGGGGGCTTGGATGATGCCGCGACGCCTGGCCGGGCCCGTGCTGGTGCTGACGACGTGCCTCCTGTTCCATGCCGCGGCGGCCTTCGGCGCGGTCGCTTCGGACGCCGGCCCGGGCGAGGCCGCTGGCGCGGCGGATGAGGCGTCGACGGACCTGCGTCTGTCGGCCGCGGCGGCGGATGCGGCATCGCCGCCGGTCGGGACCTGCCCCGAGAACCAGGCCATCCCGGCGGCTCCGCCGGCACCCACCGACTGGTACGCCCCGCTCAAGAACATCCCGCTGGGGCCGGGCACGCTGTCCATCGACGCCGCTTTCCGCACGCGGTGGGAATACACCGACAACTTCCACGTCCGCCAGTTCAACACGGGGCTGGACGACGACGTGTGGCTGCTGCGGACGCGCGTCGGCTTCGACTACCGGTTGGACAAGCACACGCACGCCTACCTCCAGTTCCAGGACGCCCACCACTACGATTACGTGCTCGACCGGAACCAGTTTCCGGCCACGTGCCCGTTCTTCGACCAGGTGGACGTGAAGCAGGCGTTCGTGGAGGCGGAACACCTGGGCGGGTCGCCGCTAGGCTTTAAGATCGGGCGTCAGGCCATTTCGTACGCCGACAAGCGCATTTTCGGCCCCGGCGACTGGGGCAACACCGGCCGGTACTGGTGGGACGCGGCCAAGGTCTACGTCGACCTCGAACCCGTCAAGGTGGACCTGCTGTTCGGCCAGCGGGTGGTCAGCGATCCGATCCGCTGGAACGAAAGGCATTTCGATCTCGACATGTTCGGCGCCTACGCCCAGTTCAAAACGTTGCCGTGCGATCTCCACGCCTTCTACATCGTGCGCTACGACGACCACGACTCGGCCCGCCGCAACGCCGGGCGCGGACACGAGCGCCGGCACTCGGTCGGCACCTACGTCAGTGGGACGTTCTGCAAGAACTGGGACTACCGCGGGACGCTGGTCGGCCAGTTCGGCCAGTTCGGGCGCAACGAGATCGAGGCCTACGGCGCGAACGGCCAGATCGGCTACACCTGGCACGACTGCCCCTGGAGGCCGCGCCTCGCCGCCGACTTCAGTTACGCCAGCGGCGACCGCGACCCCGCCGACGACAAGCAGCAAACGTTCGACGGCGTCTTCGGCGCCATCGACTGTTTCTACGGCCGGATGAACCTGGTCGCCTGGATGAACCTGATGGACTACCAGGCCATCGCCCAGGTCACGCCCGTCAAGGGCGTCACGCTGGAGTGCAATTACCATTACCTGACGCTCGCCTCCGACGCCGACGCCTGGTACTACTGCAACGGCATGCCGGAGCGCAGCGGCCGGGTGGGCGGCTCCGGCACCTGCCTCGGCCAGGAAGTCGATCTGCTGGCCAAGTGGAAACTGACCAAGAACCTCGAGTTCTTCGCCGGCTACGCGCGCTTCTGGGGCGGCTCCGTCGTGGCCGACTCGCCCCAGGGCCGAAACGATGCCGACTGGGCCTTCATCCAGTTCATGTACAGTTTCTGATCTCTTGAGAAGGAGCGACCGACCATGATGCGCCTGCGAGGTCGGACGGCTGCCGCGGCGGCCAGTGCGCTGACGGCGGCCGCCGTCATCCTGGCCGGCTGCGCCGGCGAACCTGCGCCCGAGGCCGGCAACGACGTTCCCACGCTCCGGCTCGGCCATGTCGGCCACGATCATCACCTGGCCCTCTATGTGGCCGCCCTTGAAGGAGCGCGATTCAAGACCGACTGCGGCATCTACCTGGACGAGGTCAAGCCGCAGGAGGTCTACGACCTGATCGAGGGCGGCAAGCGGCTGGCGCGGCTGGTGCTGGCGAAGGTGGGCGGCGGCGCGCGGATGCCCGCCGCCATGAGCCGGGGCGAGATCGCCATCGGCCTGGGCGGCGTGCCCGCGGTGGCCAAGTTCGCCGACGGCGGCACGCCGCTGAAGATCCTCGCGCCGCTCCAGACCGACGGCGACATGCTCGTCATGCGGGAGGATTCGCCCGTCGCCGACTGGCCCGCTTTCGTCCAGGCCGCCAAGGCGGGCGGCAAGCCCATGAAGATCGGCTACAAGGCACCCACGGCGGTCGCCAAACTCGTTTTCGAGGGGGCCCTCCTCGCCGAGGCCATCCCCTACGGGTACGACCAGGCCGAGGCCCGGACCGGCGTCATCCTGATCAACTTCGGCTCCGAGAAAAGCCCCATCCCCCTGCTCGAAAGCGGGGCCATCGACGGCTTCGTGATGAACCAGCCGGCCGTCGCGGTGGCCGAGCAGAAGGGCCTCGGCAAGACGGTCGCCCACCTGCGCGACCTGCCGCCCGCCGGCAAGTGGCTGGACCACCCGTGCTGCTGCGTGGCCGCCACCGAGGAGACCATCGCGGCCCACCCCGACGTGCTCAAGGGGCTGTTGAAGGTCCTTCTGCTGGCCACGCACCTCATCCACACCGACCAGCCCCTGGCCATCGACTGTGCCAGCCGGTGGACGAAGTACGAGAAGGCCGTCGAACAGGCCTCCGTGCCCACCGTGACCTACATCGCCGAGCCGAGCAATTCCTGGCTGACCGGCATGAAGACCTGGGCCGAGATGTCCAAAGACATTAACTTGTTCACGGGCAAGTACGCCGCGATGCCACCGGACGCGTTCGTGGCCGACGTGTGCGATTTGCGCCTGGTCCGCCAGGCCGCCGACGAACTGCGTAAGAAGGGACTGCTGCCCGCCTCATGACCGCGAAGCGCATCCTGGTACGGCTGGCGCTCGGCGCCGTGCCGCCGATGGCGATCCTCGTCATCTGGCACGTGGCGTCGGTCGGCAGCGTGGTCGTGCCGTCGATTCCGGCGGTGGTCGAGGTGCTCGCGCACCCGTTCCGCGCGCCGCCGACGCTGGACGCTACGAGCCTCGCCAACGGCGCCTTGGTGAGCGTTCTGCGCGTGCTGGCGGGGTTTGTGCTGGCGGCGGCGACGGCGGTGCCCATCGGCCTGCTGGTCGGCCGGTCGCGGACGGCCATGGACATGCTTCAGCCGACGATGGCGGCGGCGATGGTCATCAGCCCCATCGCGTGGATTCCGGTGGCGATCATCGCCTTCGGCCTGTCGAGCCCGGCAACGGCCCTGTTTGGCGACGAGGCCTGGCGGTACGGCCTGCTGGACCGGGTCCGGTTCGCCATCGTCGCGGTCATCTGGCTGGGGGCGTTCTTCCCGATCGCGCTGAACGCGGCGGCGGGCGCCCGCGGCGTGCGGGAGACCCACATCGAAGCGGCCCGCGTCCTGGGGGCCGGCTGGCGGCAGGTCCTCGCGAAGGTCATCCTTCCCGGGGCCGCCCCGGCCATCGTGACGGGCCTGCGCGTGGGCGGCGGCATCGCCTGGCGCGTCATCATCGCGGCCGAGATCTTCCCCGGCACCCGCGGCGGCCTGGGCTACATGATCGCCACCGCCCACGAGCAGGCCTCCTACGAGTACGCGTTCGCCAGCATCATCGTCATCGGGGCCATCGGCCTGGCGCTGGACGGCCTGCTGCACCTGGCCGCCGCCCGCGTCAGCCGATGGCAGCCCAAGGAGCGGTAGCATGGCTGCCGACGCCGGCACCATCCGGTTCGAGCACACGAGCAAGCGGTACACGACGCCGGCCCGCGGCGAGGTGTGGGCCCTGCGCGGCGTGGACCTGGCGTGCGAGGCCGGCGGGCTGACGTGCGTGCTGGGGCCGTCGGGCTGCGGCAAGACGACGCTGCTCCGTCTGGCGGCGGGCCTGGAATCGCCCACCGCCGGCCGGGTGGTGGTCGACGGCCGACCGGTCACCGCCCCGCCGCCGGGCATCGCCCTGGTGAGCCAGGAGGGCGCCCTGCTGCCGTGGCGGCGGGTCATCGACAACGTGGCCCTCGGGCTGGAAATCCGGAAGGTGGGCCGGGCCGAGCGGCGGGCCCGCGCCCGCGAGGCCATTCGCCGCGTCCACCTGCCGCCCTCCGTCGACCGCAGCCTGCCGCACGAACTCTCCGGCGGGATGCGGCAGCGGGTGGCCCTGGCGCGGGCGCTCTGCCCGGGGCCGCGGATCCTCCTGATGGACGAGCCGTTCGCCGCCGTCGACGAACCCACCCGCCACCTCCTCCAGGACGAACTGGTCCGCCTCTGGCAGGCCGACCGCCAGACCATCCTCTTCGTCACGCACAACGTCGAGGAGGCGGTCACCCTGGCGGACCGGCTCGTCGTCATGACCTTCAGCCGGACCGTGGCCGAGGTGCCCGTGCCGCTGCCCCGCCCGCGCGACCGCCTGGACCGGGCTTTCGTCGACACCCTGCTGGAGGTTCGCCGGACTTTCGCCGAGCACGCTGACGGCAAGCACGACGGCTACGCGGAACGGCCCGCAGCGTCGACCAACGCAGAGGGGGGATGACGCGCCCGTAATCGCGTCGGGAGAGAAACAGATGAACCGATCACGTCCCAGAACAGAGCCCGTACGATGGGAAGCGCGCTGGCGCGGCGGCGCTGCCGCCTTCCTGGCTCTCGTCCTGGCCGGCACCGCCTGCGCCCGGGGCATCGGTGAGGACGGCGCCCCGGCGGACCTGTACCTGGCGCCCGAGGCGACGAGTCCGACCGAACCGGCCCCGGCCGGCGGCGACCCGGCCTCCGACGAGGCCGGCCGGTCGGCGTGGTCGCTGGCCATCGACCCGGCCACGCTGATGGCCGCTGTCGATGATGCGGGCGGAGGCACCGGCGACGCCACCGCGCCGGTTGTGCCGGCCGAGGGTCCTTCCTGGTTCCGCTGCCCCCTGCCCGCCCACAACCTCCAGGGCGTGGGCGGCGGCCTGATCTCGCCGATGGCGTACCTCGTCAGCCCCGGCCCGCCCGGCACCGAGGCTGGCCTGCCTTCGCTCTCGTACACATTCGTGCGGCTTGGCACGAAGACGGCCCACGTCACGGCCGTCACCGAAACGCTCTGGCGGCGTGTCGAAATCGGCTACGCCTTCACGACGCTGGCCCTCGGGAACTTCCCGGACGACGTCCAGGACACGACCGGCGTCGACATCGGCCTGGACCACGTCATGGTCCACTACTTCAACCTGCGCGGCCTGCTGATCGAGGAAACGCCCACCTGCCCCGCCGTCACGGGCGGCGTCACGTTCATGTATAACCCGAACGTGCAGAACATCGATCGGCGGCTGAACGGGGGCGTGCGGAACCTGGGGCTGGAACGGGCCAACGGCACCGACTTCACCCTGACCGCCTCGAAGACGTTCCCGACGCTGTTCTTCGGCCGGCCGGTGATGCTGAGCGGCGGTATCCGGTTCTCGCAGGCCTCCCAGATCGGCACCCTCGGCTTCGGCGACGCCTACCGCATGACGGGCGAGGGCAGTGTCTTCGCTTTCGTGACCGACTGCCTGGTCCTGGGGTACGAGTACCGGCAGAAGAAGGGGGCGCTGGACCGCCTGGGCGACCTCGTCAAGGACGAGGACGACTGGCACGCCGTCATCCTGGCGTTCTGCATCAGCCCACGGTGCTGCATCGCCGTGGGATGGGGCCACTTCGGCAACCTGGCCAACGCCGACGAGAACGGCGTGTGGGGGTTCCAGTTCAAGTACGACTTCTGACCGTCGCGGCGGCGGGGCGCAGGGGGAACGCCCCGCCCCGCACGGTCGCAGCCGGGAGATTGCCCATGAGCGATGCCTGCGACCGTCCGAAGCAAGAGCCCGTAGGGGACGAAGCCACGTGTGGCCCGGCCGGCTTGTCCGGCCGGGAGACGCAGCCCCAACGGCCCCCGGCGGGCAAGTCCTGCGGCGGCGAACCGCCCTCCGATAAACCCGCGGGTGCCACGGATTGCTCGCAATCCGTGCAGACATCCGGGTGCAGCCCGAACGGGCCACGCGGCCCGTGTGCTCCGGATTCCCCGGCCGGGCAAGCCGGCCGGGCCACTCAAGACGACGGGCCGCTGGGCCGGTTCCAGCGGATGATCCCGAACTGTCTGGCGTACGCCCAGGCCGCCAAGGCCGAGGGCCGGCCCATCGTCGGCATCCTGTGCGAGTTCACGCCGCGCGAACTCATCCTGGCCGCCGGCGCGGTGCCGGTGTGCCTCTGCGGCGGGTCGGCCGACACCATCCCTGATGCCGAACGCGACCTGCCCGCCAACCTCTGCCCGCTCATCAAGTCCACCTACGGCTACCACGCCCAAGGCTCGAACCCGTTCCTGGAGATGGCCGACCTCATCGTGGCCGAGACCACCTGCGACGGCAAAAAGAAAATGTACGAACTCATGGGCCGCACCCGGCCCATGCACGTCCTGGAACTGCCGCAGAAACCCGACGAACCGACGGCGTTCGGCCACTGGCTGGCCGAACTGGCCGGCCTGAAGGCCGACCTCCAGCGCCGCTTCGGCGTCGAGATCACCGACGACCGCCTTCGCGAGGCCATCCGGCTGATGAACCGCGAACGGTCGCTCCGCCGACGCCTGGCCGAGGGCATGCAGCGCGACCCGCCCGTCATGACCGGCGGCGAACTCCTCCAGGCCAAGAGCAGCATCTCGGGCATCCCGTGCGACCTGGCGGCCTACGAGGCCGCCGTGGCCGACCTCGACCACCGACCGCCGCTCGCCGACGCCGATCGCCGCGTGCGCGTCCTCCTGACGGGCGTGCCCATCGTCCACGGGGCCGAGCGGGTGCTGGACCTCATCGAAGGCGCCGGCGGCCTGGTCGTGGCCATGGAGAACTGCACCGGCCTCAAGCCCATCCTGGAAGACGTGGACGAAACGGCCGACGACCCGCTCCGCGCCCTGGCCGAGAAGTACTTCCACCTGCCGTGCTCGGTCATGACGCCCAACACCCGCCGCCTGGACACCCTGCGCGACCTGGCCCGCCAGTACCGGGCCCAGTGCGTCATCGAACTCATCTGGCAGGCGTGCCTGACTTACGACGTGGAAGCCGTCCGCGTCCGCCGCCTGGCCGACGAGGACCTGAACTTGCCGTACCTGCGCATCGAAACCGATTACTCGCCGTCGGACTCGGCCCGCATTGCCGTGCGGATCGAGGCCCTCTTCGAAACTATCCGAAACGCCGCGCCCCCAGCGGCGGCCGCGGCCCCTGCACAAGGAGACACGCCGTGAAACGCAATCCCGCCATCACCCTGGCCGACGTCCAGGCCGTGTACGACGGACCCGAAGGCGACCTGTGGGAACTGGCGATGGGCGAGCAGATCCACATCGGCGGCCTGAAGTCGTCGATGGACCTGGCCGAGAAGGCCGGCATCGCCCCCGGCTAGACGGGCGTCGACCTGTGCTGCTGCAACGGGGCCGGCATGCGGTTCCTGCTCCGGTTCCGTGACGTCGGCCGGATGATCGGCGTCGACGCCACGAAGACCGTGGTCGACCGCGGCCGGCAGCGGTGCAAGGACGAGGGCCTCGCCGACCGCTCCGAGTTCGTCCTGGCCGACGTGACCGACTCGGGCCTGCCCGACGCCGAGGCCGATTTCGTCTGGGGCGAGGACGCCTGGTGCTACGTGGTCGACAAGGATAGACTCGTCGCCGAGGCCGCCCGGCTGGTCCGTCCCGGCGGCACCATCGCCTTCACCGATTGGGTCGAGGGGCCCGCCGGCCTCTCGGGCGACGAGGTCGAGCGGTTCCTCGGGTTCATGAAGTTCCCGAGCGTCCAGGACATCGCCGGCTACCGCGGCCTGCTCGAGGCGAGCGGCTGCGAGGTCGTCCGGGCCGACGACACCGGCCGCTTCGGTCCATACGTGGACCTGTACCTCGGCATGCTGGACATGCAGTTGACGTACGACGCGCTGAAGATCATCGGCTTCGACCAGGCGATGATGGGGTCGCTGGCGGGCGAGATGCGGTTCATGCAGGGCCTGGCCCATGCCGGCAAGATTGCCCAAGGCCTTTTCGTCGCCAGGAAGCCCGCGCACTTTTAGCCGCGACGCGAAGCGGAGCGCGTTTACGTGATGCGCATCGCCTACAACTCGCCCTTCATCCCGCCGGAACTGCTGGCGGCCCACGGCGCCGAGCCGCTGCGCCTGGTGCCCGCGCCCGAGGCCGGCGACGCCTCCGCCGCCCCCGTCATGGGCACGTGCCCGTTCGCCCGGGCGGTGGCGGGGGCGGTCATCGCGTCCGACGGTCTCGCCGCCGCCGTCCTGGCGGCCACGTGCGACCAGACCCGCCGGGCCGCCGAGTGGGCCCACCTCCACGCCAAGGTGCCGGTCTTCCGCATGCACGTGCCGGCTACGTGGCAGACGCCGGCGGCGGCCCGGGCTTACCTGGACGAACTCCGCCGGCTGGCCCGGTTCCTGGTCCGGCTGGGCGGGCAGGCGGCCGACGCCGACCGCCTCTGGTCGGTCATGGAGCGGTACGACGCCGACCGCGCCGCCGTCCGGGCGGCCGCCGGACGGGCTTTGCCGGAGGCCCGTGGCGGCGTACCGGTGGCCGTGGTCGGCGGGCCCGTCATGCGGGGCCACGAACGCGTCTTCGAGGCCGTCGCGGAGGCCGGCGGCCGGGTGGTCCTCAACGCCACCGAAACAGGCCTGCGGACCCTGCCGACGCCGTTCGACCGCCGCCGCAGGTCGGGCGACGACCCGTGGCTGGCCCTCGTGGACGCGTACTTCGGCGGCATCGCGGACGTGTTTCAGCGGCCGGACGGGCGGCTGATGGACGCGCTGGTGCACGACGCGGCGGACGCCGGGGCCCGCGGCATCATCCTGTGGCGGTACGTGTGGTGCGACCTGTGGGCGGCCTTGGCCGAGCGACTCCGCGAGGCCGCCGGCGTGCCGGTCCTGGCCCTCGACGTGGCGGCCGACGCCGCGTCGCTCCGCCAGGCCGCCGGCCGCATCCAGGCTTTTCTGGAAGTGCTGCGATGACCGAGCGTCCCCAACGCGTGCCGATGGCCGACCTGGACGCCCTGTGCGCCGCCCGGCCGGCCGCCCGCGGTGCCGCGTCCGGTCCGGCTGCGCCGGCGTACGTCGGGCCGCTGGCGCGGCACGTCCGCGAGGGCGACCGCCGGCTGCTGCACCTGGAGTACGACGCCTCGCCGGCCGGGCTGCGGCTCTGGAGTTTCCTGCTGACCGAGGAGGACCGGCTCCACGCCGCCCGGGCCGCCGGCAAGACCATCGTCGGGGCCATGAAGGACCTGGGCACCGTGCCCGTCATGGCGTACGCGCTGCCGGACGTCGTGGCGTTCTACGTGGACGGCGCGTGGTGGACGCCGTGCCTCATGGAACTGGAGGAGGGGCTGCTGCGGCTGGCCGACGCGGTGGGCCTAGGCGACGCCCTCTGCCCGGTCCGGGCGGTGGTGGGAGCGTTCCTGAACCGCCGGCACTTTCCGATACCGGACCTGCTGGTCTCGAGCGCCGGGGCCGTGTGCGACGATTTCTCGGCGGTGGCCCAGCGGCTGGAGTCGCTGGGGTTCCCGATTCTGTGGTGGGAGGTGCCGGGCCGCCGCCGGGCCGACGCGGGCGAGCCGGCCGTCGCCCTGCCGACAGGGTTCGAGGCCCCGGCTTCGCAGGTGGCGCTGGTGCGGTCGGAACTGGAGCGCGTGCGGCAGGCGCTGGCCGAGGCGGCCGGCGCGGATCTGACCGACGCGCGACTGGCGGCAGGCATCCGCCGGGCCAACCGCGTGCGGGCGGTGCTCGACCGGCTCCGGCTCCTGGCGTACACGGCCGAGCCGTGCCCCATGCCGGCCCTGGAGATGCTAATCGCCGAGATGCTGGCCATCCACTTCTGCTCCGACCAGGCCGAGGCCGAGGCCGTTCTCGCCGACCTGCTGGCCGAGGTCGAACGGCGCGCCGCGGCCGGAAATGGGGTCTTGCAACCGGGGGCCGTACGCGTATTCTGGGTCAACCCGGTGGCGGACCTGCGGGCGATGAACGTGCTGGAGGACTGCGGCGGCCGGCTGTGCGGCACCGAATTCCTCTTCTGCCACGCCCTGGACCCGATTCCGGAGGACGTGCCGCCCATGGAGGCCCTGGCCCGGACGGCCCTGGGCGACCCGATGGTGGGCCCGTCGGCCGACCGGGCCGAGCGGATCGTGCGCGACGCCCGCCGGTTCGGGGCCGAGGCGGTGGTCGTCTCGCGGATTCCGGGGGCCAGCCACTGCGCCCTGGAAGGGGCCGTCATCGGCGAGGTGGTCCGCCGGCGGCTGGGGCTGCCGGTGGTCGAGGTGGAGGTGCCGACCGTGGCCGACGCCGTGCTGCCGGGCGTTCGGACGCGGCTGGAGGCCCTCGTCGAGGCCGCCCTGCATCGGAGAAACGCATGATCTGTGCCGGCGTGGACGGCGGGTCGCGGGCCATCAAGGTGGTCGTCCTGCGCGACGACGGGACGGTCCTGGCCGAGGGCGTCCACGACCAGGGCGTGGACCACGACGGCCGGGCGGCTCACCTGCTGGACGACCTGCTGGCGGGGGCGGGCCTGGGGCGCGGCGATCTGGCCCGCGTCGTCGCCACCGGCTACACGCGGGCGGGCATCACGTTTGCCGATACGACGATAACTGAAATCACCTGCCATGCCGTGGGCGTCCGCCGGCAGGCACCGGAGGCCGCCACGATCATCGAGATCGGGGGCCAGGACTCGAAACTCCTGCGCCTGAACCCCGACGGCAGCGTCCGTGACTTCGCGATGAACGACCGCTGCGCCGCCGGCACGGGCCGGTTCCTGGAGGTGGTGGCCGGCCGCCTGGGCGCCGACCTGGAGGACCTGGGCCTGCTGGCCCGCGAGGCCACGGCCCCGGCGTCCATCAGCAGCATGTGCGTGGTGTTCGCCGAGACGGAGATCATCGGCCTGATGTCGGCCGGCGTGAAGCCGCCCGACATCGTCGCGGGGGTCCAGGCGTCGGTGGAGTCGCGCGTGGCGGCGATGCTGGGCCGGCAGGTCACCCCGCCGG
>Ga0180434_10004193_pt1 | contig 17683 bp, 14 predicted proteins | sample SS_ome_7_FD_132453 | JGI IMG/M metagenome (GOLD analysis project Ga0180434, IMG submission 132453) | Hypersaline lake sediment archaeal communities from the Salton Sea, California, USA - SS_1_D_2 metaG | ecosystem: Environmental > Aquatic > Non-marine Saline and Alkaline > Hypersaline >...
AAGTGCCGGCGTTCGTATCCTGGTCGCTCTACAACGAGCTAAACGATCCCAACATCATAAAGAAGATCGTCCCCGACCTCTTAAATGAATACGAAGGCACAATGGAGCGCATTCCCGAGAGATTAGTACAGAAGACGAAGGGACTGAGTGATATTGGCAAGAACATGGTAGAATCGATGGCAAGCACCAAGGAGAAGAAGAGCGAAATAGTTGAATCATTATACAAAGATCTGGCTCAAATGAGTAAAGAGATGAAACATCTCCGAGCCTCTTTTGATGCAGTCATTTTGAGCCTTTCGGGAGAATAGCCGCCGGTTATTGTTTGTCTTAAATCGCGACTATTTCCACGTCTCGACTGAAGATATATATTGAAGAGCGGCCTTATTGTTCATTCAGGTCACAACGTACTATGACGTTTTGTTGGATCGCTATCCGATGAATTGTTCACACTAGTGTTGCGCTTCGTTTTCCCCTTTCCCAGAAGACCCCTCAGCGCTGGTATCGTCTGGTTCCATCCTTCTTCTCTCTTTGGTTACAAACAGCCAGGTGATTTTGTTCTCCTTCACCTCGGCCACCACCAACCTCAAATCGCCATAGACTAACTGTTCTCCTTCTGTAGGAAGATGACCAAAAAGGTAAAGGGCAAAGCCACCGATGGTTTTATAATCGCCTTCAGGCAGCCCGAACTCCAGCTGCTCATTCACCTCCTCGATGCGCATACCGCCCTGTATTTTGTAGGCACGCTCCCCGATTACCTCAAACGCCTTCCTAGCTCCTGCCAGTTCCTCCTTGACCTCTCCTACAATCTCCTCGATCAGTTGGTCGATACTCACTACGCCTGAGGTACCTCCGTATTCGCTTACGACCACTGCCATCAGATACCCTTCTTCTCTCATTTCGCTAAAGAGCTCCCCCACCATTTTACTTTCGGGAACAAAGTAGATAGGACGAGCGAGAGCGGTGACTGATCCTTCGGCGCCTATTGAGCCCTTGGCCAGGGCGTCGAGCACATCCCTGATGGAGAGTATGCCTTTCACACTGTCATAGTTCCCCTCATAAATCGGGTAACGCTGGGCAGGTGACTCAGCGTATACTTTGAAGAAATCCGCCAGTGTTGCTCCCTCCTCCAACCAGATCGCTTCGGTGCGGGGGGTCATCACTTCTCGCACTTGGCATTCACCCAGCCCGACTACCTTACGCAGCATCTCGGCTGAGGCCTCATCCACTACTCCTTGCTCCTCTCCGATGGAGATTACCGTGCCTATCTCCTCCCTGCTCATCAGCGCGCCGGGTATAGTGCTCGAATGCGTTATTGGAGTAAACCTTGCCGCAACCCAGCTCAAAGCAATGACTAAGGGTTGAAGCAACTTGGACATCAGCTCTATTGTCCTGCTGTAAAGGAGGGCAACTCGCTCTGGGTGCTGTGCGGCAATGGTTTTGGGTATCACCTTTGCGAATACGAGTAATACGAGGGCTAAGATCACGATAGCCAGTGGTGTTCCCAGGCCCTCGCCCAACAGTGCAACGATGAACATGGTTCCCAGGGCAACGACGATGGTTTCGGCAAAGCTGATGCCGGTGAGCACAGTGGAGAGAAACCTTTCTGGGTGCTCCATTAGCCTCGCTACGCGCTCGGCACCGTGCACGCCCTCCTCCTGTAGATGCTTTAGCCTGATACGCTGCAAGTTGATGAAGCCAATTTCAGCGCTAGCAAAGAAAGCGCACACAATAAGGAAAGCGAGCGAGAGCAACAGATATGTGATTTCTAAGCCGCCCATGATATCCCCCCCTCAGTCATTAGTGGTGTAATTGTAATGTAAGTCCGGCCAGAACTCAAGCGATGGCGCACGCAGTGCTGCTTTTTGCTGTTGCTGACTATACTGCTACGTTAAGGGTTAGAGGCCTTGACGCTAGAGAGCAGGGGTCTTAGAATAGCCAAAGTAGTTGATAAGGGAAATCCCGCATAACTTTTGAATCATAGGAGGTTTAAGTGTCCCCGGAACAAGCTTGGGTGAAAGGAAACGCCGAAGAATCTGCTTTAAAATGCCTTGAAGCTCTGAAGAAAAACAACTTGAATGGGTACTACTTCTCCAACCAGAAAGAAGCGCTGGAGCACATTCTTGCGAACATCCCTCCGACTGCCACCGTAGGCTTCGGTGATTCGGAAACAGTGTATCAGATCGGGCTTCCAGGGGCCCTGCACAACAGAGGGCAAAAGCTAATAAGTCCCTTTTGGACGGATGATCCCAACACCTATGTTCTGCCGGGGGCAAGGGAAGCTCTTCGAGTAGGAAAGGACGCCCTCCTTACCGATTTTTTTATTGCTGGCATAAACGCAATAACACTAGATGGTAAGATATTAAACACTGATTCATTTGGCAACCGCCTTGCCGGAATAATCTTCGGACCACGGAAGGTGATTCTAGTAGCCGGGACAAATAAGCTAGTAAACAATGTTGAAGAAGCTATAGAAAGGATAAGAAAAGTAGCTTCTCCACTTAATGCTTATCGACACAGAGTAGAGCATGGTATGGAAACTGACCTCCCATGTGCTCTAAGTGGAGAGTGCGTTGATTGCGACAGTTGCAGTGCATGCTGCTTTACCCTCATCATTGAGCAGCAGCTTTACCCCAGGATAGAGGTGGTCCTTATAGGGGAAAAGCTTGGGCTGTAGGATGTGCTACGCTCTTGTTCGCACTTCTGACACTTGGTGGTACTGGCAACCTCTCAATTTGACATTTATCGAGTTTATTGCAGGGAAACACGTGCTGGGTCTTTGACCTGCCTTGATTGAACACCAGAGATGTTCGTTGGCCCAGCGGCTGGCGACCTACCCAACGGTTCTGCGGCACACCGTTACCAAGCATTAGGCTTCAGGCTTTGCCTTTGGCGAGCGACAGACCAGGTACAGTGGAAGCACCTCGTGGCATACTGTTCCACGCTTATACCTTTGATGAGCACGGCATACTCAAGGAAGCTAACTGCATCATTCCCACCAATCAAAATCACAACAGCATTCAAAAGGATTTTGAAGCCCTGGAGCCTCAGATCCTGAATCGGCCTGAGAATGAGCTAAAGCTGCTGTTGGAGATGCCGGTCAGGCCTTACGCCCCCTGCATTTCATGCTCCGCCCACATGCTCAATGTAGAATTCCTCTAGACTCAGGTTCGGGGGATAGATGAGGAGTGCAAAATAAGGATGCACCATTGAGGAAAGTTGTCTAATCTCAATAGTGCATCCTCAATTCTATAAATGGGAAATCCCGGTTTGTATCCTAAACTATGTCTCCTGTGCCCATGACGGCGAACAGGTACCTGACACCCATGTAGAAAGCGTCAAGGCCTACTAGAACGAACCAGAAGCCGAAGCCTTTCATGCCAAAAGGCTTCACGTTGCGTATGGCCAGTGCACCCCATAAGCAGGCCGTTGAAGCAATGAAAAACAAGGCTAGAAAATCTGCATGTAACCCTCTTAGGGCAAATCCAGGGGCAGCGAAGCAGATGCCTGCAAAGGCACCGATAAGAAGCGCTGATGCCCCAAGTATGGTGGATATAAGCAGATGTTCAGCATCATCGGCCAGGATTTTGCCTATAATTATGAAGACAAAACCCAAGGCACCAAAAAGGGAGGCCACCCATGCTGTCGCCGCTGTGCTCTGGAAGGGGTTGGTCAGGAAGAGAAAGAAGGCGACAAGTAGCATAGCTATTCCCATGTACTTCTGCACGATGGTAACCCCGAGCATTGCAGCTTTCTTGTCTGCCCCATGATCGCGGCCCATGAAGAAAAGGCCTGTAATCAGGGCAGCAACACTAAGGAAGAGGAAGCCCATAAATGTGGGGTTAGGACCACCAACTAAAGAAATCTCTTCCAAGAATCAGACTCTCCTTTCTAAAATAATCGAAAGTATCAACGGCCAGTTTACTTTTCAACTATTGCTATCGGCATCACCTCCCTTCCTTCAGTCTAACGCTCACCTCGTTTCGCTGGCGCCACCATCTATGTAGCCTCCAGCAAAGCGAGATTCGCATTTCAACCGGGATTTCCCATTTCAACCATTATTAAACAGGGCCGTCGCCGACCCTGTTCGCTATTGGTGAAATAATACGTTTGTGAATTATTGCACATATAACCGCTGGCAGTCAAGCTCCCTTTTAAATGCCTGTGATGTAGTGCTCAGGGTGCCATCGGGCATGCTGCTTTAACCCCATCATTGAGCAGCAGCTTTACCCTAGGATAGAGGTGGTCCTTATAGGGGAAAAGCGTGGGTTATAGGATGTGTTACGCTCTTTTTTGAACTTCTGACACTTGGGGGCACTGGCAACCCTCCAAATTCGACATTTACCGAGCTTTGTGCAGGGACCCTCGTGTCGGGTCTTTGACCCGCCTGGATTGAGCATTACAGGCATTCGTTGGCATGAGTGCCGGCGACCAGCCTAGCTATCCATACACCCGGTTTCACATCCCGGTTGTGTTGGAGGTGTAATACAGAGAAGCGCCTCCATTAAGGTGAGGCACTTCCCATTGTAGCGGGCGATGAAATCTAACCGCTCCCAGGCACCGGCCTCTACGGCATTGTAGCTGTCCAGGCCTCTACCGCTATCGCCTCTGCCTCCTCTGGGGTGTAGTATTCAAGTAGCCCATACTCCCGCTCCCCGACAACCTCCAAGATGGCAACCGGGTATATTACCAGGCAGTTAACGCCGACAAAAGCCTCACCGCCATAGTACATAGGCCCAACTATGGTATCGAAGGACGCCCTGCTATGGATAGTCTCTATGATTTTGTCGATATCATCCACCGTGCCTGCCTGCTGCAAGGCGCCGGTTAGTGATTGGAGTAAAGTGCCCGACCCTAGCCCAATTGTGCCCATCTCAACACCGTAGCGAGCCTCATACTCCCCGGCGAAGGCTACTGCTTCAGGCCACACCTCCCCATACCACTCTGGCCAGAAGAATATCGTCCCCTTGCAGTCATCCCAGCCCGCCGTCTCCCACTGGGTCTGGTCTCCAACCGGACCAAAGCCAGCAGCCAAGCCTTCATAGCCCATCTCCCACATAGCATCGAGAACGTCGGAGCCAGATATGGTCAAGTCAGGGTCGAGCGTCATCACGTTAGTTGCTATGGGATAAGGCTCCGCCCCCAGAGTGGTCCAAACGATTTCAAGTTCAAAACCGAAGTACTCGTGCATATCGCTCTCAAAAGCCTCGGCGAACGAGATCATAAGTGGATCATCGACTCCAACCACGACAATGTGCTCCACCTCGGGGTGCTCCTCAGCCAGCCAGTCATAGAAAGGTGCCACCAGGGTGGTGAAGCAAGGGCCAGACTGGACGCTGTATGGGTGATCGGGGCCGAAGGCATCGAACGTAGTAGCACCCATGTCGATTATTACCCCGCTTTCTTCGCATAAGGCCTGACCTGAATGCGATGCAGCGCCTTGCTGGATGACGAAGTCCACATCATCCGTATAGATGAACTTGGTGGTTGAAGCTATCCCCCCGCCGGCACTCGCTCCCTCGTTGTCTTCGTAGATGGGCTTCCAGCGATACTGCTCCCCGCCCACTTCGAATACGCCGAGCCACTCAGCCATCATCTCGATTCCATTTTTGCCCGGGACGCCGGCGACGGCTCCCAGAATACCGCTTAGCGGTCCTCCCCAGCCAATCTTGATTTCTGTTACTCCCTCTTCCTCCTCCTCTCCTCCTCCGCCACAAGCGACGCCAATGACCAGCGCCAGACACAAAACCACAATCGCTGCTACTGGTAGCCAACGCTTCATGCGTAACCTCCTTCAGCTTTCTTGGAGCACCAAACTTCTAGAACAAGGGATAATCTCAACAGTATCCTTGTTCGAACTTGGGTTACTGAATCTCTCGCGATTTCGCGGAGGCGGGCCAAAGGCCCGGCACGAAGATCCCTCGTTTGAGGGAACGGTTTAGGATGATTGGGCAGAACTATTCCAGAGCAGTGTAATCAGCTTTTGTGTGCGAAGATAATACATCGGGGTTTTCAGTTTGTCAAGCCATGGAGCGGAACAATGCGGGGCTAAACCTACCTGGGTGCAGTCGGGCTCGTTTCTTAGGTTTGCAGGAGACGACGGGCGAAGTTGTATGCATCTTGCCAATGCTACATTATGACCATTGCTTCAGGCTTGGCCTCCAAGTTGTTCGCTTAGTCCTCAATAGCCTGCTTTCCCAACCGGTAGGCTTGTTCCAGGTATTCGGGATGCTTCTCCACATCACCGCTATTCATAACCCCGGGTACCAGAAGCGTCTCTATTTTAGACGAGGGCCAGGTAAATCGAAAGACTCCGGCCATCCATCTTGCTATGGGGTCAAACAGTTGAGGCTCATTACGCCCCAGAGGAAGGACAAGAAGGAACTTCTTTCCATCTACAAGGCGGTGTGGGCCACCAACAAAAGGAAACCAGCGGTCAAGAAATGTCTTTGCCCGCCCAGTCATATATCCAAACCAGAAAGGGGAGCCTAATACAACAGCATCAGCTTCCCTGATGGGGTCGTAGAATTGCTGCATATCATCCTTTACTACACATCCTGTGGCATCGGGTTTCCAGCAATTCGCGCAAGCTTTGCAGTCGCCAATGCTATAGTCATCTAAGTAGTAAATTGAAGCATCCGCACCTGCATCCTTAGCCCCTCTGAGCACTGCCTGAACCAACAAATCTGTATTGCCACCCTTGCGTGGACTTCCGACAAAACCGATAATCTTTGCCGTCATTTTATGTTTCCTCTCTACTCATGCACTGTTGCACACGCAATATACCACCATTAGAACAGTTGCACAAGCTCCAAAGCGCGACACCCTTGTTTTTGGGGCTCTGATTCACACCAAATAGTTTTTAGCCAGCGGGTACAATCACTTGAAAAGACGGTTTACTCTTGTTATTATTTTGCATGTAAGTTGGACAAAATGGTCTGAGATTCAGCATAAGTAAAGGAGCGTAAAAATGGACTTTCACTTTACTGAGGATCAGGAGCGCCTCAGGGAAGAGGTGTGTAGCTTTCTGGAAAAGGAAGTGACCCCCGAGTTAGTGAAAGAGACTGAGTCGAATCAGGGGCTGGGGCCTCATTCCTGGGAGTTCATGCGCAAGGCAGGAGCAAGGAGATGGCTATGTCCAACTTGGCCCAAGCAGTACGGTGGGCTTGAGGCCTCTAATATTTGCAGGCTAGTCATCTGGGATGAAATAGCATATCGCGGGGCAATGGAAATTTGGGCAGGTATTCGCATGGCCGGGCCTACTATTTTGCACGCTGGCACCGAGGAACAGAAGAGGGAGTGGCTACCGCCGATAGCCAGAGGCGAAATAGATTTTGCCGCCGGCTTTACCGAACCCGATGCCGGCTCTGATTTGGCTGCCGTACAGTTTCGCGCAGTCGAGGATGGAGACGATTACGTGCTGAATGGTCAGAAGTCATTCAATAGTGGTTGCCATTATGCCCAGTACCATTGGCTGGCGGTCAGAACAGACCCTGACGCCCCCCGGCATCGGGGCATATCGCTGTTTATAGTAGACATGAAGAGCCCGGGCATCTCCCTGAACCCGGTATATACCTTTGCCGGTTGGAAGACAAACGAGGTCTTCTATGATAATGTGCGGGTTCCTAAGAGAAACATGATAGGAGAAAAGAACCGCGGCTTCTATGTAATAGCTACATCTCTTGACTTTGATAGGGCGAGTGCAACGGGTGGCATTCGACGGGGCTTTGAGCGCTTGTTGCAATATGCACGTGAGACCGAACAAGGTGGAATGACTCTGGGCAAGAACCCCCTGCTCAGGAACAAGCTGGCAGAGTTGGCCATCGAAGTTGAAATAGCGCGTTGCCTGTCCTACTGGCATGCCTGGTTGTGCGATCAAGGGTTGATACCCAGCTATCAGGCTGCCATGATAAAGCTCTTTCACACCGAGCTGGGGTCACGCTTATCCCAGTGTGGCATGGATATGTTAGGGCTCTACGGACAACTGCAAGAGGGTTCCAAATGTGCACCGCTCGACGGCAGAATCGAGGGTGGGTGTCGCACATCTACCCACGCAACCATCTTCGGGGGTACCTCTGAGATCATGAAAACCGTCATCGCCATCAGGGGGTTGGGGCTGCCCGCTGGTCTCTAGTACTGAATCAAGCGGCAGAGGAACCCTGCCGCTTGATTTTTTTGCGAGCATCCACCATTTCTATGAAGGCCTGTATCTTGCCCTGCCACTCAGCTTCGAAGTAATCGCGTACATCGCACATGTCGCTCTCCAGAACTAGCGAAGGCACATCGGAATGTTTATCCACTAGATCCTTGTAATAGAGCTGGCCGGGCGTGGTGCCTCGGCATGACCTGTTCCAGTGAAATACTATACCATCTGCCTGGTAAGGCTCGATCCACTCCAGGGGGTTTTCAAAAACCAAGAAGTCGTAGCTTCCAACAATACTGCGCTTGTTCCTTTGCAGCTTCCCCAAGTAGTTCATCAAGACGATGCGCTCCACTGGATCGGAGATATTATCCGGCATATCTGGTGGGACATCGGGGCATTTGTAGCATGTTTCATATACAAAAACTGCACCCAAGCTGCCAAAGTAATTGAAGACCTTCATGGTGTGCCATGGGGGCAGTCCTGAGCCCCATATCAGCCGATATTTTTCATCGGGGATTACCCTCATCTTGTTCTCGGCTCGATACTTGAGTTCATCATAAAGGTCACGGAAGAAATCCAGCACCCTGGGGTCACCCTCCTGCATCATTCCGGGCACGAAGATGTTCATGTGGTCTTCGGTACCCATGGGGCAGGGGACAGATTTACGAAATTCGTAGGCAGCGTTCCACACCCGCATGGTTTCCCAGGCAATGTCGACATGGTAGGCCAGCTTGTCCCAGTCCATGCGCCGGCCGGTTAGCTCCTCCAAGAATCTAATCAGACCCCGGTATTGCTCAACATTGTATTTAACATACTGATCCCGCACATCGTCACGATGTGCTGTAGCTGCTGGCGGAGATAGTGCGTCAAAGTTGTAACAGGGGACATCTAAATAGCGCCCAATGGATTGAAACCACTTGTACCTGGTATCGCAGACTATGCTGGACCCGAGCAGCGCCACAGGCCGGGCCATGCCCCCATCGGGAGCATCAGGCGGTATATCCCCATACTCCCGCATCATGCTACAATAGCCTAAGCCAATCCTGGCATAGCTGCAGACAACATTCGAGTAACCCTCGCTCTCAGCCCTCATGATATAAGGATCGCCCATCCGCTTGGTAGCGCAGAGGCCAGCCCAATTCTCAGGCATGATAGGCACCAGGTCCATGGCCAGAATGATGGGATTGATAAAGGAGACCATCAGCCAGACTACAGGTCTTCCCTCCAGGGCTGCCTTGACGCCCTCAATGTACATCTCCTTAACCAGTTTCCGCACCTTCTTTGCCGCCTCAACTGTGTGGGTGACAGAGGTCTTCTGCTCCGGTGCGACGTCTTTTCTCTTCTCTTCCAAAGCTAACCTCCTCAGGTCAACTAGGTATCCTCAAACCAGCGCTTCCTCGCTTCGAGCTGCCAGAAATCATAATCCTGTCGCCTAACAAAACAGCAAGCTACAGGCCAATATACTTGACGCTCGAAATCAGCGTATCCATTGCAGCCTGCGGGCCGCCCATAGACTCTATCCGATCTTGAAACTCCTTGGGCAATAGTTCCCGCATCCTTTCTATACCGAACCAGCGCATGTATTGAACGGGGATGCCAAATACCCATGGGTGGACTTTGCCCGCGCTCTCAGCCAGGACATTTACCACCGCCGTCTTCCCCGAGTTGAAGGCCCTCTCCAGAGCAGGTCGGATCTCATCCGCCGTGGTGCAGACCTCGGAATGCACCCCCTCTAGCACGCCAAACATCTGGTCATATTTGATGTCCTGTTGCAGTCTGTTATCCCCGGCAAGCCTGCAATAGAGCCACTCATAGATGCCACCCATCCATCGGGAGTTGTTCCAGACGACGGTCACTACCGGCATCTTGTACCGGGCGCAGGTCTCTATCTCCATGCCGCCGACACCCACACCACCATCCCCCATTATCACCAGCACTTGATGCCCCGGCTTTGCTACCTGAACGCCGAAGCCCATTGCTACCCCATGGCCCACACCGGACCAACCGCCGGAGTCCAGGCATTGACCTGGAAACCTTGCGTAGTAGCCATCCGAGACGTGCCATGATCCGGTGAAGGAGTCAAGGATTACAGTTGTGTCGCCTGCGGACTCTAAGAAGGACCGCATTGCCTGCTTAAAGCCATCGCCGGTGACTGGTGAATTGCCCATTTGCGACAGTCCCACCGAGCTCATGTCGCTGCGCCATTGCTCCTTGACCTCAGCGATCTCCCTTACCAGTTCTTCCCGCTGTGGCGCCTGCCTATTCTTGAGCAAATCATTGGTGCATTCAATCATCTGCTTCAGCACCGACTTGACATTGCCAATGACTTGGATTGGGGAGGGCAAAAAGTCTATCAGGTCACAGGTGGATTCGTTAACCTGGATGACGGGCACATCTGCGGGATATGCACCAACGGGGTATGGCTGGTAGTGGGCCTCGGTCACAGTGTCTCGCATGCCGAAGAATATTAGGAGATCGGCATTGGTCATTATTGGCCCTCTTGAGCCCGGGCCAACAACCAGCGGATGCCCCTCTGGAATTGAGCCCCTGGAGGCTCTGCGACAGCATACCGGTGTCTGGGTCAACTCTGCAAATTCCTTAAGCTCGTTCTCGGCATGGGCCCAGTAGGTGCCATCCCCGGTTAGGATGAGGGGGCGCTTGGCATCTAGGATCATTCTCACTGCCTTCTCCACGGCTTGGGGATCACCCGAAGCTGGGCTGGGAAAGGCCACTTGTTCCCTGGGGTAGGTGAACGCATACTCATCTGTGTCTTTGGTCCAGCCCACCACCTGAGGCGAGTAGGCGAGAACCACCGGTCCCGGTGGGTATTCTCGAGCAATCTTGCACGCCCGCCGAATCCAGTAGAGCATGGTATCCGAATGATTGATCTGATAGGCAAACTTGCAGCAAGACCTCATTATCTCCACGGGATAGGCTTCTTGGATAGTCCCGTGATGGTCTATTACTGAGCCGTGCATGCCACAGAGGGCGAGCATGGGCCGGTAGTTCTGGTAGGCCTGAGCAATGCTACTGGTCATATTAGTCACCCCAGGGCCAGCAGTCCCATAGCACATCGCCATCTTGCGCGAGGCCCCGGCATAGCCATCAGCCGCATATGCACCAGCTTGCTCGTGGCGCATGGTGTAGAGTTTCATCCCGTACTCAGGAAACATGGCGTACAGCATTTCGCTATGAAAACCGGTAACACCAAAACCAACCTCTATCCCCTCTTCCTTCATCGCCCTAGTTGCTGCTTCTCCAATACCGATAACTTCGCCCATAACTTTCTCCTTCAAAATATTTATAACAGCTGATGATAGCGGACTATTGTCTAACCGACCATCTCCAAGAAGGCCTGAATCCTAGTCTTCAAACCACCGATGCTGCTCAGGCTATAATCGTCCTCAAGATGCAAGCAGGGTATGCCGGCCTCCTCAAGATAGTCCTTGACCTCAGGGACATCGAACTCAAAGGTATCACAGAATCTTATTATGTAAAAAATTGCGCCGTTGACATCGAAATCCCTGGCAAAATCTCTGAGATAGCCGAACCTGTTATCCAGGTCTTGCTGATGGCTGACAGGCGACCGGCGGAAGGTCCTGGGGCAGGTGATATCTCCTAGATAGTGGTCGGCGAGGTTCCTCAACAGATTCCCCGTCTGGGCTACGTCCTTCCAGTAGTACCTGGTGCCAATGCAAAGATCATCCATAACTACATTGGCCCCGGACTCTTCCACGAGGTTGATGAAGGCGATATGATCGATTTCGCAGCCATACACCAGAACTCGAGCTTGCTTCTTCTTTGGGCCATCCTTTCGGGCGCTCACCTCCTCGATAATGGTTCTCAGCATATCATTTGCTTCGTCAACGGGTATGGTCAGGCAAGCAATCATCACCTGAGTCATCTCGGTGCCAGAGATAAGAGGTGGGTCCTGCTTCCTCAGACTTGATAGCTCTCTCAAAAGGGTGCGGTTCTCATTGTGAACCTTGATCGCCTCTTTTAGGCGCTCCTCTGTGATCTCAACGCCGGAATATTCCTCCAAGCCTTCCTTGAGCACCTTGAGCTCTAAGGTGAAGAATTCGAAGGAGGACGGGTCTGTCATATGAGGAACGTCTACATAGTGGAAGAAGGAGTGGGGGACATAGTGCTTCCAAACATCGTAGGTCTTGTGGATGTTGTCACAGCTATGAGGCCACAAGACACCATCGAGAAAGGAATACTGCTTTTTGAGGCCAAGGTCAAAGCAGCTTCGAACGAAAGGACACATCAAGGTCTCGAGATACACGTCGGCTTCAGTTATCGGCTCGAGCGAGCCTGTGATGCGGTAAGGGACAAGCCCAGCCGCAGTGATGAGTTCCACTGGGGGGTAGACGCAGATGTACCCTATTACCTTCTTCCCTCTGTCTCTTAACTCCCTAGCCCTCTGCCCTCTATTCTCATATAGCTCCTTCGCCCAATCTAACCCTTTGGACAATATAAAACCTCCATAAACTCTTCTCGTCAGAAGGCTGAAGAGCAACTGACTGTGTGGTGGTACAGAATCTACGGCATTGTAGCTGTCCAAGCCTCTACTGCTATCGCCTCTGCCTCCTCTGCGGTATAGTAATCAAGTAGTCGATACTCACGCTCTCCAACAATTTCCCAGATGCCAACAGGCCACATTAGCAGGCAGTTAGTGCCCACAAAAGCCTCACCACCATAGTAAATAGGCCCAACCGTGCTGTCAAAGACGGTCCTGCTTTGGATGACCTCCATGATTCTATCCGTATCATCCACCGTGCCTGCTTCCTGCAAGACCTGGGTCAGTGTTGGGATTATCACGTGCCCGGCGAACGGGCTCGACCCCATCTCAACACCGTAGCGAGCTTCAAAATCCCTAGCCCAGGCTACTGCCTCAGGCCACAACTCCTCAGCTCCATACCACTCGCAGTAAAAGAATATCAAGCCCTTGCAGTCACCCCAGCCCGCCTCCTCCATGAGGGACTGGTCTACAAGTGGACCATACTGAACACTGAGGCCCTCATAGCCCATATCCCACAAAACATCGAGAATGCTCGCACCGGCTACAACCAGGTCAGGGTCTTTGGTCATTACTGTGGTTGCCACCGGGTAGAACTCGGTGGTCCCTGCACTGGTCCAAACGATCTCACGTTCAAAACCGAAGTACTCGTGCATGTTGCTCTCATAAGGCTCGGAGAACGCTACGGTAAGTGGATCGTCGTATGCAACTACAACGATGCGCTCCACCTCAGGGTGCTCCTGGGCCAGCCAATTATAGAAAGCTGCCACTTGTGCGGCTATACAAGGGCCGGTCTGGATGCTGTATGGATGATCGGGACCGAAGGCCTCGAACAGAGTCGTCGCCATATCGATTATTACCCCGTTTTCTTCGCATAAGGTCTGGGCTGTCATCGCGGCAACGCCATTCTGGAGTACGATGTCTACATCATGGTCGTAGATGAACCTAGTGGTTGAAGCCAGCCCTCCGGCGGCACTTGACCCTTCGTTATCTTCGAAGATGACCTTCCAGCGGTACTGCTTTCCGCCGACTTCGAAAACGCCGATCTTATCAGCGGCCATCTCGTGTAGCTGTTTAGCTGGGAGGCCTATCATGGCTCCCATAAGGCCGCTTAGCGGTAATGCCATGCCAAGCTCAATTTCCGTTACTCCATCATCATCCCCTCCCCCTCCACCACCACAGGCGACACCGACAACCAGAGCCAGACACAGCACAACATTTGCTACTACCAATAACCATCTCTTCAATCTATACCTCCATCAAGAATTTCCTTCCACAAAGCTCGCCATGCTTCAATTCTGGCAACTCACATGAATGGCCGCTTGCAGCATTCTCTCGCCTACCACTCGCTGGCCAAGCTGGCTGATCTTCGTGTCCTCGAACAGCTTCCCACTCTCGCTACAAGCAGTCATTCTCAATAATGGGGCGGTTCTAAAGTCTTTTCCCCTGAGAGGCGTGCAAACTTCCTACCTATTAATTACACGAGCCAGAACCAGGCACGATGGTCCCCCCCCATGAGAGAACGGTCTGCGACGATTAGGTGGCAACTACTTCGGGAAAACCACAGTCGAACTTCGTGTTTAAAAATGATACACCGTGGCTTTCACCTTGTCAAGCTATGGAGCGGAACAGTGGGTGCTAGACCCACGCGGTGCTCGTGTCCCCGACTTGACAACCGACAGTGTTTCCGCTAGGCTTCACTTGCGACGCACGAGGTTCGAGGCGAATCTCGTGCGAAGCTTTGCTGTGCAGTCTTTCTAAATTGCTCCCGCTTTAGGGACTTCAGTGCCGGGTCTTTGACCCGCCTCGATTAGCACCGAAGATGTTCGCTGGCCCAAGTGCTGGCGACCGAAGTAACGGCAGTACGGCGCACGGTTCCCCGGGAATCGTTGTCAGGCTTTGCCTCTGACGACTGCCAGACCAAGCATGGTTGTCGGGCTTATCTTTGCCATTTCAGATATGGCAAGATTGCAGGTAAGCTAGGGGTGATTACTGATTTCTAATAGAGGAGGTTGTCATGACACAGCAAGAGCTAAAGGCAAGAATTGCGGCGCTCGAGGCAATGACGGGAAGGCTTCAGGACATTGAGGAGATAAAACAGCTGATGTGGAGCTACACTTATTTCCTCGACTATGGTGAATACGATAAGGTTATGGATTGTTTTGTCGACGATGCCAAAATGGACGTTAGGATTAGGGGATCGATAGAAGAAGGTCTCCACGTAGGCAGATACGAGGGCAAGAAGGCCATTCTAGAAGGTGTATATATGGTAACTCCTCAGACAAAGGACCGTTTTATTGCTTCCCACTTAATCGCAAATCCTGTCGTTGCGGTAGAGGGCGAAAGGGCGAAAGGGATATTTTACATGCTTACCCCTGGTACTCTTCGAACGCATGAAGGTGAGCGGGCCATATGGGGCCATGGCAGATATGACATGGAATTCGTGAAGGTGGATGGTAAATGGAAAATTAGCTTCTTTGGCTTCCTGTGGAACTTCTTTACCAATTACGATGAGGGGTGGGCCAAAACCCCAATGATGGACTTAAGGTAACGACAATACGGGAGCACAGCCTTGATCGACGCGTTAAGATTTATTCAATGAGGAGGTGTAACATGGCAGCAAGGCTGGAAGGAAAGGTAGCTATTGTCACCGGCGCCGGGCAGGGTATGGGAACAGGTCACGCTCTGGCTTTAGGTCAGGAAGGCGCAAGCGTAGCCTGCGTCGACGTCTGCAAGGACCTTCCGTCTATTCCAGTTCCCGGCGCAGCAGAGGCAGCGCTCAACAAGGTAGTTGAGGATATAAAAGCTATGGGGCGGAGGTCAATCCCCATAAAGTGTGATGTTAGTAAGGCCGCTGAAGTGGAGGCCATGGTTAAGAGAGTTGTAGATGAATTTGGAAAGATAGATATACTGATAAACAACGCCGGGGTTTGTACGTTTGCTCCCTTTTGGCAAATAACGGAGGAAGCATGGGACGTGACCCTTGACGTTAACCTTAAGGGAACCTGGCTGTGCGCTAAATACGTGGTTCCGCACATGATAGCCCAAAAATGGGGCCGTATCGTCAACATCGGTTCTATTGATGGGAGGTCACCAGAACCGATGCACGCTCATTATTGCGCTTCTAAGGGGGGGGTGCACAACATCACTCTGGCAATGGCCAGGGAAGTGGGAGCGTATAACATAACCGTGAACTGCATCGCCCCCGGAGGGATTATGACCCCTATGTTCAAATGGACAGGAGACTCTTTCGGCACCGCAATGGGGACAAAGCCCGATGAGTTTTGGGCCAACTTTAATAGAACCATGACGATCATGGGCCGACAGCTATACCCAGAAGATGTAGCTAGGGTTATGATATGGCTGGTGTCTGAGGAGTCTTGGACCTTAACCGGCCAAGTTTTCTTTGTTGATGGTGGACAGAAGGGCCACACACCACTACCTGGGGCGGAACAGGGTTAGTGTGCCATCGGTGGTTCAAAATTGGATATGAGCTTCGCCTCACCAAGTTGCACCCCCGGCAGTGCCTGGGTGAAAGGGGTAGTGCTCAGGAGCAGAAAGAAGGCTGACAATCTGCAGTAAAAAAACCTTGTAGGAGAGTGAGATGTCAGTTACGGTCGATAAACAGTTGTGTGTCGGATGTGGGCAATGTGAGCCCGTATGTCCAGAGAAGGCGATACATGTCTGGGGCATTGCCCAGGTAAAGGAGGAACTTTGTACCGACTGTCTTATCTGCCTTGGGTTTTGTCCGATTAAAGGAGCACTGGAGGTGAAAAATGCGCAAAGTCGACTTTGACGTAGTTGTGGTTGGGGCCGGATTTGGAGGCATGTGTGCAGCTGCAAGGCTGGCTCATAGAGGGTACAAGACGCTGGTTGTTGAGAGGCTTTCGCTTTTGGGGGGAAGGTGCTCCACCCTTGTGCACGAAGGATTCAAAATAACCACAGGAGCTATGGCCATTCCTGGTGGGGGTGTTATAGAGGAAACGTTCAGGGAAGTGGGCGCCGCCTTCAATGTCCGGAGGTTTGATCCAGTAAATGTATATCTCATCGAGGGAAAGTATTACGCATGGCCCCTGGGGGAAAGCATGGCAAGAGCGTTTTACGAATTCAGTAGGGACAAAGATGGCGTAAATAGAGTATTGGAAGCTATGGCCCGAGCAGTAACATGGCAAACACCTGCAGGCCACATCTCAGTTAGGGATTGGCTTTCCCAATATACGGAGGATGAACACATTTACCAGATATTTCAGCCTTTGTGTACAGTAGTGCTCGGCCAAAACATCCACGGGCTTCCCATCTCCGAGCTTTTCAAATTCATGACGAGCGGGCAGCCAGCCCAAGGTACAGCAACTTGGAATTATGCTGTCAACGGTAACATCGACCTTATAGAGTCCTTAGCCAGGGCGATTGAAGAGAAAGGGGGAGAAATCTGGAAAAATGCCGAGGCAAAGAGGATAATAGTTGACCAGCACCGGGTAACGGGGGTGGTAGTCGAAACCAGTGAGGGTGAATGGGAGATTTCGGCAAAGGCCGTTGTGAGCAATTTGGGTCCCAAAAAGACGGTTGAAATCACAGGTCGTGAACACTTTGACCGGGCTTATTTAAGGGAGCTGGAGTTTGTCCAGCCTACGTCCCTGATCGTCACCTCGTACGTCATAAGTGACCATCCGCTGGTTGAATACCCCGGGATTATATGGCCTGTAGGCTCTCCAAATATGGTCTGCCACCTGTCACCCACAATAACCTGTCCCGAGCTTGCCCCAGAGGGGAAACACTTCCTGTACTCCGGCAGCGGAATCACGGAGCCTAGAACCTCCCCAATTGACATAAAAAGTGAAATTAAGTTACATCTTGAAGAATTGAATAGACTAATCCCCGATGTAGAAAAAAGGGGAAAGGTCTTATCGGTTCAATGCTTCCAGGGGGATTGGCCCCTTTACCATAGCATGTGGCACACGCTACCCCAGAGGACACCCGTTGTCGATTTGTATAACGTCGGTGATGGTGTAAGAATATCAGGATTG
>Ga0180434_10004196_pt1 | contig 17679 bp, 15 predicted proteins | sample SS_ome_7_FD_132453 | JGI IMG/M metagenome (GOLD analysis project Ga0180434, IMG submission 132453) | Hypersaline lake sediment archaeal communities from the Salton Sea, California, USA - SS_1_D_2 metaG | ecosystem: Environmental > Aquatic > Non-marine Saline and Alkaline > Hypersaline >...
GCCAGATCGGCCAGCAGATGCCGTGCGGCCTCGACGTTGCGGACGTTGAACCGGGCGTAGGACCCTCCGAAGCCGACCTTGATCGAATAGGCCGTCTCGGGCAGCAAGTGGAAGATTTCCTCGTCGGCCGTCTCCGCCCCCATGCCGAGGATGAAATCCCAAGGTTGGCTCTCGACCTGCTTCCACACGACATTGCCTTTGGTGACGGTCGCGTTGCGGATCTCGATGACCTTGTCGCCCTCCATCACGGCCAGATCGAGATTGGCGGCCAGGTTGATGATGTCTTCGCGAAGCTCCGAACGGCGGAGTGTGGCCAGCTCGGTGTTGACGTTGCGGTAGTGCCAAACCAGCGCAAACTCCTTTTCCTCCAACCGCGAGCCGGGCGTCCGGTCGGCGTAGAGCTGCATGATCGGCAGGATTTCCTCCTTCCAATCGGCGCTGACCGATTCGCTGCGCTGCCAGTCGCGGCCCGGGCACTTCATCCAGGTGCCATGCTCGGCCACGAGCTTCACCGGCACACCGTGGAAGCACCAGTCCAGGCGCTCGCGGCTTTGGCCGCTGAGCACGAGCACCTGGTTGCCTTCCTGCTGCGCAAGCTGGGCCAATGATTCAAGCGCCGGGTTCGACGCGGGCTCTTCGCCCGACTTGTCGACGCCGGGGACGAACGAATAGTCGACGTCGACCAGCAGAAGCCGCCGGGATGCCCCGCGATAGTCGTTCAGCAGCGCCTCGCGTGCGTCATGCGACAGCATGCGCTGCTTCATGCGGCTTTGCTCTTCGCGCATCGCCGCCAGCCGCCGGAGGAAATCGCCTGCCCACACCTGCACCGAGTAGCGCGAAAGCCGCCGCGTCATGCTCTCGATCGCATGGCGTTGCCGCGGCTCGGGCATGTCCAGCGCGGTGTGGATCGCGGTGGCGACCTCCTCGTAGTTGTTCGGATTGACGATGATCGCCTCGGGCAGCTCTTGGGCCGCGCCGGCCGTCTCGCTGAGCACCAACACGCCGGTACCGTCGCTATTGGCCGCCACATACTCCTTGGCGATCAGGTTCATGCCGTCGCGCACCGGGGTAAGCAGGGCGACGTCGGCCAGCCGGTACAAGGCGCAGAGCGTCTCGAACGGCTGGGAGGCCGCCATATAGTGGACCGGCGCCCAGCCCATCGTGCTATAGCGGCCGTTGATGCTGCCGACCTGCTCATCGACGACGCTCTTCAAGTCGGCGTACGAATCGACGCCCGTCCGACTGGGCACCTCGACCATCACCATCACGATCTTCTCGTGATACTGCGGGTATTTTGCGAGGAAACGATCGAAGGAGGCGAGCCGCTGGGGCAACCCCTTCGTGTAATCCAACCGATCGACCGAGAGGATCACCTTCTTGCCGCCGACCTTCTCGCGGAAGTGCGCCACTTGCTGCCGCACTTCGTCGGAGGCGGCGCCCTGGGCGTATCGCTGGAAATCGATGCCCATCGGGTAGATGTCGACATGCACCAACCGGTTGCCGTAGTTGACCGACGAGAGCGTATGCTCGCAGGCCAGCACCCGCCGCACGCTGCTGAGGAAGTGGCGGATGTACTCGTAGGTGTGGAAACCGATCAGGTCGGCGCCCATCATGCCTTCGAGAATCTCCACCCGCCACGGCAACAGCCGGAACAGCTCGAACGACGGGAACGGGATGTGAAGGAAGAAGCCGATGGTCGCCTCGGGGCGGATCTCCTTGAGCATCCGCGGCAATAGCAGCAGTTGGTAGTCGTGGATCCAGACGTCGTCCTGCTCGCCGACCACTTCGGCCAGCACGTCGCAGAACTTCTGGTTGGCCGCGACATACGCATCCCAGAGCGATCGGCTGTATTCGGTCAGATGGCTGAAGTAGTGGAAGTGGGGCCAGATCGTCTTATTGCAGAAGCCTTCGTAGAACTGCCCGATCTCCTCCCGCGAAAGATGGACCGGCTTGAACTTCCGCTCCTCAAGACGGCATTTCAACTCGGCCTTGTCTTCGAGGCTCAGCTCATCCTCCGGCAGGCCCGGCCAGCCGGTCCAGAGGCAGTTGCCCTGCTCGTGGAAGGACTTCAATCCGGTGGCTAGCCCCCCCACGCTGGGCTGAAATGTGAAGCCCGACGAACCTTGCTTCACCGTGATCGGCAGCCTATTGGATACGACGTGGAGCTTTCTCATGGTTTCCTTCGAGCCGGCGCGGGCGTTGTCCCGTCCCATACCATCACCCCAAGCCATTATAGGGGCTTCGGGCAAGTGGGGGGTGGCTCAGGTCTTTTTTCGCCGCACCTTGTAGTTGCCCCGGCTCTCGTCGTATTCCAGATCGAGATGGCCTTGGGCTTTGAGGTCCTCCAGCAGATCGGAGAAGCTTCCGTAGCCGTAATAGGCTTCGTTGAAGCCGGGGCGCACGCGCCGGATGGCCTGCTTCAGCGTGGAACCCCACAAGGGATCGTAATCCTGTTCGGCGGAAACCAGCACTTCCAGAACCTGGTCGACGGCCTCTTGTTTTTTGTCTTCCTCCTTCTTGCCCTTCCTCCGCGCGACGGAAGGCTTCTTGGCCGCCCGGATCAGGTCGTCGTAGTAGATAAATTCGTCGCAATTGGCGATCAGCAGGTCCGACGTCGAGCTTTTCACCCCGCAGCCGAGGACTCGTCGATTGTTTTCCTTCAGCTTCGCCACCAGCGGCGAGAAATCGCTATCGCCGGACAACAGCGCGAACGTGTCGATGTGGTCCTTCGAGTGGCACAGATCCAGCGCGTCGACAACCATGTGGATATCGGCGCTGTTCTTGCCGCTCATCTTGCTTTGGGGGATGTCGATCAGTTCGATGCCTTGGGCGTGGAACTCCTTTACGGCATCCCGGTAGTTGCTCCAATCGCAATACGCCCGCTTGTAGACGATCCGGCCCTTTTCCAGCAGACGCTTGAGCACCAACTGGATCTGGAACTGCCCGGCCTTCATTTGCCGGACGCCGATGGCGAGGTTTTCAAAATCGACGAATACGGCAATGAGCGGTTCTTCTGACATGGATGATTGTCCTTCATCGGTCGGTCGCATGGCAGCTCAAGAAGCTTCGGCCATGCGGCCTCAGGCGGGTCTAGCGGAGCCCCCCAGAGCTAGTCCACGGTGGTTTCCAAGCCTGCATGCTACCAGAGATTGCCCCGGCTTACTACCCCCCCTGGCAAAACGCTACCGCAGGTGTTCCCCGGCTGGGGCGTTGCGTGTCGCATAATCGTCATTGCCCTCAATTGGACACGCCACAGGCGAAACCTATAGTTTCCTTGGACCCGTTTTGCGTCACGGAGAATCGACATGGTCTCCCCCGATCCCCGCGCTGACCGAAAAGGCCACGCGTCTGCCCGGCCGGCATTCACGCTGGTCGAGGCGCTGGTGGCGATCACCATCACCGCGATGGCCGGCAGCGTGCTGCTGTTGGGTACCACCGTCTCGCTTCAGACCACGACCGACTCCCTGCGAGAAACGATCGCCGCCGGCATGGCGGAACAACTGATGGATGAGATCGTCGGCTGCCGCTACGCCGCGGTCGGTGCCGGCGGCCGCCAGCTCGACCTGGGCCCATCGGCCTACGAGAGCCAGGGCCAAGGCCGATCGCGCTACGACGACATCGACGACTACGACACCTTCCAGGCTGGTCCGCCCCGCGACCCCTGGGCAATCCCCCTGGGGACCGATGATGGCGAAGGCGACCGCCGATACCCCTCGGCCCAGGTTCCGGAGGGCTTCTTCGACAACTGGCAACAGACCGTCAACGTCTATTATGTCGACCCGACCGATTGGACCGCCCGCCTGCCGGACGGCCGGACGAGCGACTATCGGGCCATCGAAGTGCGCATCTTCTACAACGACCCCCAGCGCGGCTCGCGCGAGCTGGCCCATTTGCGGAGAATCGTGGCCTATGTGCCGGAACTGTAAAGACCGCTCGGGCATGACGCTCGTCGAACTGCTGATCGCCACGACGATCATGGTGATGGTCATGGGCACGCTGGCCGCATTGTCCGACGGCGTTCAACGGGCGTTCGAGTTCAACCAGGGCCATTCCACCGCCACGCAGCACGCGCGCGTGGTGCTGGATCGGATCGCGCGGACCGTTCGCGGGGCGACCGCCAATGAGCATTTCCCCGGCATGACCGTCGTGGCCGGGGAGGCCGGCTCGTGGCGATTCCCCGACACGCTGGTCGTTTGGCATCCCGACGGCGCGGCCGCCGACCCGGCTGGTCTGCCCCGCTACGACGAACTGATTCTCTACACGGCCGATCCGGCGGCGCCGAACCAACTGGTGGAAATCACCCTGCCCGGCGACACGCGGACAGTTCCCGCGGTGGACGATGAAGCGAGCTGGCTTGCCCAGGTTCAGGCCGCCAGGAGCAACGGCTCGGCTGAGGTGGTCGTGCTGACGGACCTGTTGCGAAGCTTCCCGATTCGCGGCAACGGCCCGACGGCGTGGCGTGGCGCCGTGCGGTTTGAGACGCGGCTGCGTCCTTCGGCCGACCATTGGGCCGCTTACGGCGACCGATCGATCGACTGGGAAGACCTGCCCTGGGTGCAAGGCATCCACGGCCCAAACACCGGGCTGCGGCAGAGTTGGGTCCGCACGGAATTGCAGTTGATGCCCGGCGGCGATGCCGTAGCCCAGCGCGCTGAAAGCATTCAGCCGATCCCCTTCCTCGGGTCGGCCGCCTTGTACTACGAGTTGCACCCATGAATCGGACCACGCCTTACCGCGAGTTTATCGAGAAATGGGCCGGTCCCCAGCGTCGCCGGCGGCCGTCGCATCGGCGCGGCATTTCCGCCCTGTTGGTCTTGCTGCTGGTGTCGATCACGCTGGGGCTTTCGTATGCGTCGATCCGCAGCCAGCATACGGCCGCCCTGATCCACCGCAATAGCGACCGCCAGGCCGCCGCCCGGCAAGCCGCGATGACGGGCATGACTCTAGCGCTGAAGCAGATGCATACCAACGCCTGGACCGGCGTCGACACCACCTTCAGCGGACGGCTCAGCAGCCGGCAGCGCTTCGAGGTCACCTTCACCACCGGCGATCCGACGCTGAGCGTTACCGATCCGGATTATGAGGAGTTGCCCTACCGCGTGACGCTTCGGGCGACCGGCTTCGCGGCCGACCCGGGGCAAACGTCCGCCGAGGCGGCGCATCGGGTCGAGGCGGTCGTGCGGCTGGTTCCCCGGGCGTTGGCCGACGAGCCGTCGGACTGGGCGGATATGGCCAAGCACACGCTCTATCAATGGGCCGGCGGGTCGTTCGAGGTGAACGTGCCGGTGCGGATCGAGGGGCCTGCGCGGTGTCAATTTCGCCTGGACTTGGGGACGGGTTATCCGTGGCCGAACGACGCCCGCTCGCGCTATCTCACCGATTTGGGCGCCATGTACACGACTGGCGGCGGCGACTATCGGCCGATGACCGGCCCGGTACGCTTGCCGACGTTCTGGCAGGAATGGGGAGTGGCCTGGCTGCTGCAGACCGCCTGGGGCGTGACCGTCGAGAACACGTCCTACGATCCGGCGTCCCTCTGGTCGTCGAGCGATGCCGGCAGCAGCTATCAACTCTATCCCGGCGGGAAGACCTACCAAAGCGTTGTCCTTCCCGCGACCCTGGCCGATCGAACCCTCCAGGGCGATCCGGCGACCAACCCGGCCGGCCTCTTCACTCGCCACGACAAGGTGACGCTGCGAGAAAACGTCGCGATCCGCGGCACGCTGTTGACCATCGGCGGCTCCAGTTCCGACATCACTTTCGATGGGCCCAACCTGCAACTTGCCGCCTGCGATCTGCCGGCACTCTACGGCACCGACGAACCGGTCCGGCTACCGGCGGTCATCAGCGCCGACGATGTGCTTGTCGAGCGCGACTCACAGGTCGCCCTGACGGGCATGATGCTGGCGACCGACGATTTTCGCGTCGCTTCGGACGACCAGCGGGACACAGCGCTGAACGTCCAGGGGCCTGTTGTGGCGAAGGATTTCCTGTTCGAGGGTCGATCCGACTGGTCGCAATCCTCCGCCTGGTGGAGCGACCAGTACGACGCGTTCCTGGCCCAAGAGAAAGAAGAGGACGGCATTACCCATTTTCCGGCATGGCTCAAGGCGGTTCATGGGTTGGACCCGGCGGCCCGCATCCGGATTGAGCCCGAGGGTACGCCGGTGCGCTACCACTGGAACCGATCGCACGGCCCGATTTACGTTGCCCACCCCGACGACGGCGGTCTGCGCTGGGAACTGCTGCGATGGACGGACAACCCGTAACCCGTAATTCCGGAGAAACCACTATGACCCGACGAACCGGTTGGACCCTGCTATTGGTCGCCAACGTCCTGGTTTACTTCGTGCTAGGCTTTTATCAGGCGACCGACGCCTCGCCGCCGCGGGGCGGTGCGCCGCCGTTTGCCAACTCGGTCCAGCAGCGGATGGAGATGGTCGGTCTGCTGCAAGAGATCAAGGACCTACTGAAGGAGCAAAATGCGCTGCTGCAATCGGGAAACCTGCGCGTCGTGCTCCGCGAACCGCCGCGCTAAGCGACGGCCGGCCGCACGGTCGCGCCGCGTCGGATTCTCGCTGGTCGAGTTGCTGATCGTGGTCGCGGTGATGGCGGTCCTCACGGGGCTGCTCCTGCCGCGCAGCGAATCGACGGCTTACGACCAGCTCCGATCCGCCGCGCATATCGTCCGAACCGACCTGGCCTACGCGCAAAGCCTGGCGGTGGCCAACAATAGCAACTATCGGATAACGTTCGACGTCGACGAGAACCAGTATGTGCTGGAGCACGTCGGAGCAAATACCTCGCTCAACACGCTACCGGATAGCGTGTTCCGATCGCCGGACGATCCGCCGGACAAGCATATTGTCGACCTTGCCGCGTTGCCCCGGCTCGGCTCGCCGGTGCAGGTGGTGGCTGTCGGCGCGATGGGCGCCAGCGCCCAGCGTGTCGACGGTGTCGAGTTCGGCCCCTTGGGCGAAACCACCCGCGGCGAGCAGACGGCCGTTTGGCTGGCCGTCGAGAGCGGCAAGGAGAAAAGATACATCTGGTTGCTGGTCAACCCGGTAACCGGATTGACGGAAATTGGCGACTGCACAACCGCCGGGCCGCCGAGCCAACTCGGGTCGGCGGCGGCCGAAAGTTTGTGAGATATTGACCGTTTCGCGACCGGGCTTGTCCGGCACGTTTGCACTCCAATGCATTGTGATGACGAGCACTCGGTAAGCGAACCGTCATTCCCGCGAAGGCGGGAATGATGGGTTTACGGTGTCCGCGGTTTGGCGTTACCTGTTTTGAACGTCACAACCTGATAAGGAGCGTGAATTCCATGGTGCAATGGATTGGCAGACGCCGTTTGAGTCCGATCGGGGTGGACATCGGGAGCCGCTCGGTGAAGCTCTTGCAGCTTTCGGCCGACCGCGGCCGGCTCTGGGAGGTCGCCCGATGGGACCTGCCCGACCCGACCGACCAGTCGCCCGAGCAGCGCGACGCACAGATCGTCGAAGCCCTCGAGCACGCCCGGCAAGGGCGGCGTTTCCGCGGGCGGGACGCTGTCTTCTGCTTCGGCGTGCCCGGGCTTTTCGTACAGAACATTCGCGTAACCCAAAACGGAGGCGGCCGTCTTGAGAACGTGATCCTGGCGGAAGCGGCCGGGCGGCTGCCGTTTCCGAGCAACGAGGCCGAGGTCCGGCATATCGAAGCGGGCGACGTCCGCCAGGGCGACGCCGTGCGGCGCGAGGTCATTGTGTTGGCCTGCCACCGCCCGACGGTCACCCGCATCCTCGACATCGCCGAGACGGCCGGCCTGACGCCGGTGGCCATCGAGCCGGAGCCGCTGGCGCTGTTGCGGTGCTACCGCCACCAGTTCCGCCGCGACGACGACAACCAGCGTCGCGTGATGTTCGTCCACGTCGGGGCTTCCGGCAGCGTGGCGGCCATTGCCCAGGGCGCGGACGTGATGTTCGTCAAGTACATCGACGTCGGCGGCCGGCAATTGGACGAATCGGTCGCGCACAATCTGCATATGTCGCTGGGCGACGCTTCGGCCCTGCGGCGGCACAATGGTGACCGCCGCGCCGATCAACGCGATCCGGAGATCACCCGAAGCATCCACGAGGCGACCCGGCCGGTGTTCGACCGCCTGGCCGAGGAACTCTCGTTATGCCTGCGATACTATAGCGTCACATTCCGCGGCCAGCCGCTTTCGCGGATCGTCCTCGGCGGCGGCGAGGCGGCGCCCTCGCTGGCCGAGTGGCTGGGCCGACGACTCGATCTGAATTGTGAACTGGGGAACCCTCTGCGGGCCTACGACAAGGGCGTGCCCGGTGGCCGGGTGAGCCAGTGGGATGTGGTCGCCGGACTGGCCTTGCGAGAAACCGAGTAGCCTTCCCATGCAAGACATCGACTTCCTACCGGCGCAATATCGCCAGCAACGGGCGCAGCGGCGCATGAAGCCTTGGCGCGTGATCGTCGTGGCGCTGTTCCTCATGCTCGGTGGCGCCGCGGCCTGGGGACAGCACCGCGCCAAGCAAGCGGCTGAGGCCGAGTTGGACGCCGTCATGACGCAATACGACCAGGTGGTCCTCGAAAACAACCAACTGGCCAGCCTGCAAACCACCCTGAAAACGGTCGGCGCCCGGGCCGAACTCTACACGTACCTCCGCCACCCCTGGCCGCGAACCCAACTGCTGGCCGCCTTGCTGGCGCCGATGCCGGAAGATATCACGCTAAAACAGATCCAGATCACGCTCCAGCGGTCGACGGCGCCGCGCCACGTAGCCCGAGAGACGACAGCCGAGAAGAAGCAGCGGGAAGAGCAAGCCGAGAAGCTGCCTCCGGCCGCCCGCGACTTGCAGCGACTCCGCGAGCAGTTCGCCGAGACAACGACCCAGATCAGCATCTCGGGCACAACCGGCGGAGGTGTGGCGCTGCACCGGTACCTGGGCGAACTCGCCGAGTCGCCCCTGTTTCGGAAGGTGGAACTACAATCGAGCGAAATCCTCGAAACCCGGCAGGGCGGCGAAATGCAATTCGAAGCCCTCGTCGAGGTCGAGCCGGGCCATGGCGAATAACGGAGCAACGGATTCGATGAGCAACAAACCCCGATACGGAAGCTGGATGGTCACCCTGCCGGTGGCGGCCGGGGCCCTGGCCTACCTGATGCTGGTCTTCCTGCCGGCCAAGCGGCAGATCGACGACCTCCGCGCTGAGACCCAGCAGAAGGAGCGGTTCGTGGCCCAGAGCACAACGGTCATGCCCGTCATGCATGCCACCCAGGAAGAACTCGGTCGGGCGGAGCAGTTCACCGCCGCCTGGAGCGAGCACTCCCCCAATCCGACAAGCCGATCCCAGCTTTACGGAGCCATCCAGGAATTGGCCAACGCGGCGGGCGTGCGGACCATTCGCTTCAACCCCGAGACGGTCGACACCTATGAGGCGATCTGCAAAATCCCGCTGGCGGTCACCTTCGCCGGGTCGTTTGAGCAGGTATTCGCATTTTTGCGAAGCGTGGAAGAGCTACCGCTGACCATCTGGACTGACGCAGTGAATATAGAGAAACTAGATAAGGGAGACGGGGATTTGGCATGTGAGGTAAGATTCGTAGTTTTTGCCGATAATCCCGAGATTTCTGATTAGGTAGAGAGTGCCGAACAGCCGATGTACTGCAGAAGAGGTGGATTAGAATGCCATCGCTTCTCGCATTTGCCTAAACTCGTGCCCGACAAGCTCCCGTGACGACGAACCAACTCATCCGACAAATCCGCCGCGAAGCCACGGCCAATCCCAAGAAGGCGGGCATTCTGGGGTTGCTTCTGGTGGTCGCGCTGTGGTTCTGGGCACCTCTGGTGTGGGGGTGGGTGGCGCCGGAAGCGGCGGCCAAGGCGGCTGGAAGCGGCAAGGCCAATGGGGACGACGCCGGTTCTCCGGGGCCCGACTTCGCCGAGGTGCTCGCCGCCGCCAAGGGCGAGAAGACGCCAAGCCAAGAAGAGGAGGCCAACCCCGGCGAACCGTGGCATGTGCTGCTTCAGACGAGGGAACAAGACCCGCTGACGAAGGTCGCCTCGTTGGAGCCGTATGGGCGCGACCCCTTTGTCGAAAAGAAGCCGGAAGCCGTGGAAGAACCGGCCGAGCCGAAGGCCCCCGAGCCGGTCGCCGTCACCGTGACGCCCGAGAGCGTCGGCATTGCGCTTTCGGGAACCATCGTCGGGCCGCGGCGCCGGACCGCCTTTATCAACGGGCATTCGTACCGAGAGGGGGCGAAGGTCGAACGTGTCAAGGAAGGACAGCGTTTTGTGTTTCGCGTTGCCGAGATCCGACCGCAATCGGTCGTGCTCGCCCGGGATGGAAAGTCGTTTGAAGTGAATATCCCGCCAAGGTCCGGCGGCTGATTGGATTTCGCGTACAACTCTTCGTGTCATGGATGACGCATGCAAACTCTTCGCCGACTCACGCTGCTAGGGATGTTCGCCGCCGGGGGTGTTGGCTTGGCCATCGCGTTGGCTTCGTCGCATCCGCCCAAGCCAACTCCGTCCGAGACGGCCTCCGCTGCCGCGCTGCCGGCGTCCGAGACGCCCGAAGCCGATCCCGTCCTCGCGCGGCCGGTTCCGGACGACGCGCCGGAGGCAACATCCGAGCCGCCGCGGGAAGCAAAGTTGGAAATCCCGGCAAGTACTGCCTTGGTCGAGCCGCCGCTGGCGAGTTCGCCGAAGCTCGAAACACCGACGGAGCCTCAGCCGGCTGTGGTGCGAAACGATCCGGCTCCGCGCGAACCGGCGGAACAGGTGCCTAGGCCCGAAGCGTCGTCGCTCGCCGAGGCGGCCGACCCGCTCTTGCCGACCGCGCCGGAGCCGGAACCGCTCCCGGCGCCCCGGCTGGCGCTGATCCCGCTGACTCCCGAGGCATCGCTGCCGCTCGACTTGCCACAGTACGAAGCCCGGTATGTCGAGCCGGAACCGCCGATCGCTCAGCAGATTCTCCCGGGCATGGACAGCCAGACGCTCCAGCAGGCGGTCGACCTGTTGCAGCGCCACCTTGGCGGCCGCACGGCCGGCCCGGGTTTGGCGCCGCCGCCAATGCCCCGGGCCGCCGCGCCGCAGCCGACCCCCGCCGTGGCACAGCCTGAGCCGAAGCCCGAGCCGATTCCCGCCCCGAAGGCCGTGGTCCGCAACGCGCCCGGCGAGGAAGACGGCGGCAAGCTTGTGATGCATTTCCGCAATAACGACATCCGCGAAGTGCTCGAAATGCTCAGCGAGCAGGCCGGCCTGAACATCCTCGCCAGCGCCAACGTCAAGGGGACCGTCTCGGCCACGCTCACCGGCGTCGACGTCGACAGCGCGTTGGACGCGATCCTTAGAAACCATGGGCTGTTGGCCAAGCGCGACGGCAACTACATCTTCATCGGCACACCGGCCGACTTCGACTCGATGGAGCAGTCGTTCGACACGATCGGAACGCGGCTCTATCGCCCCAATTACGTGAGTGCGACCGAACTGCAGACGCTCATCACGCCCCTGCTGACGCAAAACATCGGCGTGATCAGCGTCTCCAGCGCCGCGGAGGTCGGGATCGGCTCGGACGATTCCGGCGCCGGCGGCAACGGCTTCGCCGGCGGCGAGGTGGTGCTCGTGCGCGACTACGAGGCCGTTCTGGCCCAAATCGATCAGTTCGTATCGGAAATCGACGTGCGGCCGCTGCAAGTCGCTATCGAAGCGATGATCCTCAGCGTCAAACTGTCCGACACCAACCGTTTCGGCGTCAATTTCGAGCTGCTGCGCAACAAGAACAACATCCGGCTCGGCTGGGAATCGCCCCTGGCCACCCTGGCCGACATCAAGTTCGACGGCGGGCTGAAGTTCGGCTTCCTCGATAGCAGCCTGGCGGGCTTCATCGACGCCTTGGAGTCGGTCGGCGAAACCAGCGTCATCGCCTCGCCGACGCTAATGGTCTTGAACAAGCATCGGGCCGAAATCCAAATCGGCGAAAAGAAGGGCTACGTCAGCACCACGGTCACCGAAACCAGCTCGACGCAAAGCGTCGAATTTCTCGACATCGGGGCGCAGTTGCGGCTGCGGCCTTTCATCTCCAGCGACGGGCTGATCCGTATGGAGGTTCACCCGGAGCTGTCCGACGGGGCGGTCGACACCGAGAGCGGCTTCACGCTGCCGAACAAGGAAGTCACGCAGGTGACCACCAACATCATGGTCCGCGATGGTTGCACGGTGGTGATTGGAGGACTTCTGCGCGATCAGATCGTCAATACCGTCAGCCAAATCCCCGTGCTGGGCAATCTGCCATGGCTGGGGGTGGCGTTCCGCAATACCACGGTCGAAACCGAGCGGCGCGAGGTCCTGGTGCTGATCACGCCGCATATCGTCTACGACGGCGAAATGTGTGCCGAGGGGGAGAAATCGGCCGCCGAATTCCAACGCCGCCAGGACACGCAACACGAGAAGGTCGCGCCGCTGAACAAGCGAACCATTGCCCGACGCTATTTCCGACGCGCCCAGGCCGCCTGGGCCGAGGGCGACCGCGATCGGGCCCTACGGTTCGCCGAAATGGCCGTTCACTTCGACCCGCTCAGCCGCGCGGCGATCGACCTGCGCAGCGATATCTGGCAGGGCCGATCCGTGGGCGCTCATGCGCTAAATGTGCCCATGGCCGTTGCCAGTCCGGCCAATCCACTGGAAGGCCCGGAGATTGCCGACTGGTTGCTTGAGGACCTCGAACAGGGCCCGCCGGCCAGGCCGTTGCTGCGGCATCCGTTGGACCCGGGCCGGCCGGGAGAGAAGACCGATTTGGTGCGTCCGAGGAGATTGCCATGAAGATGATCCCCTCCCTGTTCCACGCGACGTGCGGCATGCTGGTAATTCTCTCGGCCGGATGCGCCGGAGTGCCTCTGGCCGACTCGCCCGCACAGCGAGGCGGTGAAGAAATGGGACTGGCTCCGAGCCGGATCCCCGAAGACGCGGCGAATTCCGCTCCATGCGAGGTGCCTGTCCCATTCTTTTCACGGCCGCAAAACGTGACCGAAAAACGCCAGCGGCAAGCGGCCGAACGCATTCGCCAGTTCGAAGCGAATCGTGCCTTTGCCGAACACCAGGCCGCCTTGGCCCGATGGAATCAGGGCGATCTGAAGGGCGCTCGGGAGCGGCTCGAAGGCCTGCTTCGGCGCAACGGCGACCATGTCGAGGCTCGGCTGCTGCTGGCCGACGTGTATCTATCGGAGGATCGCTACGCCGACGCCGAGCGACAAGTGCAGCAGGCCCTGGCAACCGATCCCGAGAGCGTCGAAGCCCTCTACATGATGGGCCTGGTCCTGGACATCACCGGCGAGACGGCCCGAGCGATGAGCCACTACGCCCGGGCGGCCGAACTCGACCCCCACAGCGAGGTCTATGCGTCGGCCGCCACCGGAGCAATAAGGCCGCGCCGGGATTGCACCTTGCCGGTGTCGGAAGACGCCGACCTCGCAGCCTCTACTTACGACGCCGCGGCGCCTCGGCCATGCCGGGTCGCGGACGACGACACATTGCCCATCGAGTTGGTGTCGCTCGACCAGCCGATGGCTGAACCGCGGACCGCCGGCGAGGATCGTTTGCCGCCGAAGCCGGTGGTGATCCCCTCGGGGGGCGATAGTGCGCTCGCATTGCCGCCGGCAAGCGATTTCGAAGAGCCTACGGCGACGGATCATGCGGAGGACACGGCTAGGAACGAATCCGCGGGTCGGCACGGCAATACGACGGCGGCCTACCTCGACGCGGACACCGACACTCCCCCGCAGGTCGGTCCCGCGGTGGATATCGACGCTCTATTGGCCCGGGCAAGCGCCGCAATGTCGCAAGGTCGGGTGGATCGGGCGGCGGCGATTTTCCGTCAGGCGGCGGCCCAGGAGCCGCACAACCGTCAGATTCCGATCCTCGGCGCCGTGGAATCGTTGCGACAGAACCAGCCGGCGCTGGCCGTGGAGTTGCTTGCTCCATTGGCCGACGAAGGTCGAAGCTCCGCCCGGCTCTACCGCATCCTGGGGACGGCCCATTATCGCCTGGGCGACTTCCGCGCGTCGGAAACCGCGCTGCGGCAAGCACTTTCGTTGGACAAGTCGAGTGCGCTGACCTACTTTTTGATGGGGTGTACGTTGGCGAAACTCGGAGAGAGCGACGCAGCCGAAGACCATTTCCGGCAGGCTCGCCTGATCGATCCGAGGTACACCGCCGGGCGATAGCGGCTCGACAACTTCTTCGGGCCGCCGTCTGGGCGGCCCCCGCCGCAGGCGCGTGATGGCGATCGTGTCGCGCATCCACCCCCAAACACGCCGGGCAAGGAAAGGCCGTTATGGCGTCTCAGGTATTGCCCGCCTCCGGAACAAGAGATGCCTGAGACACGCCAATAGACGCCACACTCTTGCCAATTCGTCACTGAACCTTGAACCTTGGTCATTGGACCTTGAGCCGTGGCCATTATCCATTCGCTCCAAGTCCCAACAAACACCTCCGCATGCCGGCCACCCTCTCCATCCTGATCGGCCTAGCCGTCTTGGCGTCGGCGTTGTGCGCCGCGTTGGCCGGTTGGTTCTGGTATCGGGCGGAGCGCTACCGGGGCGAGGTGGAGCGCCACTGGGACGCCCTGTGCCGCCTGGAGCCGCGGAACCTCAACAGCGACAACACCGCCTCGGAGCTGCCGCCGCTGTCGACTCGCAACCCTTGGCGCGGCACCGCCGAGCGATTACGCGATACGCTTCTCGAGCGAACCCGGCAGGTGCAGGAAATGGAGCACGCCCAGGCGGCCTTGGAGATTCGCTGTCGCCGGGCAACCACGGAATATGAAAAGATCAAGGCCATGCTCGAAGGACTCGCCGAGCCGATCCTCGTGATCGACGACTATGGCGAGATCGTGCTGGCGAACCGCAGCGCCGAGAACCTCTTCCATTTCCGCACCGACGCGTTGGAGAGCCGGTTGTTGGCCCAGGTGGTCGAGTGCCGGAAGCTGGTGCAATTGGTGACCGGCACGGCACGACGGGCGACGGCGACCAATCGGGCCGAGGAGGTCGAGCTTTCCGACGACGAAGGGAACACCCGATGGTATCGGGTGACGGCCACGAAGCTCAGCCCGCCGCAGCGCGACGACGGCGTGGCCGGCCCCGGCGCCCGAGGGACGATCGCCGTTCTGCGCGACATCGGCGAGCAAAAGACTCTGCAGAAGCGCAATGCGGAGTTCGTCTCGGCGGTCAGCCACGAGATGAAGACGCCGCTGGCCGGAATCAAGGCGTATGTCGAGCTTCTGGCCGACGGAGACGCCGAAGACGAGGAAACCCGCGAGGAGTTCCTCGGCGTGATCAGCAGCCAGGCCGACCGGCTGCAGCGGCTGGTCGAGAACATGCTGAATTTGGCCCGGATCGAGGCCGGCGTGGTGAAGGTCGCCAAGGAGCCGCAGTCGCTCAACGAACTGCTCGAGCAGGCGCTGCACGTGGTCCAACCGGCGGCCGAAGCGAAGCAGATCGAGCTGGCCTCCGACCTCAGCCCGATGTATCTCGGCGTGCTGGTCGACCGCGACATGTTGCTGCAGGCGGCGATCAACCTCTTGAGCAACGCCGTGAAATACACGCGCGAGAGCGGTCGCGTAACGCTCCGCAGCCGGTTGGACGACAACGAGGCCCGATTCGAGGTCGAGGACACCGGCGTGGGCTTAAGCGAAGAGGATTGCCGGCGGGTCTTCGACAAGTTCTATCGAGTAGGGGCGCAGAAGAACATGGCCTCGGGAACCGGACTCGGCTTGCCTTTGGCGAAGCACATCGTCGAAGACGTTCACGGCGGGCATTTGCGCGTGCGAAGCATTCTCGGCCAGGGAAGCACCTTCAGCGTCACGCTCCCCTGCGTCGGACAAATGACGTGAGGAAGGAGCACACCATGACCAAACGCATCCTGCTCTGCGACGACGAAATCCACATCCTCCGGGCCGCCGAGTTCAAGCTCAAACGCGCCGGCCACGCCGTCCGCACGGCCGCCGACGGCGAAGAAGCCTGGGCGCTGCTGAAGGAGGAACTGCCCGAAATTCTGATTACCGACTACCAGATGCCGCGCCTGGACGGCCTCGGGCTGGTCGAGCGGGTCCGCAGCGATCCGGCGACCGCCGTTCTGCCGATCCTGATGCTCACGGCCAAGGGCTTCGAGCTGAACCACGACGAACTCGCGCGGCAATGGAACGTCACCGCGGTGATGGCCAAACCGTTTAGCCCCCGCGAATTGTTGCAGGCGGTCGAGCGATTGTTGGAGGAACCGGCGTGCGCCGGCGGAGAGAGTCATGGAATGAGGGAATGAGGGAATGGCAATTGCCTTGCCACTTTGGCGGCGCAACCGTGTTGGGATGATGCCACCGCTTTGATCTGCGAGATCCACGATGAACCTACCCACGGAAATCTTCGGCGACGTGATTGTCGTGCATACGCCCGACGAACTGGGCAGCCACCAGTGCGAGGAATTCACCATCTTCGCATCGACCTTGGAACGCGACTGCGCCGTGCTCGACCTGGACAACACCGAACTGCTGGATAGCCAGGGTCTGACGGCCATCCTCGAAGTGCGGGAGATGCTTCAGCAGAAAGGGGGCGACTTGAAGATCGCGGCCACCAACGCCACCAACCGCAAGATCCTCGACATCACCCGCCTCGATCAGCAGTTGGAGGTCTTCGACAGCATGATCGACGCGGTCAAGAGCTTCCAGTAATCCGCAAAGCACCCACCATGAACCCGGCCACCATCGCACCACAACGGCTCGGCGACCTGCTGATCGCGCGGGGATACGTCTCTGAGGAGAACCTCCAGACCGCGCTCGACCGGCAGGACCAGGGCAGCCGCAGCAAGCTGCTGGGCGAAATCCTCGTCGAGCTGGAGTTCTGCACCGAGGATCAGATCGTCGAGTGCCTGGCCAGCGAGTACGGCGTTCCCTACGCCCGGCTCGACGCGAGGCTGTTCGACCCGGGCATCGTCGATGTCTTGCCGCGCGACTACATCGAGAAGAATCTCGTCCTGCCGCTGTTCGTCATCCGCGATACGCTGACGCTGGCCGTCAGCGAGCCGTCGAACCTCTTCCTGATCGACGAGATCCGCGGCCTGACGAACCTTCGGGTCCAGATCGTCGCGTCCACGGCGAAGGACATCCGCCGGACCATCACGACGCTGCCCGACTCGCGCGTGTTCGTCATCGACGACATCATCGAAGATTCCGACAACGCCGACGTCACGCTCATCGAAGAGGCCATCGAGGACATCAGCGACGTCGAGGAGATCGCCGGGCAGTCGCCGGTCATCCGTCTGGTCAACTACATCATCTTCAACGCCGTCAAGGAAGGAGCCAGCGACATCCACATCGAGCCGGCCGAACGCTGCATGCGGGTCCGCTACCGGATCGACGGCAAGCTCTACAAGTCGCTGGAAGTGCCGCTGCACCTGCTCTCGGCGGTGACCAGCCGGCTGAAGATCATGGGCTCGATGGACATCAGCGAGCGGCGTTTGCCCCAGGACGGCCGCATCCACGTCGCCATGCAGGGGCGCAAGATCGACCTGCGGGTGAGCACCTTCCCCACCACGCACGGCGAAAAGACGGTCATCCGCGTACTCGACACCCGCAGCATTTCGCTGAACCTCGAGGACCTCGGCTTCGCCGAAGACATCCTCAGCGGGTTCC
>Ga0180434_10004200_pt1 | contig 17662 bp, 15 predicted proteins | sample SS_ome_7_FD_132453 | JGI IMG/M metagenome (GOLD analysis project Ga0180434, IMG submission 132453) | Hypersaline lake sediment archaeal communities from the Salton Sea, California, USA - SS_1_D_2 metaG | ecosystem: Environmental > Aquatic > Non-marine Saline and Alkaline > Hypersaline >...
ACTTGAATGGTAAGCCCGCTGCCTTTCATAAACCTCTGCACACGTCCCACCTCAAAGGTGGGAACAACACCGGCTGCCCCTTGCTGGATCAGGCATGACTTGGCAGTAGTTCCTCCCATATCGAAACAGAACATCTCCGAAATATCGAACAGTTTTCCGTAGTATTGGCCTGAGATGACGGCTGCTGTTGGGCCGGATTCTATGATCCGGACCGGGAACTCGGCGGCTGTCTCTACCGAAGTAATGCCGCCGCTCGAAAGCATAATGAAGAGCTTGCCGTCTGAACCGATGGCCTTCAGTCTTTGAGACAGCCTGGAAAGGTACCTCCCTGTCAACGGCTTTACGTACGCGTTGGTTGCGGTGGTGCTGACCCTTTCATATTCCCGTATCTGGGGTAATACCTCATAGGAGATAGACGTCGATATCTCGGGTGCCTCTTGTTGTATAATGTCCTTTAGCATCAGCTCGTGAGACGGATTCTCAAAGGAGTTCAAAAGGCAGACGGCAATGGAGTCGACGCCCGTTGCGGTCAGGTTTCTGACAACCTCCCTGGCTTCGTTTGCATCCAGCGGCTTGAGCACAGACCCGTCGCTTCGAATCCGTTCATCAACCTCAAGGCGCAATCTCCTGGGGACCAACGGTTCGGGATATTCGGCAAAAATATCATAAGGCGCATACCGGATCTCTCTTCCCAGCTCCAAGACATCCCTAAATCCCCTGGTAGTGATGAGTCCGGTTTTCGCCCCCTTCCTCTCGATGATCGAATTGATAACCAGGGTGGTGCCGTGTATCACTTCGTCCAATTGTCTCACAAATACCGGGTTCTTTTCCTCCAGTTCGCGCATCCCCTGTTCCACTGCGTCCGACGGGTCCTGAGGGGTAGTCAGGCACTTGTTGATCCGTATCTCACCGGTCCGATCATTCAAAAGGACAAAGTCCGTAAAAGTGCCGCCGATGTCACAACCGAGCCGATAGAACTTTTCAGGCATGGAGACCTCCGGGTGCTTGTAGCTACAATGTGACTACATCATAGTGATACATCTTTGTCAATAGAATTGTCGGTCCGTATCGACCACTAGCTTTTCACACTTAGCACAGGCTCCTTCCGAAGAGCTTCTGTGGTACCGACAAACATCCTACGTTACGGAAAACATCTCCGCCAATTGCTGCGTTCTTTTGTCTTCATCGTGAGAGAATGGATGTTTTCGCCCTGATCAAGTATACTCGCAACCAAGAGTTATTGGCCAAAATCTCTTGGATATTGTTTAGACTTGATAACCTCTTGTTTCATCTCTATATCGAAAATGCCAATTGTTTTAGTCCATAAACAGTATGCTTCGAGGTTCTGTCAGTGAAGTATCTGAAAACCATTTATAATCCTATCTGTCCCAAATCTGCTATCGTTTTTATCGACGTTCTGAGGGGGATAATTATTCGATCGGCTTATCAGGGGTTATGTGCCAACCGATACCATTACTCACTCAGATTCAATAAAGACCGGTAATACCACTATGATTTAGATCAATAGGCATATATCGAAATTCCAGCCAGCGAGAAAAATACGTTGATAAAATCATACAGTCTTGATATTTAATATATTAGGTTTATATATGTACAACTTGATTGATAAAAGGTATGCCAGATATGAAATCTATTACTCAGCCGCAACCATTGACCAAACTTGCCTATGACAGACTCAGAAATTCAATTCTGAACGGTTCGTTAAAGGCCGGAGAAATTTACAATGAGATGAAGCTTGCCAAGGAGCTTGGAATTTCCAGAACACCAGTCAGAGAAGCCTTGCTTCAATTATCCGTACAAGGACTGGTGAGTTTCCTTCCCCGTCGGGGTGTATTGATTAGTTGTTTTACAAAACGGGGTTTTGAAGAGGCATTTGAACTCCGCAAGGCAATTGAACGTGCAGTAATGGATAAAATAGCCAGCCACCTGGATCAGCTAGATTTCAGCAAAATAGACAACGCAATCAATTCTCAGAAAACAGCAGCTGAGAAAGGCGATAAAATGGCTTTTCTTAATGCTGACAGGGCCTTTCATAACGCTTTTGCCAATATGGCTGGAAATCAACTAATGGTCAATGTCATGGAAAATCTTCGCGACATCATCCATCAAATGGGAGCCGAGGGCCTAACGCAATCAGGAAGAATGGATGAAGTCCTGGATGAACATAGTAAGGTTGTCGAGTTATTGCGCGAAAATCGGGGTGAAGAAGCCAAAAAAGCCATGGCTTATCATTTGGACCGTAGTATGGCCATTGTACTGAAGCAACAAGAGCTTGTTGTTGCCGAGTCGAAGCCAAGCCCCTAAACCACAACTTTTGCGATAAAACCAGATATCGAGCACCTCAAGAACGGAAGGTTTCTTTCCCAATTTTCACCCGTGGTCGATCTCAAGAGTTGTATGATATGGTATTTAGAGGGAAAATCTTCTGGGCAATTTTTGAAAAGCACTTTGGGATGGCCAGTGCATCAGGGGAGTCTATCCGTAAAGTTCCGGTCTTCTGTCTTCAAATAACGTGATAATCCTTCGCCACTTCTTCTGCTTTTCAAAATCAATTTCAGCTGTTTTCAGACCCTCTTTCTTGTCAAACTGCATCCGCACATTCCCCATATAGTCAAGGATCTTGCTATGGCCATAGTAGCCTTCTCCTGCCTGATTGCAAGCCATGAGGTACACTTCATTTTCAAAAGCACGGGCAGGCAAAAGCATATCCCAGGTGTTTCCTGCTATCTCAGGCCATGCAGCGCATATAAGGATTATCTCGGCCCCATTGAGGGTAAGTTTTCGCATTACTTCAGGGAAATTTAGGTCATAGCATATGGCCAGACCGATCTTTCCTAATGCAGTATCGGCCACAACTAGTTCATTTCCCATTTGGACAAAGTCCGCCTCTCTGACCGCCTTTTCATGGTAGAGGTGGGTCTTATCATATGTGGTCACATGGCCATCGGGGCAAATTAGTACCAGTGAATTGACCAGTGTTGTATCGTCTTTTTTCAGGAAATGCCCACAGGCGATGTGGATCCCTTTCCGGGCCTCTTCCTTTAGTCTTTCAATCCACGAGGATGCAAGGGAAGGTGCCAATTCCAGCGCTAGGTCCAATATCTCATCCCGATCTCTGGTTTCATCAAGAATGATGTAGCCAAGGTTTGCCCCTTCGGGGAAAAGGATCAGATCGACACCTTCTCCCCTAGCTTTCCCGATAAATGAAAGTATCCTCCCATCATTCATGTCTTTCTCAAAACAAGATGTTTCCAACTGTGCAATTGCAACTTTCAATTTCAAGTCAGCCTCCTTGATAGCCTTTTCCTGCTATTACAAATTTGTGATGGTCTGTCTGATAGTTGAGAAACTCAGATATAGTCAGATATTTGGCTACTCATGCCTCCCGTTTACCCATAAAGCTCAAGAGGCCGTAACCCTAATGCTTCAACTTTCCCTGTTCTTTCAGCTTTTTCGCAACAAACTCTAAACTAAGGCTTTTCAGGCATTCCACAGTTTGTAAACCGGTTACTGAATCCCAGCCATTCAATTCATAAAATCTATCCAGCATTTTATCCCATATCTCTCTCTCGCACTTTTGTCCAGCAAATGGGCCGGATTTGATAGGCTCTTCCATATACTTTATAGGTGGATAATCATCCCCTCTGTCAAATCCAGCGTGAAGAGTATTGAATGCCTTTTCAAGATTAATCCCGCGCCTCGCTACCGTCATTAGCTCTTTTGCAGTTAGCTCGATGCCCATTGCCGAGGATATTAATTCAGCATAGTCAGACACCTCCAATGCGTGCGCTCCGCTCCATGTCCCATTATAAATACAGATGCCTGTCACGTCTTCAATCTCTTTAGCCTGCGTTTGCCAAAATACCACATCCGGTACATTGTCATATTCAAAAGCTGACCATTTTATGTCTCTGGGGCCAGTCACCTCAGGTGCGCTTACAGCGCCTCGCAGATGCCTACCTCCTACAGGCGAAATCGCTACCCCAAAACCCCACCCCTTGAAAGCTCTATAGGGATCGACAGAGTCTTGGCCTTTCATGTATGTAGCAAAATAATCAGACCCCTTTCCGAGCTTTTGGGCAGATTTTTTGACGCCGTCTGCCAAAAAATCACCAAGCCCATCTCGATTCGCAAGTTTTCTAAGCATCTTTAAGGCCGTTTCCCCGTCACCCCAACGCAACTCTAAGCCATCACAATCATCCCTTGTAAGTAAGCCTTTTTCGAAACACTCGTAGGCCCAGGCCAAGGAAACAGAAGCCATATCGCCATCTAAACCCAATTGATTACACAAAAGATGATAACTGATAGAAACTTCAGGATCATCTATGTCAAGTTTTGTTGAATAGAGCGCCGAATTAATCCAGTATCCTAACCCCTTTGTCCCTCTATATTTTCCTTCATGTATTTCATAAAAGGGCATGCAGCCTATAGGGCAGCCAAAACAAGCCATCATCCTCTTCTTATAACTAGGCACGCCAGACTCTATTCCGACGAGTTTTTTTCGTTTGTTCATGGGCCAGTACTCATCCTGGCCGTTCCTTGGACTTGCATAGGCATCCCATACAGGGGATTCTGGAAGAAATTTCTGTTCTATGATTCCTTTTCGCCAATCTTCTGCGTACGGAGAAGCCTCGATTTTTTCAAAGCCTTTGTTGACCGCATTCATAAATCGCGCTGAATCGGCTACTTCAATCGAACCATGTCCCCGTACAGCGATTGCCTTGATTTTCTTAATACCCATAACACAACCAACACCTGAGCCGCCGGCGGCCTTTCCCGGGTTAGTAAAAACAATGGATCCACGCACCAAGTTCTCCCCTGCCGGCCCTATTGACGCTACCTGAATTTTGCGGTCGCCTAATTCTTCTCGGATCATTGTCTCTGTCTGGTATGTCGTCATGCCCCACAATGAATCTGCATTTTTGATTTCAACTTCTCCGTCTTGAATCCAGAGGTAAACAGGGTTCTTCGATATTCCTGTTATTATCACGTGATCAAATCCAGCATACTTTAACTCCGGACCGAAATGTCCCCCAAAATTCGCAGAGCCCTTTCCATTACTATAAGGGCTTATCGTGTCAATTGAGACCCTGCAGGCTCCGGGTGCCAATGTTCCGACAAGGCAACCAACACCTATGACAATCATATTCTCAGGATCGCACCACTTAGCATGATGAGGTATTTCATTCAGCAAGATAAAACTGTTTATAGCCCTCCCACCAATAAGCTTTGCAGAATACTTTTCAGTAGGTTCGATTACTGTTTTTCCCTTCCCCAAATCCACCCTCAATATCTTACCTGCGATACCATAACTTTTCTTATTCTCCATGATGTTTATCTACTCCTTTCAAACCTCCCGTAGGGCAATATAGCACACAAAGAAGCTCAGCTTCTCCCTTACAAGTATCGCAAGTTGAAGTAACAATGACCTCTATTTCACCATTCACATAGTCATTAGATACCTCTATGCTTGATTTTTCGGGAGAAAAAAGACGACAATGATGGAAAGAGCAGGCAAGTTCGCAAATTCTACATCCACAGCAGAGTTTCGTATCAATCTGTAAGGCAGTCACACTACTTCCTCCTTGCTAAAGAGAATTATTCATAAAGAAAACCTTCGTCGGGGCTCATGCTTTGGTATGAAAGGAATTGCGATAGGCTTTCCTAAGGACAAGCCAGACCCAATGTGAATGGAAAATAAAACTAATCTATCGTAGCACGCAATTCTGAGCGCTTTATCGACGAATTCGATATCAGCAGGAAACCACTCAGCAGCAATGTTTAGCTTACATGTTATATCAATGTATTACTGATCAAAATCCCTCAACTTGGGCTATAATAGAAGAAAAATTGCATATAATCTGCATAGAATATAAGCTTAATAGAAAAGGGTTCTACAAAGCCTAAAAAACACTGATGACAACCGCAATCAGCATAAGAGACTGAAAGATAAAGAGGCCTATATACCTTTCAATAACCCTTTGGCAAACCTCGCCACAAATATGGCTGATAATTAATCGGAGTAAACCCCCGGCTTTGCCGGAGGTCACTGAATTTTTTGTGCCGGGATTGCCCAAAAGTGTAAGCCGCGAAATAAAGAATGTCCAATCAATCTGTAATATCAAGCTCCACCGCTTCCATGGCTAAATCAACCTCTTTCAACTTATCGTAAGTCGGAATACCTGTATTAATTTCCCAACCTCTTAACATATAATACTCATCCAATGCCGTATTAAACTCATCTTCTGGATAAAAATTCCCATTGAACGCTTCATGGTAAACATGGGAAGGGAATTGGTCATCATTTCTTGTTACATTTGCTTCTCGAATATTGAAAAGCCTTTGTAAATTTATTATTCTTTCCCCAGTCTTCATCAATGATTGAGAGGTTACAGGCAAATCTGTAGCTGAAGAAAGCATATCAGCATAGTCCTCAGACCCTACAGGAACACATAAATCCATGCTAAAACGTTTGCAAATCCCCAATGAATCTATTATTGCTGACATTTCATCCGCCCATTTTGTCATCATGGCTTTATTTTTTGATGTCTTCCAAACAATACGAGGAGGTTCACCAAAAATCTCTTTTTTGATCTCTGAGGGTATCGCAAACCATTCAACTATTTTGCTTAAAGTTTCTTCATTTTTGCCAAAACCCAACAACTTCCTATATGTTTTGGCAGGCAGGCTATCTGGAAAATCCAAAAGAGGATGGCATTTTGCTGAATCAGATCGAGAACTTACTGCCTGAGAAAAACACCAAGCCCATCCAGGCCTTCCCGGTCGTGGATCAACCTGGCATTCCACACCTTTTACGGTCAATAAATATTTTTCCGTTCCCTTGCCGATTAACTTTGAAGCCCTGTGTGAGCCCTCGGCTAATGTATCCCCGAAGCCTTTTCTCAAAGATATCATTTCCAAAAGCTCTATTATGGCTCCTTCGTTGCCTTTATTAAGCTCCAAGCCCCCAGTATCATTTTTATTTATCAACCCATTTTCATAGCAATCCATAGCCCAGCCGATAGTAGAGGCCACAGAAATCATATCAATTCCGTATTTATCGCAAAGCTCTGTATATTTAATTATAGCTTCAAAATTTGTAATCTTGCATGGGCCAGCAAAAGAGCGAACTGGAGCGACTTCTCCACCTCTAAGTTCAAGCCCGCGATACAATCCCCTATTAATTTTTACCCAATGAGAGCATTTCATAGGGCACTTATAACACCCAAGGCCTTTTACCTTTAAGTTTTTATGAAAATATTCAGCAGATACTCCGTCACTAAGGGCTACTTCTCCAGCAATGAAAAGCATTGTTCCATATTTACGCATAGCAGGATAAAGTGGATCCGCTCTCACCTTGGAACTAGCTTCACTTATGGCCCTTTTTAATTTTATGGAGTCGGCAACAGGACTCTTTTCAGAACCGCCCCTAACCGCAATTGCCTTCAAATTCTTTGACCCCATTACCGCCCCTAATCCACCTCTTGAAAATGAAAAATAATAATCACTTTGAATATTGGCAAATCTAACAAGATTTTCTCCGGCCTGACCAATGGACATTACATGTATGTCTGTATCCTTTAATTCATCTTGAATCCTTGAAGTTGTTTCCCAAGTATTTTTCCCCCACAGATGGTCAGCGGTATTTATATCCACACCTTGAACACGTATCGAAATATATACTGGTTCAGGAGCTTTTCCCTTTATAATTATTTGATCAAATCCTGCTCTTTTAAATTCAATTCCCAAAAAACCTCCAGCATTTGCACTTCCAAAGCCGTTGGTTAACGGAGACTTTGCTGATAATTCAACCCTATCTGAACCCGGAAAACCCGTATCCACCAACGGTCCAATCCCTAAAATTAATATATTGTCAGGCGAAAATGCATCAACATGAGGACGTAATTCATGATAAAGGTAATAGGTATTAAGCCCTATTCCGCCAATGAATTTCTTCGCTAGATTGACATCTAAAGGCAATTTTTCTATTACGCCAGTAGATAGATCAATTTGTAGCGTCATACCACAATATCCGCCGTTCAATTCAGTCATTTCTAGCCTCTTTTAAAATTGAAACCTTTTTTTGAGTATCGCTTTCAGGAAACACAAAGTCTTATCAAAAAAGCATTTCTTCCGGATCAAAGTCCAATTAATTTGCAACAACCTCTCCAATCACATCTCTCGAATCAATGACCGTATTTCTTACGGCGTTTTCGGTGATTGTAGTTGGGCGGTCCCCAAAAATTCCAATACCGCGAGAGCACAAATCTGTGTCTGCCCGGACAACCGTGACTTGTTCAACCGGGATGTCCAGTTCATGGGAAGCAATCAAAGCAGAAGTAATTTTCAGGCTTTTAGGCAATCCCTATCATGCCATCAATGGCCACGCGCAATTTGGTCAATTTCAGCCTCAATATCTGAAGCGAGACGGGCTGGATTATGGTTGGCAAGAATCTCCTTGGCCTTTTCTATGGCACGCTGTTCGATATCTTTCCGCCCATCTTTTTCCCACGAAGACCAGTCACGGCGTTCCATTAAATGTGGCGTCCAAATTTCCCTTCTGAAGTTTTCCAGGGTATGCTCGGTGCTGAGGAAATCACCACCAGTGCCAACCTCAGCGATAATATTCAATGCCTTAGTATTTTCATCAATGGAAAAACCTCTGACTATTCGCTTCAGTGCTGCCATGGCCTCGTCAGTAAAAACTATGTCAGCGAAATCCATAATACAGTCCATATCAAGGAGTGGGCCAACAACCATGTCTGCACTGAGGGTAGAAACTAGCCCTACACTACCTGTTTCAAAACCAGCCTGTGCATCGAGGACCTTAGAATCCCGCAAGAATGAAGGCATTCGCACGGGGACGCCAAGATAACGTCCCATCTGTGCCGCTGCCCCTTTCAAAATAGACCATTCTGGACTCGATAGGGTTACGTTTCCAGACCTCATATCCATGCCGCGGGCGAAACTCTGATAAATGACTGGCGCGCCAGCGTGCACTAATTGAGATAAAACCAAGCAAGCCAGAACTTCGGCGTGAACCTGAATGAGAGTGCCAGCTAGCGTTACCGGGGATGTTGCCCCTAAAATAGGCCCCGAGCTTATGAGCGATGGGATGCCCTGGCGATTAGCTTCCATCAGACCTTCAATGGAGGTCAGCGAGAGCTGAAGCGGACACTTTACCAGGGTAGTGATGCAAATAAATGGCCTTTCGCGAAATTTTTCCTCGCTGCCAACTGCGAGAGAGCCCATCCTTACCGCATCCTCTACATATCTAGCTCCCGGGCCAGGCGCAAAAATAGGTTTAGAAGTATTCTTTAAAGTAACGGCTAAAGCATACCAGTCTGATCTATCCAATGGAACATCCTGGGGAGTAGCGAGAGGCCCATTCATGTTGAAATTCTCTAGAGCATCCATAATGAGCACCATATCAGCCACATCCTGGATTGTGCACGGTCTGCGCTCTCTAGTTTTTAGGTCGATTACATGGGTGGCACCTATCATATTGCTAAGTGACGGAATTTTCTCGCTAAAACGGATATCATATTTTTCTTCTCTACCGTATAGGGCAAATTCCTCTCTCTTAGGGGCATTTTCTACTGCGTACGCGACTAGGTCTGCCGGGATTTTGACGGTGTCTTTACCATGGATTTTGGCTCCGGCATTTTGCATAATGTCCAGAGCTTCGCGAGAAGGCATCTTAAAGCCAACACTACTTAACACCGAGAGTGCCGAATTATGAATAAGCTCCTGTTCCTCTTGGGACAAGAAGCTAATTTGTGGCTTCATGCTATTTCCCCTCCACACCCAAAAGGTCTAAACTTACGTCAACAGCTTCTTTAAGGTTTGCGCCATACCCATCGGCACCTATTTTTTTGGACCACTCTAAATCAACAGCCGCCCCACCAACAATAACTTTAAAGCGATCACGCACTCCAAGTTCCTTCATGCGCTCAATCAATTTCTTTTGTTCTGGGGCTGTTGTCGTCAACAGACAAGAAGCCCCGACAAGGTCAGCATTCTCCTCTACGGCGCGGTCTATAAATTTGTCCACAGGGCAATCAACTCCTATATCGATTGTTTTAATACCCCTTGTTTCTAACATGGTGGCGACCAAATCCTTACCAAGATTATGCATGTCTCCCTGGACAGTTCCGATTACCATTTTTCCTCTATGAACTATCTGGTCTTGAGGAATAAACCCCTGTATTTCAGAGATAGCTTCCTTGACTATTTTCCCCCCTTTTATGAGTTCCGGTAGGAAGTATTCTCCCGTTTCAAATAGACCGCCTACTTTCCGAATACCTGCCGTATACGCCTTTTCGATAGCTTCTACAAGGTCTATTCCCGACTTCGTGACTTCGGCGGTGAGTTTCATAACCTTTTGCTCATCGAGTTCAACAATGGCTTCCTGAATTTGTGAAAAAAGTTCTGCTTTATTCACTTCGCTAATCCTCCTCCACTATATCTGTTTCATAAATGCTCTCAATGAAGGCATAGCTGCACCCACACCAATCAGGGCGTGCAAAACTTAAGTTACTTTTTATCTAAGAATCGACATCGCTTCTATGCACCAAAGGTTATTCATTGACTGGACCACCCTGCATGGTAACTGCCCCCTCTGGACATACGCACGAACAGATACCACAACCCCAGCAGTCGCCCACGACAATCTTGTCATCCTTTACTGAAAGTGCATTATAAAAACATGAATTGATACAGGCCCTGCACATGGTACATAAGTCTGGATCGATAACTGCCTTCTCCTTGGGAAATTCGGCCATTTGCGCATAGGTCATGGCGCTCCTGGATGCAATGCCGATAACTTCTTCAGCCGTCTTGTACCCGTGGCTATCCAGAAACTCATTGAGTTCTTTAATGGTCTTTTTCAACCATCTGTAGCCCTTGGCCATCACTGCGGAGGCCATCTGCACGGTCGTAGCCCCTGCCATCATAAATTCTACCACGTCCTTGGCATCATAAGGCCCGTTGGTCCCGGTTATAGGCATCCCCAGTTTGTTGTAAACTTCATGGATCCAACGCAGGGTAAGTGGCTTAACCCATGGTCCACCGATTCCACCCGATCCTAGGATCACCGGTTTGCCAGTTTCGACATTTACTACAAACCCCATAAATCGGTTGATGAGGGTAACGGCCTCGGCTCCGGCCTCCTTCACAGCTTTCGCCATTTCTACCACATCAACTACTTGCGGGGTCAGCTTGATAATGATGGGAATGGAAACACTTTCAGAAACTGCTTTTACGATTTCTGTCGCAACCGTTTTATCTTGACCTATCACCATGCCGGTTTTTGTATTCTCCATCTGCGAGGGATGTGGACATCCAAAATTGAGTTCCATCATTTTCACACCGGTCTGCTCGGTAATCTTCGCAAGGTTGACCCAGCTATCAACGTTAGTCCCACCAATGCTCCCGATAACCACACAGTTTTCCTTGTCACCCTGTTCCCTGATTTTCTCCACATGCACAGCCCATTCCTCGGGATTCCGCCATTCCAGACCCGCCCTACCGTAAAAAGAAAAACACCTAGGGATTTTTCCGCGACATACCTCATGTCGCTCATTGAGGTACCTCCATCGCGTCTGGTAGCTCAGTTGCTTCATGGCCTCAGAGTCTGTCATGGTTTTGACAACAAGGGCACCTGTTCCTGCCTCTACTACTCTTTCCATGTTTTCATAATTGGCTGTGGGCTCCGCTGAGGACGCCACCAGAGGATTCTTAAATTCAACACCCAAAAATTTCACCTTTAAGTCAGCCATCTTACAACCTCCCTTTTTTGCTCTTCCCAAACTGTCACTTCACATAATCAATGATCTCAACCTTATATTTGCACCACAGTGATTCGTTGATTTCAGGATTACGGAGCTCAACTTCAAAACCCTCACCTGAGATCATTTCTCCACCAATGGTGCCTACGGTCCCCGAATATACCGCAATGCTTTCCATATTTTTGTCCCTGACTTTACTTTTGACAAACGAAAGCAGGTCCTCCACGTTTAGAATTGCCGAAAGCTTAGTCTCCTGATAAAGGATTCGCTTCTCTTCCTTCACCACCCAGCTTCTCATTTCCAGATCATCCCAAACCGATTTTACTTCTTCGTATGGCCATACGGTAGGCGACAAGACATTGGGGCACATCTGCTTAGCCTTTATGATGCTGTCTGCCTCGAGTCTTCTGTCTGTGTGATCACTGCCAACGCCAATATAGATTTGTCCTTCACGGAGCAGCACCACGAACTCCGCCTCTCCGGAGGTCTGTTCTTCAACCACTTCAAGAATACCACCAGTCGTCAGCAGGTAGGATGCAACAGGGTACAGTGTAGGAACCTCATCAGGCGCAAAGACCCCCTTTAGTTTGAGTTCATCAATATGTTTTTCAACCGTCTCCCGATCCCGTCCCACATATCCGGCATTTACCATCCGTTTGACAGGAAACACAAGGTCCCGTGTTCCGGCCTCACCCTTTACTGCCAAATTCAATACGTACATTATTCACGTCTCCTCGAACTGTTTTGTGCCAGAGCCTCGATGTACACTACTGCCTTACTGACCACAGCGGCACTTTCATTCACACCCAACATGTATTAAGGGATAGCATAAAACTGGTATTAGGGCTTCCCGTAATTCCTGATTTCAAAAGTCGTGGCGCCGTTCTTTGTGTAATATGGGCCGTGTTCCATTCCGGGGTGACGATAACCATAGTAGTTCTTCTTCAATTCCAAATTCTGCCGGGTGTCAATCAGCTCTCCCTCAATGACCCAGATTTCCTCAACAAAATCATGCACGAGAACATCAGTAGTTCTGACCCCAGGATCAAATTTCAAAAGGCGGGTAACACTCCCTGTCTCCGGGTCTTTGTTCAGTATCTTCTCATATATCCCTGGACTACCTTCTATCGGGGTCCAGGAAATACTTTCAGTCTCATGAATTTCCTGCTGTTTCTTTGCCATTGTTTTTCCTCCTTGAATATACGGCTATATTGATTTACACATCGGGGGCTTAAAATTCCTGCTGCTGCCCCATTTCAAACCCTTTACTGAATGCCTTCAGGTTTAGCTCGCCAATGGCTCCGCTGAACCTCTTTTTCAGGGTGTTCTGCAATGAAATCCTTGAGATCACCCCGCTGATTGAAGCAAGAGCACCCAGACCGATCACATTTGCCACATTCTCCCGTCCCATATTCCTAGCTTCTTTGGTAAGCGGAAGAGAATACACTTTACATTCTGCACCTTTTAAGCCTTTGACATAAAAGTCGTCCAAAATAACCTTTCCGTTATCCTTGACCTTATCTATGAACATATCAAAGGCTTCCTGTGACATGGCTAGCAAGATATCAGGCTCTGTTACCTTGAGCTCATTGATTTCTTCCGAGCTTACCAGCACCTCAGCTCGGCTGTGCCCGCCTCTCATGGAAATTCCATAGGCTTCAGTCTGAATCACGTTTTTGCCCTCTTCCTCGGCAAAGGATTGAGCAAGCAGCTCACCGGCTAAACCAAGCCCCTGACCACCCGTTCCTGACAGAATAATTTCCTTTAACCCCCCCATTTACTTAGCCCCCCTCTGGGCCCGTGCTATTATCTTGTCATATTCATCGGTAAATTCAGGCACTTCCTTTTCTACCAATACACCTCGTATGAGTTTTCCCTCCAGTTCCTCCGGAGACATATCTTTTGCCTTTTTCACGGATACGGTGAACTTCCTCTGAGCCTTAAACATCTCACCTGGCGTCCCCAGTTTGTTGCGACGTCCAAACACCGTTACACAGGGTGTCACCGCATCTATGAGAGAAAAACCTTTGTGCCGTATGCCTCGTTCAATGAGCGATATCAGCTCCTTCACATAATACACTGAACCTCGGGCCACATAGGTAGCTCCCGCCGTTTCGGCCAACCTGCATATGTCAAAAGGCCGTTCTGCATTGCCGTATGGAGCAGTGGAAGCAAACGATCTGAGTGGTGTTGTCGGTCCAACTTGCCCCCCTGTCATGCCGTAGTTAAAATTGTTATAAACGATAGCTGTTGCATCGATATTCCGGCGGCACGCATGGATAAGGTGGTTGCCGCCTATTGCAGTGGCATCCCCGTCTCCCATGGTCACCACCACCGTCAGGTCGGGGTTGGCAAACTTGATACCGGTTGCACTGGCAAGCGCACGTCCATGAGCAGTCTGAAGCGCTGTAAAGGTTGTATACCAGTGAGCCACTGCTGCACAGCCGATACCGGCAACATGAATCACCTTGTCCATGTCCATCCCCAATCGCTCTATAGCCCTGCACATCGACATGGCGACCACACCATTACCGCATCCTGGACACCACATCGTCGGCATCTGGTTTGGATAGAAGTACTTCGCGACAAGGTAAGAAAGGTTAGCTTGCTCAGCCACTTCTTGCAACCTCCTGAATTTTTTCCAGTATTTCATTAGACGAAATCGCTAAGCCACCTACCTTTGAGAGGGGAAACACTTTAGCCTTTCCGCAAGCAGCCTCGCGCACTGGATGGATGTACTGGCCCATGTTCATCTCGGGAACGATGATTGCCTGGGCCGCATCCGCCATCTGTCCAAGCTCTTCATCTGGCACGGGCCATATCACAATCGGCCGGAAAAAGCCCGCCTTGATCCCTTGTTCTCTTGCCTTCAATACAGCTCCCCGAGCTGAACGCGCAGTGCATCCATAGGCCACGACTACAATTTCCGCATCGTCAAGGAATTCTTCTCGAACCTCTACAATCTCCTTTTTATTCTTTTCAATCTTATTCGTTAGTCTCTCTATGAGTTTTTTGGATATCGCATAATCGCTGGTAGCCTGAAAGCTGTCTTCTCCATGCGAACTGCTGTTTGCGTACCAGTGATAAGGACTGCCAAACTTTGCGATTGCTGGGACCCCACGTTCATCACCCCGATAAGGCAAATACCCCTCCGGGGGTACGCTCGGCTCCATTCTGTAAGAAGTTTCAATTTCCTCATACGGCGGAAGCACGAGCCTTTCCCTCATGTGCCCCACCACCTGATCGGCCAGAAGAATAACCGGTACACGAAATCGTTCCGAAAGGTCCACCGCCCTTATAGTCAGATCAAACATTTCCTGTACTGAGGAAGGGGAGACAACAATGATCCCGTAATCTCCGTGAGAACCATATCTTGCCTGCATCACATCCCCCTGAGCCGGAGATGTAGCCATTCCTATGGATGGACCTACCCGCTGAACATTGACGAGCACGAGCGGAACCTCCACCATCGCTGCGAGGCCCAGGTTCTCCAGTTTCAGGGAAAATCCGGGGCCACTTGTGGCATCCATTACTTTTATACCAGTAAGAGCTGCTCCAATGGCTGCTCCGAGACTAGCTATCTCATCCTCCATCTGGATGAATTTGCCACCAACTTGAGGCAGACGCTGTGACATAATGGTTGCTATCTCATTGGATGGCGTAATAGGGTATCCCGCGAAAAATCGAACACCTGCTGCGATTGCCCCCTCAGCACAGGCCTCATTTCCCTTCATCAGTGCTATTTTTGCTTTGGTCATTTTCCTTAACCCTTGCCTCTATTGCCTAGTCCGGACACCATAGCTCACAGAGCCTACAGTTCGTACATTTTTCAATGCTTGTAATCTCTGGATACCCTTCTGAAGTGGCTGTATATACTTTTGAGGGGCATAACTCCATGCATAGGCCACACCTTTTGCATCTATCACGATACAGTGCAATTGAAGCAGGTTGAACTTGCATCCATCCACCCGTCAATAATGCTTTTCAAACCTGAGCTGATAGCGATTTGATACCTAATAATCGTATGCATGATCAAACAATTTGGTATCTAATATAAGGCGCTTCAAGGTTTACCGCCGGTACCCCCAACATATTGCAGTACAGCTCAATTGGTTGCCCTTTATTGAACTAACGTGCTCAAAGCCCACCATCATCCAGGTGGCGGAAAAATCTTGCCTACTTAGGCGATAGTCTTGACTCCGGGCGGTAATAGCGGCCGGATCTCTTCAAAGAGGCTCAGATCTACTTTCTCCTGATCCCAATTATGCTTTTCCTAATCGTCCCAGGTTTGAATCAATCCTTTAACAGCAGTCGAAAATTGAAGTCTACCTTCCAAGTCGACCTGCATAGTGAACTGTGGCCTCTCACCGGGCAGAAACATCCAAGCATCGAGTGTCACAGAATCATACCCCGCTTCCATCAAGAAGGTAACTTCCTCTAGTAGGTTCTCCGCCGGCCCGCCCATGAAAGAGGTATTTAGCTCGGGATAAATACCGGTCTCCATCGCCGGAACGCAGTTCGGCTCTTCCCGAGAAAATGCCGCCCTGAGCCGGTTAGAATTCGCCCTGTCGCTCCTGATCTGTGTTCTCATTTTTTGTCTTGCTCATTATCCTTATGTAATCAAAGTAGTTTACAGAGTGTGTTGTAAATCCTTTTTCAGCTTAACTCGCAAGGATTTGAAGGAATTAATATACTTCTCTTGCTGAATCTGGGTGCCTTGCCATGCTCTCAGATGATGCTATTACGAGGAAAGGGGATAAAAGCAAGCAACACGATGTTCTTTTGATACATTTTCTAACTGAGGTTCCATATCACTACACTTTCTTTGGACGCATTCACATCTTGTCCTAAACTTACATCCCGACGGGAGATCAATGGGGTCCGGAATTGTTCCTCTTGCCTTCACTTCACTTCGCTTAACATCCGGATTCGGTGAAGGAACAGCTGATATTAGCGCACGGGAGTAAGGATGAAATGGCTTTTGAATAACCTCAACTGTTGGGCCTTCCTCAACTATCTTTCCAAGATACATTATCGCAATTCGATCGGTCAGGTACCCGATCGTGGCGAAATCATGAGAGATAAATAGGCACGTAACATTGTCTTTCTCCCTCAGATTTTTTAAAAGCTCAAGGATACCAGCACGTATAGACACATCTAACATTGAAACCGGCTCATCGGCTACCAAGAACTCGGGATCTAACACACTTGCTTTAGCAATACACAAACGTTGTCTTTCTCCTCCACTCAGGTCTCCTGGTAGTTTTGCTAAGTACCTAATCGGGGGCCTCAATCCAACCTTGTCTAAAGTTTCTATTGCTTTTTCTTCCCTGAATTTCAACGACCCAATGTGATGAATGTTCAAAGGTTCCATCACGGTTCCCATGACGGTATATCTAGGATCAAGAGATTCATATGGATCCTGAAAGATAATTTGCATCTTTCGCCGGAATTTCTTCAGAATCCTACCTCTTTGATTCGTTATCTCCTGCCCATCCACATATATACTTCCGCTCGTTGGTCTCTGTAGACTTACCAATAATTCCCCTAAAGTTGATTTTCCGCATCCACTTTCCCCTGCAAGCCCATATATTTCCCCTTTTCTTACTTCAAGGGACACATTATCGACCGCTCTTATAGACTTCTCTTTACCTAGCATACGCTCCCTAAAAGGAAATATTTTGGTCAAGTTTTCTACTCCAATTAAAGCGGAGTTCCTCACTGATTGCTCCCCCTATCTTTTATCCAAGTCCTTCTTTCCTGACTCAATTTTTGAAATATTTCCCTTTTATCAGGATAATGGCATCGGACATAATGACCTTCCTTGATATTAAGCCACTCGGGCTCCTTGA
>Ga0180434_10004201_pt1 | contig 17659 bp, 11 predicted proteins | sample SS_ome_7_FD_132453 | JGI IMG/M metagenome (GOLD analysis project Ga0180434, IMG submission 132453) | Hypersaline lake sediment archaeal communities from the Salton Sea, California, USA - SS_1_D_2 metaG | ecosystem: Environmental > Aquatic > Non-marine Saline and Alkaline > Hypersaline >...
GCCGACCGGCACGCCGAGCGCCCCGCCCGCGCCCGAGAGGACCACCGTCTCGACGAGGAACTGGCTGATGATGTCCTTGCGCTTGGCGCCGAGGGCGCGGCGGATGCCGATCTCGCGGGTCCGCTCGGTGACGGTGGCCAGCATGATGTTCATGATGCCGATGCCGCCCACCAGCAGGCTGATGGCGGCAATGGAGACGCCGAGGACGGCAAAGAGCCACTGCGTCCGCTCCAGGGCCTGGAGGCGTTCCAGCGGCACGCGGACGGCCCAGTCCTTCTTGTTCGGGTCGTGGAATCGCTCCAGCAGGCCGGTGATGATGCGGGCGGCGGGACGGACCTGGTCGGCCTCGGGCACCTTGACGGTAATCTCGTGGAGCTGGCATATCTCAAAACTGCGGGTGCCGGCCGAGCGGTCCATCAGCGTCTCGCCGAAGCGGTGCCGGGCCGCCGTCAGCGGGATGTAGACGGTGCGGTCGTCATCGGCCTCCTCGCTGCTGCCGGCGCCCGAGGCCTTCCACCGCTCCGCCGCCACGCCGACCACGCGGTAGGCGAACTCGCCCAGCCAGAGGCTCTCGCCGACCGGGTCGCTTCGCGGGAAGAGTGTCCGCGCGATGCCCGCGCCCAGGACGCAGACGTTGTCGATCTTGTGCTGGTCCAGGGTGGTCAGCCACCGTCCCCCCGCCATCTGGATGCCGTACGTGGCGTCGTACCACGGCACGGTGCCGAGCACCTCCGCCCGGGTGCGCCGGGTCAGGTGGCGGGCGATGACGGGGATGCGGCGGGCGGGGACGACCACCTCCGCCGACGGCAGGCTGGAGCGGATGCGTTCGGCGTCCGCGTAGGTCAGGCCGTAACTGACCGCCATGCCCTTGTCGGAGTCCTGCTCGATGGTGGACTCGCTCTCGGCGGGTTTGACGGCCTCGACGATGATGTTGGTGGCCCCCATGCGGCGGACTTCTTCTTTCATCTTCTCGCCGATGCCGTGGACCACGGCCAGGGTGGCGATGACCGCCGTCACGCCGAACAGGATGCCCAGCATCGTCAGGATGCTGCGGGCGGGATGGACCAGGAGACTCGCCACGCCCAGGCGGAGGATTTCGGTGGACTTGAAGGAGAGCATGTCGGGTTCCGCTCGTTTAGTGCGAGGACACTGCATGTTCCCGTGCGCGGTGGGTCTCCGTACCCACCGCGCACGGATTGTTCACCTCGTTACCGCGCAGCGGATGCGAAGACCCGCTGCGCTTCAAATACCGCCGCCTGCAAGCGGGCCGGCGAACACGAGCCCCGTCCCGTTGGTTTACCCCTCCCCGTCCACGACCTTTCCGTCGGCCATGCGGACGATGCGGTGGGTTCGCTCTCCTACCTGCGGGTCGTGCGTGACGACGATGAGCGTCCGGCCGCGGTCGGCCAGGGCGTCGAACAGGTCCAGGATGTCGCTGCCGGTGGCGGAGTCGAGGTTGCCGGTCGGTTCGTCGGCGAGCAGGATGAGGGGGTCGTTGGCGAGGGCCCGGGCGATGGCGACCCGCTGCTGTTCCCCGCCGGAGAGTTCCGTCGGCCGGTGACGAGCGCGGGCGCCGAGGCCGACGCGGTCGGCCAGGTCGGCGGCGCGGCGGCGGCGCTCGCGACGGTGCACGCCCTGGTAGAAGAGCGGCACCTCGATGTTATCGAGGGCCGAGAGTTGCGGAATCAGGTTGAACGACTGGAACACGAATCCGATCCGCCGGCCGCGCACCTCGCTGAGGGCGGCGTCGGAGAGCCCCGAGACGTCCTCGCCGCCCAGCACGTACCGCCCGCCGCTCGGCCGGTCCAGGCACCCCATCAGATTCAGCAGGGTGCTCTTGCCGGAGCCGGACGGTCCCATGACGGCCAGGTAGTCGCCCTCCTCGACGGTGAGATTCACGCCGCGCAGCGCCTCGATGGTGACCTCGGCGCCCATGCGGTAGGTCTTGGTGAGGTTGACGAGTCGGGCGAGCCTCACGTGTCGCCTCCCCTTTTCTTGCCGCGCCGGCCGCGGTCCTGGTCGTCGGCGTGGGCCCGGTCGGGTTGGGGGTCGGCCTGGCCCTTGCCGGCGGAGCCCGGCCGCTGACCGGAGGACGGGGCGGCGTCCCAGGCGTCGCCGGCGGCGGGGCGGGGCGGCTCGGCATCGGCGGGCACGTCCAGGGCGGGGGCGCCCGGCGGCCGATACAGGTACACGGGCTCGCCGGTCTCCAGGCCGTCGACGATCTCCACCCGCTGCTGGTTCGAGAGGCCGACCGTCACGCGTCGGGTCTCGATGCCGCCGGACGCCCGGACGTAGACCACCTGGAACCCCTTCTCCATGTGCACCGCCGAGATGGGCACCTGGAGGACGTCGTCGCGGCGGTCGACGAGGATTTCGACCTGGGCGCTCATGCCCGGTTTGAGGCCCTTCGGCGTTTCGTCCAGGGTGACCTCGGTGGTGTAGGTCTTCAGGCCGGGGTTCAGCCACCAGTTCGTGCGGTCGGGCATGACGGCGATCTTGGTCACCGCGCCGGTGAGGCGCACCTCGGGCAGGGCGTCGATGCGGACCACGGCCGGGTCGCCGGTGGCGACCTGCTTGACGACGGACTCGTGGAGGCGGACCTCGACGTTCATCTCCGAGAGGTCGGGCAGCCGGATGAGCGCCTGCTGGTGGCGGACGGTGGAGCCGGCTTCCAGGGGTTCGTCGCTGCCCCATCGTCGGCCGCGCCCGGTGTGGTAGACGACCATGCCGGGCTGGGGAGCGGTGATGGTGGCGGCGGCGAGTTGCTCGCGGGCCTTCGCCAGGTTGGTCTCCTCCAGCCGGAGGGCCTCCCGCTTGTTGTCAAGGTCGGTCTTGGCGGTGTCGACGTCGCTCTGGGTCCGGGCGTCGACGCGGTCGCGTTCGCGGCCGGCTTCGAGCCAGTCGGTGTAGTACTTTTCGGCCTCCTTGGGGAACTCGTACTTGAGGAAGAGGTCGAGGGCGGTGCGGGCCTGGCCCAGTTCGACCTCCTTTCGTTGGGCGGCGAGTTCGTCGGCCTCCAGTTCCGTCCCGGTCACGTAGCCGCGCTCTTCCAGTTTGCGTGTCCATTCGACGGTGCTTTTGGCGCGTTTGAGTTCTTCCTCGGCCAGGCCGATGTCGCTTTCGAGTTTGCGTTTCTGCTGGAGGGCCTCGCCGCCGAGGCGGTGGTCATGGACGAGGGCGTCGAAGTCCGTCTCGCCCTTGGCCCGGACGACCGTCTCGGCGAGGTCGGCCCCCAGGTACTTCCGCAAGTCGAGCAGGGCGAACTTGACGGTCAGGCGGGCATTGGCCAGATCGCTCTGGCGGTTGCTCTTGGCGATGAGGTAGGCCTTGTCGGCCTTCTCGAAGGCGGCCTTGGCGGTCTTGTAGGCCATCTCCTGGGTGCGGAGTTTCTCCTCCAGGTCGGCCGAGTCGAGCCGGACCAGTTCCTCCCCCTCCTGGACCAGCGTCCCCTCCTCGATGACCCAGACGACGGTGCTGGTGCCCTCGACCCCGCAGCGGACGACCGTGGACCGCTTGGCGTCGACCTCGCCGCTCTCGGTGATGCTGACGAGGAGGGGTTTGCGGACCGCGACGGCCGTCTTGCCGGAGGCCGGCGCCTTTGCCGGCTGGCCGCCCAGACCGGCCCAGAGGGCGAGGCCGGCCGCCAGCGCCGCCACGGCGCCGCCGGCGATGGCCAGCCGGCTCCACCGCCGGGGAGCCCCCGCCGCAGCCGATCCGGCCGCCGTGCTATCGGCCGTTGTCGGTAAGGACCCATCCATGAATCTGTCCCTTTTCGTCGACGGCGAGCGTGCCGAGGTCCCGGGCGAATTGCAGGCGCGCGATGGTGTGCGCGACGAGGGCGGCCGTCAAAGCGTTCCGGGCTGACAGGAGGTCCGCCTCGGCGTCCAGGAGGTCGCGCTGGTCGACGCGGCCGGCCTGGAGCAGGAGCCGGGTGGACTCCACCCGCCGCTCGGCCAGGGCGACGCTCCGCTTCTGGATCTCGTAACTTTCCCGCGCCTGCTGGAGCCGGCGGTACGCCTGCCGAACGTCCAGGACGACGTTGTCGCGGGCCTCTTCCAGGGTGCGGCGGGCGGCCTGGCGGTCAATCTGCGTCTCGCGCAGCGCGTTCCGCTCCGTCAGGCGGTCCACCGGCAGGTCGATGTCGAACCCGATGCTGTAATCGCCGCGCGAGAGCGCAATCCGGGCCGACTGCACCCGGTCGGCGCGGGGGGCGTAGCCGATGCTCGCCACCAGGTCCACGTCGCCTTTCAGGCCGTCCTCGGCCACCATGACCTTGCGCCCGGCGTCCTCGACGGCGTCGCGGGTGTTCGCGAGGTCCAGCCGGGTGGCCAGGGCGGTCGCGGTGGCGTCGGAGAGCGGCTGCTCGGGATGCCGGAGGCCGCCCTCGCGGAGGCGGTCGAGTTCCTCCGGTATGAGAGCGATGTCGGTGGTGACCGGGATGCCGAGCGTCAGTTTGAACGCGTCGAGGGCGTTGACGTAGTTTTCGCGTTCGACGATCCATCGGTTGTAGGCGGCGAATTCACTCTGGCGGGCCTGGTCGACCTCGAACTCGGGCAGCCGCTCCGCCTGGGCCAGCCACTCCGACTGCTCCCGCCCGCGGCGCAGGCTCTCGTAGTTGTTCCAGGCGTTCATGACGGCGTCGCGGTCCTGGAGGGTCCGCAGGTACGCCGTGGCCACCTCGACGGCGAAGGTCTTCTCGAAGCGGGCGAAGGAGCGGACGGCGTAGAGGGCGTTGCGTTCGGCCTGGAGCAGGTTCTCCTGGACGATGCTTCGCCCCGCCCCCCGCCACAGCGGCTGGGTCAGCGAGAAGTCCAGCGCCGCGTCCACCGTATCGCCCAGTTCCTTGTTCAGATATTTCAGGGCGGACACGCCCAGGCTGCCGGCCAGGACGGCGCCGTCGGCCAACTGCTGCGAGACGCCCACCTCCGCCCCGGGGTCCCACGACCGGACCCGGCCCGTGCCGGCCTCGAAATCGCTCGTGTAGTCCACCGTGCCGGTGGCGGTCGGGTGCGGCCGGAACAGGTACCGCTGCAGCGTCAGCGCCAGGGCCGACAGGTACACGTCCTCCTTCCGGGCCTGGTAGGTTCGGCTGGCGGCGACGGCGACGCGGAGGGCCTCGGCCAGGGTCAGGCGGACCGTCTCGGGCCCGGATTCGGGCACCGGGGGCGGCAAGTCTTCGGGGATGATGTCCTCGAGGTCGGCGGCCGGCTGCTCCAGGAGGCGGTCGGCCTCGGCGCCGGGACCGCCCTCGGCCGGGGCGGCGTCCTCCTCGGGCGCGCCGGCCTGCTCCTCGGACGCGCCGGCGTTTTCCTCGGGCGCGCCGGCCTCGCCCCGCCGGGCCGCCTCCAGCGCACGGGTCGGATCCGGCCGAGGACGCACGTGGAACCGGCGGACCCGGCCGAGGGCGTCCGCCTCCTTCTCCGCCACGATGCCGTACACCTCCCGGTCGGCGTCGTGGGTGTACCACTCGGCCGAGCACCCGGCAGCGATCGCCGCCGCCAGCGGCACGAGGATGGCAAGCGTTCGTCCCGCCATGAGAGGGGCCCACCCTGGAGTCGTCGAAGCAAATGGAGATTCTACCGGCGGCCGGCGCGGAAAGCAACGGCAGCGGCGTGTGGCCGACGGCGCGCTCCCGTGGCGCTCTCCCACCATACAACGGGGCGGGCGGGGGATGTATTGCGGGCAAATCCCTTCGGCCCAAGCCAGGGCGGACGACGTGCCTATCCCGGGGCCGGTCGCCCCCCCCCGGCCTTATGGTCGGGTTTGTTTTGAGAGGCGGCCATTCGGGCCGGTCGGATTGATTGCCGACAGGGGAGAGGTGCCCTTCCACGCCAACGGCGCCGCCCGCGGCACCGCGGGCTTCGTCTCGGGATGGACCGGCGGGCTCATGATCTCGCGGGCCCGGTCGTTCTCGTCAATCCTCTGCGGGGAATTGCCGAAGCCGGTCCGGCAGCGCCGGCACGGCCCCCGCCTGGGTGCAGACGTACCCGGCGACGTCGCAGGCGTAGCGGGCCAGGGCCTGGAGGTCGGAGCCGGCCAAGAGGCCCATCGTCACCGCAGCGGTGAACGCATCGCCCGCGCCCACCGTGTCGCGCACCTGGACGGGTTTGGAGCGGGCGGAGACCTGCCCGCTGGGGCCGGCCAGCATGGCGCCGCGTTCGCCCAGCGTCACCACCACGTGGTGCAGGTCGAAGCGGTCGATGAGTTGTTCCGATAGGGACGATTCCTCGTCGCCGGCCAACTCGAACATCTCCGCCAGGACCGGCAGTTCCCCGTCGTTCAACTTGAGTACGTCGCACCGCCGCAGCGACTGCTCGATGACGGAGCGACTGTAATAGGCCTGCCGCAGGTTGATATCGAGGACGCGTAAACACGCCGAGGGGACCGCCTCCAGGAAACGGTGAATCGTTCGCCGTGAGGTCTCCTCCCGCTGCGCCAGGGTGCCGAAGCAGACGGCGTCGGTTTCTCGGGCCAGCGTTTGGGTGGCGCGGGTCCAGGGGATTTGGTCCCAGGCGACGCCCCGGTGGATGGTGTATTGGGGGCGGCCCTGGGCGTCAAGGCGGACCTCGACCGTGCCGGTCGGCGCGTCCGCGATGGAGGCCACGGCCTCGGTGTTGACACCCAAGGCGCGGAGCGTCTCGCGGGCGCGGCGGCCCAGGGCGTCGTCGCCGACGGCGCTGACCATGAAGGCCCGGGCCCCCAGGGCGGCGGCGTGGGAGGCGAAGTTCGCCGGCGCCCCGCCGAAGCGGGCTTCGTCCTCGAACACGTCCCACAACACCTCGCCGAGCCCGACGACCGTCGGCGGCTCCGTCGGCGGCTCCTGCGGCGTCATGCCTTGATCCCCAGTTTCTTTTCAATCTGTTCGAGCGGGACGCCCTTGGTCTCGGGCATGACGAACAGCACCCACAGCAACTGGCCGACCATGCACAGGCCGTAGAAGGCGAACACGTGGCCGCCGGATGCCTCGGCGATCATGGGGAAGGTCTGTGAGATCACCGCCGCAAACACCCAGTGGGTGAAACTGCCCAGCGCCTGGCCCCGGGCGCGCACCCGGTTGGGGAAAATCTCGCTGATGAAGACCCAGATGACGGCGCCCTGTCCGAACGCATGCGACGCGATGAAGACCAGCAGGCTGATGAAGACGACGAACCCGCCACCGCTGGTGATCTCGCGCACCATTTCGCCGGATGCGTCCTCGACCATCTGGCTTTGGGTGTAGAACGTGATGGCCGTCACGCCTAGGCTGAGGATGTACCCGATGGAGCCGAGGAGCATCAGTTTCTTCCGGCCGAAGCGGTCGATGACGGCCAGGGCGGCCATCGTCAGCACCAGGTTGACCGTGCCCAGGCCCACGGAGTTCAACAGACTGGCGATTTCGCCGAACCCGGCGCTTTCGAAGATGCGCTTGGAGTAATAGAGGATGGCGTTGATGCCGCTGAGTTGGTTGAAGGCGGCGATGGCAAAGGCGAGCAGGATCGGCTTGAAGTACTTCGCCTGGAAGAACGGCTCGCGGAGGGCGTCCCGCTCGACGGCCAGGGACCGCTTGATCTCGGCGACCTCGGCCTCGATCGACTCGCCGACCGCGTCGGTTCCCACGCGGCGGAGCACGTACCGCGCCTCGGTCTCGTAGCCTTTGGCCAACAGCCAACGGGGACTGCGCGGCGTCAGGAACAGCAGCAGGAAGAACGCCGCCGCCGGAATCGCCTCCACGCCGAACATCCAACGCCACTCCGCCTCGCCCAGGTCCAGCGACCCGATGATGAAGTTCGAGACAAAGGCCAGCAGGATGCCGAAGACGATGTTGAACTGCACCAGGGCCACGAGCCGGCCTCGGATCTTCGCCGGCGAGATCTCCGCATTGTACATCGGCGCCACCACCGACGCCCCCCCGACGCCCAGGCCCCCGATCAGTCGAAAGATGAAGAACGCGTACCAGTTCCACGCCAGGGCGCTGCCCACCGCCGAGACGAGATACAGCAGCGCCAGCATGAACATGACGAACCGCCGGCCGAGCCAGTCCGTCGGCTTGCCCACCCCCACCGCCCCGAGAATCGTCCCGATCAACGCACTGGAGACCAGGAACCCGTGCCAGATCGCCTGGGCGCGGTCGGTGATGGGCGTGTAGGGCTTAAAGATTTCCTCCAGGGTCTGTTCGCCTCCGGAGATCACTGCCGTGTCGAACCCGAATAGCAGGCCGCCCAACGAAGCGATGACCGCACAACCCAGGACATACCTTTTCTGGCTCATGGATGGCGCCTCCTCTTCGGATCGCTGCCGCGGGCCGGTATCCTGGCACGGGCCGATTGCATTCGGGCAATCGAAGTGGGGCCATTGGAGCATACCGCCGGCCGCATTGCAACGGTTTCCCCGGCTCGACCGGGCCGGCGAGGCCAATCGGATTTCGGCTGGAAATCCCCTCGGGCCGCGCGGTAAGATAAAAATACGAGGCGTCCCGGAGGTGACCGCGCCGGAGGGCGGAAACGGCACCCTCCGCCCTGGGCATCATCTCAACGGGTTCAGGGGAGTGGATAAGCCTATGCCGAAGAAAACACGAACCATCCGATTCATCGAGCCGAGCGGCCGGCCCGGCCGACCGTTCAACGCCTGGATCCGCAAGTGGCCGCTCCTCGGGCCCATTACGCTGGCCTCGTTTCTCCAGGAGCGCGGCTACGACGTGGCCGTCTACAACGAGAACCTCTCCGGGCCGGTCCTGGAGAACCCCGACATCATGGCCGACCTCTGTGCGGCCGACGTGGTGGGCATCAGCATCATGACGCCCACCGCCAACCGGGGTTACCAGATCGCGGACGCGATTCGCTCGCGGTGCCCGGACGTGACGATTGCGTTCGGCGGGGTGCACGCGACGTTCCGCCCGCAGGAGGCCCGGCGGCACGGCGACGTAGTCGTCCAGGGCGAGGGCGAATCGGTCATCCAGGCCGTCGCCGACGGACGCATCCGCCAGGGCATCGTCCGCGGCGAGCCGGTCGAAAACCTCGATACGCTCCCGGTGCTCAACCACGGGCTCATGCACGACTTCGAGGCCTTGGTCGCCGGGTGCCGCCGACGCGAGCATTACGAACTGCCCGTCATGACCAGCCGAGGGTGCCCCTTCGGATGCGACTACTGCACCGTGACGCGGATGTTCGGCCGGCGGGTCCGTCGGCAGTCGGTCGACAAGGTCCACGCCGACATCCAGGCGTATGCGTCGCGCGGCTTCCGGCGGATGTTCTTCTACGACGACAACTTCACGACCGACCGCGCCTGGAGCCGGGACCTGCTCGAGCGCTTGAAGCCGATGGACCTGCGGTTCAACGCCCAGGTGCGGGTCGACTTCCACTGGAAGGACCGCCACCGCCGACGCCGCGACGACGACCTGCTCCGGGCCATGCGCCGCGCGGGCGGCGACGTCTTCTACATCGGCTACGAGACCATTGACGACGCCACCGCCCGGCAGTGGCACAAGGGATACCGGGGCGAGGGGACCCTGACCACCCGCCTCATGGAAGACACCCACATCCTGCATGACAACGGGTTCTGGATTCACGGGATGTTCGTCCTCGGGCCGCAGCATACCGAGCGGACGGCCGAGGAGATTGTGCAGTTCGCCCGCCGGAGCCGTCTGGAGACGCTCCAGATCAGCGTCCTGACCCCTTTCCCCGGGACGCCCCTGATGGAGCGGTTCCGGCCGCACCTGACCTTCACGGACTTCCCCGGCGACTGGGACTACTACGACGGGACGCACTGCGTGTATAATCACGGGCGGCTGGGCATCGAGCGCCTCCAGAAGGTGCTGCTGGACGCGCACCGGCATTTCTACCGGTGGAGCGGCTTGGGCGCGCATCGGCTCCGGAAATGCTTCGAGCAGAAGATCGGCATGGGCGACAAACTCGCCCTCCTCTGGAAGCACGCCCAAATCGCCCGCAACACCCTGAAGGCCTGGAAGACGGAGACGGCGGCGTTCCTGGAGACGTGCCAGGCCAGGACGCTCGGGGCCGCTGACCCGTGAAAGGGTGATACCCGATTGCGAAGGAGGCATGTACCATGGATACCACGCCCGGGAACTTTCGCGAACGGTTGGCCTACCTGGCACTCTCGGCGGCGGTGAAAGGGGCGGACCTGGGCCTCCAGGTCCCGCCCGTCCGCGACTTCTTCCTGGGCCGCCTTCTGCATCGGCTGGCCGAATCCCACGAAGAATGCGAGGACGACCCGGAGAAACTGCGGCACGACCGGTGGTTCGCCCGGCACCTGAAGGCGTTCCTGGACCGCCTGCTCGAGGAAAGGCCGGCGGCGGCCCGGGCCATCCTCCGCTTCATCGCCGCCTGGAGCCTGGACGTCCGCCGCCGCAGCGAGGCCTACGCCGGCGGCGCCGCCACCCCCTGCACCGTCGTCCTCGAACCCACCGACCGGTGCAACCTCAACTGCCCCGGCTGCTACGCCAAGAGCACCCGCGACGGGTGCGATATCCCGTACGAGCAGATGGCCCAGATCGTCGAGCAGGTCATCGACATGGGCGTGACGCTCGTGACCATCTCGGGCGGCGAGCCGTTCCTCCGCGAGAAGGCCGACCGCACCCTCACGCGCCTCGGCGAACGGTTCCCCGACCGCGGCTTTCTGGTCTACACGAACGGGACGCTCATCGACGAGGAGGTCGCCGACCGCCTGGCGCAGGTGGGGAACATCTTCCCGGCCATCAGCGTGGAAGGGTTCGGGCACCAGACCGACGCCCGCCGCGGCCGAGGCATCTACGACCGCGACCGCCAAGCCCGCCGGCTGCTCGCCGAGCGGGGCGTCATGTGCGGGTTCTCCGCCACCGTCACGCGCGAGAACTGCGAGGCCATCTGCTCGGATTCGTTTATCGAGATGCGCATCGACGAGGGCGACATGTTCGGCTGGTTCTTCCTGATGATGCCCATCGGCCGATCGCCGCGCGTCGACCTTATGGTCACCGCCGAGCAGCGAGCCCTGTTGCGCGAGACGGTGTACCGGTGGCGAGAGGAGGACCGGCCCATCTTCCTCGGCGATTTCTGGAACGACGGGCCGCTCGTCGGAGGATGCATCGCCGGCGGTCGATACTATTTCCACATCTACGCCACCGGCGACATCAGCCCGTGCGTCTTCTCGCCGGTGGCCTGCGGCAACGTGTTCGACATCATCCACGGCCGGAGCGAGTACGCCAGCCTGAACGATTTCGTGCAGCGGCACCCGGTGTTCCGCGGCTTCCGGGAGGAGCAGCAGAAGATCACGGACCGGGCCCGCCCGTGCGTGCTCGTTGACCATCCGGAGGCGTTTCGCCGCATCGCCCGCCTGCCGGGATGCCGGCCGGCCAAGAACATGGCCGACGGGTACCTGGACGGGGAGATCGCCCGGCACATCGACGCCACGGCGGAGGCGTGGGCGGACCTGGTGCCTCGCCTGCCGCCGCTGCCCGCCGAACGCGAAGCCGCCTCCTGCCGCCGGGAGGAGCGCGCCGTGGTCTCGGCCTAGGTTCTCTGCCTGGTGGACCCGTCCTCGGCCCGAGAGCGGGCGAATGTGCCCCGGGCAAGGAGGCCGAACCAGGCGATTCGTCGCTGAATCGGCGATGCGGCCAAGGATAAATGCCGCCGATCGAAGCCGGATCGGATTCGTCAGACATGCCCTGACGCTGAAGTTCCGCTTGCTGCTGTCTTCTGCTCGCCGCTCATGGTTTTTGCAAGGAGTGCCCCGTGCTCCTCGGGCTTCACTATGCCATCTGGCTGGTGTTGGCGGTGTACTTCGCGGGGATGCTCCTGCTGGGCTGGTGGAGCAAACGCCAGGCCCGGGACTCGGAAGGCTACCTGCTGGGGGGTCGGCGTTTCGGCACGGCCATGATGGTGATGCATTCCTTCGGAGCGGGCACGAATCCCACCGATACGACCGGGACGATCAGCAAGACGATGACGGCGGGCGGGGCGGGCATCTGGGTCTCGTGGATGTGGATGTTCGGCACGCCGTTCTACTGGCTCATCGCGCCGGTGGTCCGGCGGATGCGGTACCTGACCCTGGCCGACTACTTCCGCGAGCGGTTCGGCCGGGCCTCCGCCGTCCTGTACACGGTGGTGGCAAGCGTCGGGATGACGGTCTTCTTCGGCGGCGTGCTGCTCGCCACCACCCGCACCGTCCAGGGGATGATGGGCCCCGCCGCCGCCCCGGACGAGGGCCAGGCCGTCGACTGGTGGTTCTTCGGCATCCTGCTGGTGACCACGGCCGTCTTTGTCCTGTACGGGTACTGGGGCGGGATCGTGGCGGCCATCCGGACCGACATGATCCAGGGCCTGATGATCATCGCCCTGTCGTTCCTGGCGATCCCGCTGGTCCTGCGGATGCAGGAAGTGGGCGGCCTGGACGGGATGTGCGCTACCCTCCGGGAGGCCGACGCCAACTACGTCCGCCTCTTCCATCCCGAGCAGTTCGACCTGGCGGCCGTCATCGTCATGTGCATCCAGGCGCCGCTGACGGCCCTGGCCCTGCCGCACCTGATGACCGTGACCTCGGCCGGCCGGACCGAGTGGGAAGGCCGGATGGGCTTCGCGGGCGGCAACCTGTTGAAGCGCATCTGCACCATCGGCTGGAGCGTCCTGGGGCTGGCGTGGCTGGCGTATCTGATCCAGACCGATACCGTCGTCGTGCCGGACGAGGCGTTCGGCGACTGCATCCGGAAACTGCTGCACCCCGTGCTCCAGGGGCTGATGCTCGCCTGCGTCATGGCCGCCTCCATGTCCTCCGGCGATGCCGTCCAGGTGACCGTGGCGGGCCTGTTCACCCAGAGCGTGTATGGGGAATACATCCGGCCGGGGGCGACGGACCACCAGCGGTATCGCGTCACGCGGACAATGGGGGTGGTCGTTATCCTCGTCTCGCTCGCCTTCGCCGTCCTCATGCGGAACGACCTGGTGAAGATGATTCTGGACTACTTCAACATCCTGGCGCTGGTGGGGATTTCGACGGCCATGGGAATCCTGTGGCGGCGGATGAATCAGGCGGGGGTCTTCGCCAGCGCCCTGTCGGCCAGTGCGGTCTTTCTGGGCTTGCGTCTGGCCGAGCGTGTGGAGATACTTTCAGCGGTGCCGATGGGGTTGAAGTTCGGCCTGCCCATCGCCACGGGCATCCTGGCCGGCGTCGTCGGGAGCCTCGTGACCCGGCCGCCGGACACCGAGCGTGTGGAGCGTTTCTTCGCGCGTATCTACACGCCCGTGGGTCGGGAGGATCGGCTCGAGCGGCCGCTCAGCGAGGCCGTGCCCCATGCCGACCGCCTCCTGACCGCCGGCGGGCTGTTCCTGGTCAAGCCCTCCCGCCAATCGTGGGTGGGGTTCGTGGTGATCCTGGCCATCTGCCTGGCCTGCCTGGCCGTGATGCTCTGGATCCTGGCGTGAAGGTGCGATGCCGGCCGGAGGTGCCATGAAACCCATCGAACGGCTGGAAGCGGCGCTGGCCGGCCGCACCCCCGACCGCTGGCCGTTCGTCCCCTCCATCTACGAGCACGGGCCCGCCCTGCTCGGGCGGGGGCCTTCCGAGGTCAGCCGCGACGCCGGCCTCATGGCCGACGCCGCCCTGGCCGGCTACCGCACTTACGCCCACGACCTGGTGACCGTCGGCATCGACATCTACAACGTCGAGGCGGAGGCGATGGGATGCCGGCTGAAGTATCACGGCGCCTCGGCCGGCATTCCGGGGATCGTCACGCATCCGCTGGCGGGGCCCGAACCGCCCGACGCCGAGGCCGTCTCCATTCCCCGGCCGGGCCCGGAGAACCGCCTCGGTCTCGTCGCCGAGGCCTGCGGGCGGGTCGTCGACGCCGTCGGCGAGGAGGTCTGGGTCTACGGGTGCATGGGCGGGCCGTTCTCCCAGGCAGTCGAACTCCGCAGTTATGATGATTTCATCATGGATATCGTCCATCGGCCGGAGGCGGCTCACGCCCTCATGGAACGCACCACCACCCTGGCACGGGAGCAGGCGGAGCGGCTGTCCCGCGCCGGCGCCGGCGTCTACCTGTACGAGTCGTGGGGGACGATTCCTCTCATCGACCCGCCCATCTTCCGCCACTACGTGGTGCCGTATAACCGGCGGGTCATCCGGGCGGTACGGCAGGGGTTCGACACCCCGCCGCCGGCGGTCATCATGGGCGGCGACATCTCGCTCCTCATCGATTTCCTCCTGGAGGCCGAGAGTGGCCTGGTGGCCTGCGATTACCGGGCCGACTTCGGCCTCGTCCAGTCCCGGTGCGCCGGGCGGCCGGTCATCCTTCGCGGCTCCATCGACCCGAAACGCCTGGAGGCCGGCGACTGGGCGTACCTCGAGGACGCCGTCGCCACCATGGCCCGCAAGGCGCACGGCATGCCGAACTTCGTGTGGGGCACCGGCTGCGTCTCGTACCACACGCCGCCGGAGTCCGTCCTGCGTTTCAAGGACCTGTGCCTGGCTGCGGGTCCGACGGCGGGGGAAGGATGAGGACAGGGCGGATGCCCGCCCCAAGCGCCGTGTCCTGGTCGCGGCCACGAGGTGCCTGTGCCTTTGGCTTGCGCCTCAGGTCAGTTTCGTCTTGCCGGGGATGCGGACGGGCCGGACGGGCAGGTCGCCGTTGATGTCGAGGGGTTTCTCGGGGCTCAGGTCCTCCTTGGAGCCTTCCATCGCCCACTTCCAGGAGAGGGCCCGGCCCGTGTAGGCGCCCATGCGGACCATGATGGCGACCAGGGTGCTCTCGGCAATCTGGCGGGCCTCGTTGACGGGTTCGCCGGTGCGGATGGCGTGGCAGAGGTCCTGGAACTGCTTCTGGCCGCCGTCGTGCCGGGGGCCCTCGTAGGTCCATTCGTTCTCGCCCTTGATGATGCATCGTCCGCGGTCGGACCAGGTCTGGCCCTTGGTGCCGACGAGTCGTTCGCCCACCAGCCCGGTGGCGCCGGCGATCTGGCTGGAGAAACTGGCCAGTCGCACGCCGCCCGGATAGGTCAGTTCTCCGGAGAAGTGGTCGTAGATGTTGCCGTAGTGCTCCCCGGTGCGGGCCTGCCGGCCGCCGCGCGCCATGCACTTCTCGGGATGCGTGCCGACCGCCCAGTTGATGATGTCGAGGTTATGGCAGTGCTGCTCGACGACGTGGTCGCCGGAGAGCCAGGTGAAGTACGGCCAGCAGCGGATTTGCCACTCCACGTCGGACCACTTCGGGTCGCGCGGGCTGAAGTGCCAGTTCTGGTAGCCCCAGTGCCAGTAGGCCTGGGCGGCGACGATGTCGCCGATCTGGCCGGCGTGGACGCGGCGGATGAGTTCCACGTAGTGCGGCATGCGTCGCTGCTGGGTGCCGACGACGATCGAGAGGCCCTTCCGCTTTGCCTTCTCGCCGGCCGCGATGATCCGGCGGACGCCGGGCGCGTCCACGGCCGCCGGTTTCTCGAAGAAGAGGTGTTTGCCGGCGTCGACGGCGGCCTCGACCATCTGGGGGCGGAAGCCCGGCGGCGTGGTCAGGATCACCAGGTCGATGTCCTCCCGCTCCATGACCTTCTTGTAGGCGTCGAAGCCGAGGTAGCAGTCGTCCTCGCCGGCGGTCACCTTGCCCTTGGCGTTCTTGACGTTTCGGGCGTGTCGGCGGGCACCCTGGACGCGTTCGGGCAGGACATCGGCGAGGGCGGCGAGTTCGACGTTCTCGCATCCCTGGAGGAAGTTGCGGATGTCGTGCCCGCCCTGGGCGCCCGTGCCGATCCACCCGGCCCGGAGGGGTTTCGAGGATGCGGCCGAACTGCGGCCGGCCGCGGCCAGCGCCGCCGAGGCGCCCACCACCGCCCGGTTGAATTGACGACGCGTCAGGTGTTTCATCTTCCCTTCTCCTTATGCTCGGATGCACATGGCCTGAGGCCGGGCCGCCGCCCCGCGCCTCCACGCCCGTCACGAGCCGCTGGCGGCTACTTCCAGGTGGCCTTCGGGGGCTTGCCGAAGTCCACCCACCGCTCGGCCACGTTTGCTTCCTTCTCGTCGCCGCGGTGGAAGTAGAGGCGATACCGCTGGCGCAGGGTCTTGCCCTCGGCGAGCGTCCAGTCGCCGTTCTGCTTCCCGCGGGTGAAGTGCGACAGGCCGAACGGGTTCGCCGTCAGGAGCCCGTATGTCCGCGCGTGCCAGGTCGTCGGGTGCCGAAGGTTCCCCGGATGGTCGAAGATGGCGAAGCCGAACCGCTCCCCGCCCACGGGCCCGTTGGCGTCGACCCATGCGGCCTTCTTGCCCCAGGCGCCGCCGCCGGTCTGGCCCTCGGCGTTGACTAGCCGGCCTTTGCGGTCGTGGCGGAACTCGGGGCGCATCCGCGTTGCGCACAGGCCGCCCTCTTTCGTGTCGCCGAACTCGACCTTCCCGTACTTGGCCTCGAAGGCAAGGTCCAGGTCGAGCGTGCGATAGTCGGGCGGGAGGTTCCAGACGCGGACGGTGCGGGTCTCGGCCATGACGGGCGTCTTATCGTGCGTGGTCCAGTCGAGCCGCTCGCGGAACCATCCGAGCACCGGCCCGGACTCGACCGTCTCGAACGCCCGGTGGACGATCCAGCCCGCCTTGCCGCCCGTGTGCCAGTTGTTCGCACCGCCCACGTCGCCGTGGGCCACCCACAGGCTGGTGTGGTGCGGATGGTCCTTGGCGACGTTGTCGGGAATCGGCCCGTCGGTGAGCGGGTACGGGCGGGTCATCGGCGTCTGCTCCGGGCCGTAGACGGGCCAGAAGTACGGCCGGCGCAACTGGTGGCCGGCCGGTTTCGGGTTCGTGAAGTGGTAGACCGTGAACGGTTTGCCGGCAATCGTGATCTCGACCGTCTTGTCGGCCTGTTTCATCTGGACCGCATCCGCAGGCATGGTGCTCTTGCCGAACATGAGCGTGAACGTGCGGCTCTTGCCGGCCGCCAGTTCGTCCAGAATGAAGCACAGATGACCGTCCACGACCTGGCACGGCACCTGCTTGCTCCCGTCCGACAGCCACGATGGGACGGGGCCGTCCGGCGCCTTGACCATCATCGGTACGCAGAGGCGGTCTTGGTCGCCGGCCTCGACGACGAGCGTTTTCTCGGCGGCCCCGGCGGCGGGACAGGGGCAGGCGAGTGCCAGAACGGCCGCAGCGAACAGGACGAACGGCACGAAACGCGAGGCAGGGCAGGTGTGCATGATTCTCTTTCTCAAGACAAGCGCGCGACCGTATCAGCCGGAAGCGTTCACCATAGGACTCTCCCTTGGCGCTGTCAAGAAAACCCTGTAGCCTTGAGGTAGCCTGACGGGCACCGGGCCACCCTGCAACCGACAAAGGAGCCACGCAATGCATCCCACGACCACCCGCCGACGGTTTCTCGGGCAGGCCGCCCTCGCGGGGACGGCCGTCATCCTCGGGGCCGCCGCGCGCCGGACGGGCGCGGAGCAGCCGCCGAACCGGGACATCTGGCCGATGTATACGTTCGACTACGGCCTGCGCTCCGTCCCGGCGATTGAAGACAAGGTCAAGTTGCTGAAGGACCTCGGCTACGCGGGCGTGGCGTTGCACCTGCACCACGTTCCCCTGGAGACATGGTTGGCGGCCCTGGACAAGCACGGCCTTGCCCTGAACGGCGTGTACACGATGCCGTGGATCGAGAAGCCGATGGAGCCGAAACTGCCTGCGTCGGTGCGCCGGATGAAGGGCCGGCCCACGCGGA
>Ga0180434_10004202_pt1 | contig 17650 bp, 16 predicted proteins | sample SS_ome_7_FD_132453 | JGI IMG/M metagenome (GOLD analysis project Ga0180434, IMG submission 132453) | Hypersaline lake sediment archaeal communities from the Salton Sea, California, USA - SS_1_D_2 metaG | ecosystem: Environmental > Aquatic > Non-marine Saline and Alkaline > Hypersaline >...
AGTGGAACGGGAAGCACAAACAGACATTCGCAAGCGATCGTGGTGGTCAGTGACCATTCTCCTGATCGACTGGCCACCACGAAAATCGAGTCCCCAAGTTCAAGGACTTGGGCCACCAGACCTGAAATACGGTGGTTCTAGACTTTTCCTGGGACGACTCCATAGTACGATCCCATGTGCGAGGGATCCTGTCGGCCGTCACTCACCAGCGTTCGAGCGAAGCGAGAGATCATAACCACGAATCGCAACAGCGCGGGCGATTGTCAGATCAGTTGCTCAAGCGTATGCTTAATCGTCATGAGCCGCTCAGGAAAAAATCGCAGCAACCAGGCAACCACTGTTGGAACGAGTCCTGTAGCTCAGCGTTGCGTGGTAGGGCTCGTATTGTCCATCCTGGCCCTTCCAATAACGACAGGATGCACGGATGAGGGGTTGCCGATCTTAGGTCCCCTTCCCTTCAATTTTCATGTTCTCGAGAATGGCCGGGCCTATCGATCATCACAACCGACCGGCGATCAACTGGCTTGGCTCGTTGACCAGTACGGTATCAAAACGGTAGTAAACCTTCGTGGCCCTAATGACGGCAAGAGTTGGTATGACACCGAACGAGCCGTTTGTGATGCCATGGGGATCGTGCTTGCTGATCACCGTATGAGCTCGCAAGAATTGCCGCAACCCGATGTGTTGGCTGCAGCGATCAACACGTTCGAGACGGCTGAATATCCCCTTTTGATCCATTGCCAGAGCGGCTCCGATCGGACCGGTATGATGTCGGGCGTCTATCGGGTCGCCATCATGGGCCATAGTAACATGGACGCCATGCAGGAGCTGGCACCCGCCTTTTTCCATTTCCGAAGCAATAAACCGTGTATGGACGTGCTGGTGGAGATTTTTGAGCCGACCGACGAATGGCTTCAGTCGTATGCTGAGACCTTTGATCAGCTTGTCTGTATTCCTTGAGATGACTTCTGGTACGATCATTCCCTCCTCCGACCCCCTTCCCCCCCCCCCCTGTAAAACCGAAAACCCGAACTTGGACTGATGGGTTTAATTGAAAAGGGCATGCGGCTGCGTTAAGTTGGCTGCGAATAATACTCGGATGGGAACATTCAAGCATGACACCCGATGAACTTCGCGAAGGATGGACGCCACATCGCATCGGCCTGCGGATCATCGTTTTGCCGGAGGTTGCAAGCACCAATCGTGCTGCACTCGACATGGCAGCGGACGAGGGCGCGGATGGTTTGGCCGTATTGGCTGACTACCAGTCAAATGGCCGTGGCCGACTGGGACGAGCCTGGAACTCCCCACGAGGCGCCAGCGTCTTGCTGAGTGTCCTGCTGCTCTCTGATGACTCGGATGAGGCTCTTCGCGATGACAACGGCGCGATCCCATCGCAAGCGTCTGGCGATGCCCGCGTGCAGCAAGACGTCGGTGCCGAGCTTGCGGGTTCTTCGATCGGTGGCCGATTGACGCTTGTCGCTGCGGTCGCATCGTGCCAGGCCATTCGTCGAACCACGACGGTCACACCCGTTATCAAGTGGCCGAACGATCTTCTCGTCGCGAATCGCAAGCTCGGTGGGATCTTGACGGAGTCGAGTTCGCTTCCCAACGGCCTGCGGGCATGGGTGGTCGGTATCGGCATCAACTGTCTGCAACACGCCGGCCATTTTTCGCCGGAGCTGGGGGAGACAGCCACATCACTCGAGTTAGAAGCGTCGCATCCCATCGACCGGACGGCAGTCGCTCGCGAACTGCTTCGCGCCCTGAATGAGTGGCTAAGCCATTCCGTATGGCTCGATCATGATGCCCTTCGAACCGCCTGGCAAATGTATGCTCAGCCAATCGGCCAACGTATTCGGGTTCGCTGCAATGGCCAGGAATATACCGGCAGAACCCTAGCGATCGAACCTCATGGAGGCTTGATTGTGCAGTGCGATAATGGTGGACAGAAATGGTTCGACCCCATGACAACCACGCTGCTCTAGAACCGGCAGCAGCGGATTGGGTGGGACTTTCTTGTTAGACGGCACAATCAATTTGGTGCACGGCCCGAAACGAACAAAAACGCTCTCTCACGTGAATCAGAGGCGTGGTCAATCATGAGCGAGCCGAAGCGATCGCGTAAAGATGCGCCAACAGGATTACGTCATCGAATGACATCCCTGCGCCAACCGACCGCTGCCTCAACGCGACAAGCCGCTTCTCATGAAAGATTCAGCAGCTCGACGCATCCCCCTGCTGAGCAACCGGCAACTGAATCTCTGCCTCTCAAAGAAACACCGGCTCATGATTGCCGAAAAACCCAGCGGTCACCGGTGACGGTTGGGATGCACCCATGGCTCACGCGCTTCGTTTCCAGCCTCTCCTTTGGGGCGATCGTGAGCAAGATGATGCCGCCGGTTCACCATCTTCCGGCTCATCCCGTCGCGATTCTGATCGGATTGGCGGCCGGATGGCAATGGTGCGGTATGCGACGCGTGCTCGCGTGTACGTTGGATCCCCTGCCAGCCACTTCAACGATGCTGGGTGCGATCGCCTTATTGGCGGCCGCTCTTGGCCCTTGGCTGCCTGAGCGTGTTGTCCTTAGCGTGGATCATGTCCTGAAACGGCGGCGGCGCGTTGGAATCGAATCCGTCACCGCGGAGACGAGCACGTTCTGGATACTCCGCGCCATCCGGCAACGCGATGAAGCCCTTTTGTGGCTTACCCTTTCGTTGATGGCATCCGTAGCTGCGGTTCTGGGTTTGGCCACCCTGGCGGCGAGTGGTCCGGTCGCACAACTGTATTGCTACCTCCTTGATCGATTCTTCTGGAGCAACTTGACCCTGACCGCGATGGAATGGCTCGGCAGTGCGCTCCTGCTCGGTCCCGTCTGGCTTGTGAACGGGTTGGTGGCGGCTGCACTGGTTCCCGTCGTTCGTGCTCGGAATCCGGAACGTTGCCGTTCTCCCGGCGTGCTGGCCGGCGTCCTTATTGGTGTGGGCTTGGCATGGATTTGCCATGAGTATTGGTCTGACCGGGGTTTGTCGGGACACCAGGAGGCCCTTCTCGGCATCCTCCCCATGTTCATCCTGGCCGCCTGTGCCGCAAGACTTTCTCAGCTTGCCGATCGGAAGGCTTGTTCCATCCAGCAACTCGTGACGGACGCACCCGAGGTTTCCGCCGGCGCTGAAGGGCTCATCTGGTTTTCACTTGTCATCTGGGGGATCGGCTCCGTTCTGGTCAGTGCCGGCTGGTTGGGCTGCCAATCGATCATCCAATCAGCGCAACAGTGCGAAAACCATCGACTCAGCTGGTACCTTCTTGTTCTCGGTGTCGGTGTTGCCGTTGCTTCCTTCCACGCCCGTCATCGAAGGCAATCGGCATCGGGATGTGGCATGGCGCTCTGGGCTGCCGGTCTCGGCTCGGGTGTGGCTGCGACCCTGATCTCTTTCTGGCCGAGTGCGCCAGCAAGCAGCATTCTCCAATTGCTGGCCATTGCGGTTCCGGTCGGATACGCCCTTCATTATGCCGAACGGGCCTGGCTCGCACGAATCGGAAGCGAAATCCTGGGGATCGCCCAGCTTAGCAGCGCGCTTCTGGCCGGCTCAGCGATTGGCCTGATCGTGGGATATTGGTGGGCATTGCCTCGACTGGGTCCCATGGGAATGATCACCGCGGGGTCGCTTCTCATGTTGGCGTTCGGTGGAATCATGCAAATCTACGAACAGAATCGCCCCATCCGCACGCAGCGCCAGCGACTCGCCCTCATTTTTGCCTCCCTGGCTGGTGCCATCCTGCTGTTTCCTTCGGATGCAAGGCGTTGGGCAAAATGGGAAAACCAGCGATCGGCGATCACGAGCTTTACGGTGCCACAAACAGCCCTAACGGACGGAGTCGCCGAAACCTATCGCACCTGTCTTATTGGCGTCACCCCCAGCCAAGCAACGTCTTGGCTCGACCCGAAAAAAGGATACGCCGACGTTTTTCCGCTGGCCAACACACTTCCACAATCCAGCGACAATCCTGTCTTCAATGGACGCAGTCGGATCCGTTCGACCAGTGCCTTTCGCGCCCTTCGCATGAGTCGCCAAAGCTACGGCCTCATCTATCAGTGGAGTTCACCCCCAGGAAATATCGATCGGGCTGCGCAATTCTCTGCCGAATGGTTTGCGCGTTTGGCCAAACGAACAGTTACCGGTGGCCAAGTCGTGATCGACCTTCCCTTGGCTCGAACAACCAAGGAGGCCCTTATGGTTATTGCTGCCACATTCAGGCACGTTATGGGACCCTCCGCTGCTTGGCGTGTGGCCGAGCCCCTCAAAAATCCCCTCTTTCGCCTCAAAGCCACACCTGGATCCGGCGGTAGCGTTCTTATTGGCAGCCACAACAGATGGTCGCCCATCTCGCAGCTTTTAGACGGCTCTTCGCAGATACTTCGTCCCCATTCCATTCAGCGAGACGAGATCTCCCGTCGACTGAAAGCTGACTCAACATCGGACACCTCTTCTTTGCTTGATTGGTTGAACCAACGCCGTTCACACGAAGTCGGCACGAACCCCTTGTAACCGCCCATGTTATCGGAAGTGCATCCATCGCCTTGCCTTCTCAAGGCAACACCACGGCTTGTCTCCTCACTGGATATTCCGGCATAGCTGAAAGGTTAAGTTCCGCAACGCGATGTCCGATAGCCCGTTTAGGTTCTTACGGCGGAAGATGCGTACATTTTGCGCGCATGTTTCCGACGGCTGAAACGCTTGGGTTGCGGGCATAAGAAAGCGGCACGCTAGGTGCTCTCGTCCCCTTTTGCGGTGGGATGTGGCGATGGACCGCTCAAAGGCTCGATATCCGCACCGCAGCGAAAGACCGGTGGAACATGTTGACTCATGTCGCCGACAAGTGGAGACAACCTCTCATGAAATGGGCTCGCCAAGGTTTCACGCTCATTGAGATTCTCATCGTCATTATCGTTCTCGGCATCTTAGCCGCTATTGTGGTGCCGCAGTTCAGTGATGCAAGTACCGATGCGAAGCTCAACTCACTCAAGACAAACCTGCAGGTCATTCGCGGGCAGATCGAACTCTACAAGATTCAACACAACGAGAATCTACCCGAGACGCAAGGGTCCGATACCTTCGTCAATCAGATGACCCAAGCCAGTAAAGCCGACGGAACGACTGCTTCGATTGGTACATCAGGTTACAACCTCGGCCCTTATTTGCAGTCTATCCCTAATAACCCCTACACCGGTGCTAATACGGTTGGTAGCGGCGGCATTGGCACAAGCGACTGGTATTACGACTCATCCACAGGAGTTTTTCGAGCGAACAACCACGCGGACTACGCAGGTTACTAGGGAGGCTTGTCAGGTAAGGATGCTACAGGCAGATAACATTAGGCTCGTCAGGCGCTGGGGGGACGCCTGCCGAGTCCTCGTCTTTGTGCCCCATCCCGTCTTCACCATCCAAGCCCTTCTTGAAACCTTGCGGGGTCATCCGCCATTCCCAAAACGGTAAGGTGAATCGCCATCTGTCGAAAGGAGGCATTTCCATTGACAGACTCAATGAATCAACGCTGGTTACGATGGGGTCTCACGGCCATTGTGGTACTGCTTGTTATTATTGCAGTCGAGTTATCGGCCCTTGTGGGTCCCGTAGGCTCAACCGCCTATGCCCAAATCCCTGATAGCGGCTTGCAACGCAAACAGTTATTGGACTCGCAGGCCAGAATGCAAAGAACCCTCGAACAAATCCTCTCAACCCTGCGAGAACACACGATTAAGGTCAAGGTGGTCGGTACCGATAAAGACATCAAGGACGCGACTACGCGGACGTCTCGGCCGAAAAAAAGGTGAATTATCTGCCCTTACCAAGACGTCCTCCTGGCGCGAATTAGATTCTTACGGCGGAAGATACGTGCCTTTTGCGTGCATGTTTCCGACGGCTGAAACGCTTGGGTTGCGGGCATAAAAAGGCGGCCCGCCTTAGGGGTTACTGAACGCGAAACGTCTTGCTTCTTTGTCGGTTGTCAAAACCGTTCGCGCGTTCAGAGAGACCAGAAAAATCTTGTGTAGACATAGAGGAAGCACATTGAGTCGCTTTTCCTGGGTACGCAGCCAAATCAGACCAATCGGGATCGACTTCGGTACCCGGTTTGTACGCATGATCCAGCTCTCCTATCATCGGGGACAGATCATCGTCGTGGGTTACGCGGAGCGGGAAATCCCGACGGGTGTCACGACCCCGGCCGAGTGTCAACAACGCCGCATGCAAGCGGTTGAGGAGATGCTGTCAGAAGGCATTTTTACCGGCCGCGACGTCATCACTTCACTTGGATGGGATGACGTCCAAATCCGCAGCTTGCGCATTCCTAGTATGCCGGAAGAAGAAGTGTGTGAGGTGGTCCGGTTTGAAGCGGCGGATCGATTCGGCCTCGATCCGGCCTCGGCCGAAGTGCGTTTTCTCATCGCCGGTGATGTCCGTCAAGGTACCGAAATCAAGCAAGAAATCGTTGTTTTCGGGACCCCTCGTACGGCGGTTGACAATCACATCGCGATGCTTAACGAACTCACACTAAGTCCCGTTGCGATCGACGTGGGACCTTGCGCAACCTTCCGTTGCTTTGAGCGTTTCCTACGTCGTGATGAAGATCAATATCAGGTCAACGCCTTTCTCGACATTGGTTATAGTGCTTCGCGTGTTATTGTGTGCCGAGGGCCGGAGATCACGTTCGTGAAGTCGATCCCGGTTGGAAGTCGCCGGCTCGACGAATTAGTCAGTGAACAACTTGACCTTAGCCTGACCGAGGCCGACCAGATTCGCAACCGGCTTCATCTTCAGCATGTGGCGGCGATGACTGGCCATATGCCTTGGAATCAAGACGACGAGCCGGTTGGGGAAACCACGCGCCGCGCGGTGCTGGATGCCATTCGTCCTGCGCTCGATCAGCTCGGCAAGGAAATTGGTCTGTGCTTACGATACTGTTCGGTCACCTTTCGCGGGCCGCGCGCTGACGCCTTTACGGTCGTCGGCGGCGAAGCCTGTAACACCGACATTCTTCAGGTTCTTTCGGACCAAGTGAACCTGCCTTTCCGTCCGGGACGTGTGACACGAAACATCGCGTTTGACAAGCCGTTCAGCGGTGCCGACCGACGGACGGGACAACCGGAATGGTCGGGCGTCTTGGGTCTCGCTCTTAAACCTGTCAACGAGGAGGCCGTCGTCGCATCATGAAAGAATTCGACTTCTTGCCGCAAAGCTTCCGTGATGCCGTTCGCCGACGGCGTCAGGCGAGGAAAAACCTGATCTATAGCTTCGCGCTGGCCGGTGGCCTGGTCGCGTTGCATCTGGCGAACGCATCGCAAATACGTTCGGCAGAGGCGGCGCTTTCCGCTTTGCGCGTTGACGGTGGAATGTGGAAGTCAGCCCGTACGGAGGTTGCTTCACTCGAGTCGCGTAAGAACCTCCTCCAAAAAAGAGGCGAAATCATCAGTCGCCTCGAAGACGGTGCCCCGTTGGACGCCATCATCGGCGAAATCACATCGCTGCTCAGTCCCTCCATGGCGATTAGCTCGTTTACGTTGGAAGCGAAGCGCAAGATGGCTGATGACACAAAGGATCAGACGAGCACAGAATCAAGAAAAACGACGCGTGTCACGATCGCGGGAATCGCGGGGAGCGATGTCGAAATCGGGATCTTCTTCGGCCGTCTCAGCGCCTGTCCCCTGTTCGAAAACGTAACCATGAGCTTCTGCCGGGAAACGAAGCAGTCTGGCCGAACGTTGCGGGAGTTTGAGCTGGGTTTTGATGTCAAGCGTATCGCGCTTGACCTATGAAAGGATGGGTCATGCGTCTGGACAAACAGACAGTGGTCTGGACACTCGGTATAAGTAGTGTCACGACCGTATTTCTCCTCGCGGTCACGCGGGGGCAATTTCAGCGGCTTGATGACATGCGTACGCTCATCAAAAGCGAACAAACTGAATTGGTTGTGGGTCGGAGCAGCCCTCAAGCGATTGCCCATCTGAAGCAAGAAGTCGAACAGCTCGCCAGGCACGTCGGCGATTATGACGCGACGATTCCACCGCATGCCGAGCTCGGCAGCTTTCTCGAGGAACTGGCGCGTTTTGCCCACACCCGAAACGTCGTCCAAGACATGATTGAGCCCGGCATACCGCGACAGACCGATGGAATTGTCGCGCTGCCGATTACGTTACGTCTCCGTGGCCCATTTGCTTCTGTCTACGGTTTTATCCAAGACATCGAACGAATGAAACGCATCACGCAGGTCGAGCGATTCGCAAGCACCGTTAACGGGGAGGCCTTGGGTGAAGTAAACGCGGACCTGCAACTGCAAATATTTTACCGCGCCTCATGACGCAGCAAGAAAGGGTTATGGGTATTCAGAAACCACCATTCTGGGTTGTTCTTCGAGCACATGCGAAAGCAGATCCGCGTAAGACGGGGCTGCTTATCGTACTGACGCTCGTGATGGTGGTCGTCTATGTCTGGACGTTCTGGAAACCACCGGCGTCGAGCGAAGCTGCACCGGTTGGAAACTTGGTTATGGCAACCCCCATGATTCCCTCGCCGGCGACCTTAACCTGTGTGCCGCCATCCACGGCTGAAACGGTTCGCGAAAAACTCGCGCAACCGTTGCATCGAAGTCTGGTCCGCGATCCATTTGCCATCAGTCACGACATGCTTCGCGATGAAACGGAACAACAACAAGACGCCCACCTACCGGACCACTACGACACGGACCCGTTGCAGACCCTCCGGGAGTTGGCGAGCGACTTGGAACTCGAGAGTACGATCTGCGGGACAAACCCGCTCGCTCACATCAACGGGCGCATTGTGTTGCCCGGAGAGGATATTGCTGGATTCACGCTGAAAAGCGTCGAGCCACATCGCGTCATCCTTCATCGCGATGGCATCCGTGTGTCATTGCATCTGAAGTGATGCTTACGCCTTGTGTTACGGAGTGTTGCTCATGAAGAGCAGAAAGTCATGGATGATATCACGTGCCGGTAAGCTGGGACCCCAATGGCTTGTTATGGTCTTAGCGATCGGCGCATTGCCTGCGATCGCAGAGAATCGCGATCCTGCTCCTGCATCGCCATTCGACATGAACAAGCTGGCTGACGTTATCAAGGATGCGATACGCACGGGCAACGCCGCCCAACCGCAAACCACCGACAAAAACGCCAATGGTGAGCCACTCATCGAGGTGCCGGCGACGCGTGAGGACGAAGCGGATACAGAGGCTCAGCCTCCAGACGTTCGGGTCAGCCCGGAAGGCCAAGTCGAAATGCACGTTCGCAACCTCGACTTGGCCAGCGTGCTGCAAATGTTATCGATCCAAAGTCGGCGGAACATCGTTGCAAGCCAAAACGTGAGCGGTACCGTCACCGCCAATCTGTACAACGTCACGTTCGAAGAAGCACTTACGGCCATCCTTGAAAGTAATAACTGCCGTTGGCGTCGCAAAGGCAACTTCATCAACGTTTACACCAACCAAGAAGTCGAGGAGATGATCGCTGCCGCTCGTCAGCGGGAGTCTCGTCTCTTTCGGCTGTACTACACGCGTGCGGCAGACGTGCAGGTGATGATTCAACCTTTGCTGAGCACAGAGGGAATTGTCTCATTGACGCCACCGGCTGAGGTGGGCATTCCTACGGGGTCCGACCAGACGGGTGGAGACGCGCTAGCCTTGCAAGACTGCATTCTCGTGATCGACTATCAGGGGAATCTCGAGCAAATCGCTCAGTTGATCAAAAAAATCGATGTCCGGCCCCAGCAACTCCTTATTGAAGCAACCATCCTGAATGCTCAGCTCAGTGAGGACAACGCACTCGGGATCGATTTCAATCTGCTCGGTGGTGTTGATTTTCAGGATCTCTCATCGACGTCACCGGGCGTCACGGATCTTACCACAGGGAACTTGCCCCAGCCCAATATGCAAAAAACGAACTTCACCGTCCGGACCGACTTCAACGCGGCCTTTCCGGAGGGTGGGTTTACGTTCGGAATTGTCAAGGACAACATTGCGGCATTTATTCGTGCCCTCGAGACCGTTACCGACACGACTGTTTTGGCGAATCCCAAGGTCCTCGTTCTCAACAAGCAACGCGGCGAGGTCATTGTCGGACGGCGCGACGGCTACTTGACCACCACGGTGACCGAGACCTCAGCCATTCAAACCGTTGAGTTTCTCGAAACCGGTACACAAATGGTATTCCGACCGTTTATCGGCGACGACGACTATGTCCGCATGGAAATCCATCCGAAGGACAGTACCGGTGGCCTCACCGCCGCCAACCTCCCATCTGAACAGACCACGGAGGTAACCACCAACATCATGGTTAAAGACGGGAATACGATTCTCATTGGTGGACTTTTCCGAGAAGTCACTTTTGCCAACCGGTCGCAAGTGCCTTTTCTTGGCAACATTCCCGTCGCTGGCTCGCTGTTCCGCCTAACACGCGACAATACGCAACGAGAAGAAATCATCATCCTACTCACCGTCCGTATTCTGAAAGAGCAGTCCGACGAGAACAAGGCTGATGCTGACTTACTTCAAGACGTCGAACGCTACCGCGTCGGTATGCGTCAAGAATTGCAGTGGTTTGGCCGTGAACGCCTTGCCCAAGCCCACTATCGCTGGGCGATTGAGCACTTGAACAAGGGTAACATTAGCGGTGCTCTGTGGGATTTGGACTTGGCGCTAAACAACAATCCTAGGTTTCTCACGGCCATTCAGCTGAAAGAAAAGTTACTTGCACGCCGAGAGTGGGATGATGATGGAAGCACCGTTCGAACTTTTATTCGAAGAGAAATCATGAAGGAACAAGGCACAACGGAACCGTTCTTCGGACGTCCAGGCCCACCGTTCGACCTCTCGACGATCCAAGGCCCCAATGGCTTCGACGACGGCAGCGCTACACCCCCTTTGCCGCCGACCTTACCGCATGAGCACGATGCGGGTTTACCAAGCGAGTCTGAAGGAAAGGGAGGATCCCGATGAAGACAACCCCATGGATGATTATTGTCGCAGCTTTGGTGACGAGTTTGGCGTCATGCTCGCAGCTGGAAACGCTTTCGTCATTGACGACGCCGGATTCAAAAAAAGAAGCCTACGCGCGATGGAACAAAGTGCGTGGCCGATTGAAGTATCAGCTCGCTGCCGACAGTTTCGCTGCCGGGCAACTTGACAAGGCCCAGGAACACCTTAACGAGACGATCGCACTGAACCCCAATAATCCAGACAACTACGTGTTGCTGGCTAAGCTTCTGCTTGAACGCGGCGAAATCGCATCCGCATCCGAAGCGATCGAGAAGGCGCAGGAAAACGGTGGCAGCAGTGCCGAAATCGATTACCTGAACGGCATGATTGCCCAGCGTTACGGTCGTTTCGTGGATGCACTTTACTGGTATCAGCAAGCTTCAACGCGCGAAACCAATAGCGCACACTACGTCGCAGCGGTCGCGGAAACCCTCGTCGCACTGGATCGGGCAGTCGACGCGCTTGCCCTGGTGCGGTCGCGATGGACCGACTTCGAGCAAAACGCGACGCTTCGTGAGATCGCCGGCAGCATTCACATGATGCTCGATCAGTACGAAGAAGCCGCCGATGCTTACCAGGAAGCGGCGCGCATCACGACGGATGACGTCCTGCTCAAGTTCAAGCTGGGGGAAGCACTTACATTGGCCGGCCGTTACGAGGAAGCACGTAGCGTACTCATCACCGCCCACGACATGGCGAAAGACACACCTTCGTCCGCGCTTGTTTTGCTGGGGCGATGCAATCTCGCCTTGGAACGAAACGACGAGGCGCTAGAAGTGCTCCAAGAAGCTGCCGAAAAAGGGCCCAACAATCCGCGTTACTGGAGTTGGCTTGCGCGAGCCGCTTTAGCCTCTCATGATCTTCTCACGGCACGACGTGCAGCAAACCAAACGGTAGCAATCGATTCGGACAATCCCCATCATCACATGATGCTCGGGTTTGTCTGTATGCGCCAAAGGGACTACGAGGCCGCCGTCGCCTCGTTTGAAAAAACGCTGCAAGATTCACCTAACGATCGCATGGCACAGTTCCTTCTCGCCAAGGCGCATGTTGCCATGGGAAAGCCTGCGACGGCCCTGGCGTATGACCTACAACAGGCACAAACCCATACATCGGTCGGGCAATCCCATCAGGGCAGCGGTAGCCGGGAATCGTCTTTGATCCAGCCAACGCGACAAGGTCACAAACGTTCCGTAGGGAGGCCAAGAGCGCCATGAGTATTGCGCCCGGAAAAGCGACAACGCCGGCCCTGACGGTTCGTCCTGAACCCGTGCGAGCTATGACACGTCCGTTTTGCTTGAAGCGGATGACGTCATTAGTCCTTGCGCTGCTCATCGTGGTTGCGTTTGTGGCGGTCTTCGGTCTTTACACGGTCATTGGTCAAGCACCGGTTCGTAACCACTACGTTGCTTGGTCTGCCTGCGGGATGCTTGTCTGCACCGGCATCGTCATCCTGTTGCTCGGCAAGTACATGCTGCAGCGTTCCATGAACCATCTCGAACAACAGATTCGAACGCTTCAGCGAGACGATCGGCTCGACAACCTCGACGATCCTGTTCCGGATGAGCTTAAGTCTGTGATGGCCGCGATGAACGACTACGTCGCCCACGTGCGGGACCGTTTCGAGCGGCTTCGACTCCAAAAAAAAGAACTCGACATCCAGATGCGCGTGGCGGATTCGGAACGCCGAAACACCGAGGCCATTATCTTCAGCATCTCGGATGCCGTTCTTGTGATCGATTCTTACGGTGAGCTTGTGCTTGCCAATACCGCTGCTGAGACATTGTTCAACTTCCGGCTTGCGGACTGGAAGCATCGCCCCATCGAGCGTGTCCTCAGCGACAATGCCCTTGTAACATTGGTCAAGGAAGCGCGAACGGTTGGCGATCGGAGCATCCGGCGACAGGTTGAATACAGTGCCATTCGCGATGGCAAAGCACAGACTTTCAACATCACGCTTTCGACCGTCATCGATGAGGAAGGCCACGCCCGCGGCGTCGTGGCGGTCTTTCACGATATCACGCGCGAACGTGAAATCGCACAGATCAAGACCGATTTCGTCTCGAGTGTTTCCCACGAGCTTCGAACCCCCTTATCCAGTATCAAGGCTTACATCGAGATGCTGATGGATAATGAGGCCCATGACGACCGGACGCGCCAAGAGTTTTACGAAATCATCGAATGCGAAACCGACCGTTTGCAACGACTTATTAGCAATATTTTGAACATATCAAGAATTGAATCGGGTGTCACCGATATCCGCCGCGAATCCATCGAGCCTGATTCCGTCGTGAAGAAAGTCCTCGAGATGATGCGTCCACAGGCGGCAGAAAAAGAAATCGCGTTGGAATACATGCCGGGGGAATCCGTCCCGAGTATCTGGGCCGATGCCGATCTTCTTTATCAGTCGATCGTGAACCTGGTGAGCAATGCGATCAAGTACACCCATAAGGGCGGAACCGTAACCGTTCAAACCGCTGTCGATCCCGAAAAACCTTCCGTCATGATATCCGTGGCGGATAACGGTATCGGCATCGGCAGCCAAGATCTACCTCGTATGTTCGACAAGTTCTATCGCGCCAAGGACGCCGCCCAAATGGCCAAGGGGACAGGGCTCGGACTCAACCTAGTGAAACATATTGTGGAAGCTGTGCACCAAGGTGAAATCGCTGTCGCTTCCGAGCGCGGCGTCGGTACAACCATCACTCTGCGACTCCCTTCGCGTGTGTCTTGAAAAAATTGAGGAAGGTTTTGATATGGAACAGAAAACGATTCTCATTGCCGACGACGAAACGCACATCCTGAATGTGCTCTCCATCAAATTACAGAATGCCGGCTTTCGGATCATCGCGGTTGAAGATGGCGCCGACGCCTATGAGCAAGCGCGTGTGACCCGGCCCGACCTCATCATCACCGACTATCAGATGCCTCTCTTGAGCGGGTTGGAGTTGTGTAGCAAGTTGCAATGCGATCCGGTGACGCGTGACATCCCCGCGATCATCTTGACGGCACGCGGCTTCTCGATCTCCGAGTCCGACCGACAATCACGCAACATACGCGAGGTCATGACGAAACCTTTTAGCCCGCGCGAAATTCTCGATCGCGTCCATCATCTACTGGCAGAGAGCGACGTTCGTGAAGAAACGGCGGTCGGCGCGCACGAAAGCGACTGAGAACCCTCCCGATTCAGCGTGGCGTTCACGTTTTTCATTTGAACCGGGTTGACAACAAACAACAGGAGTCCAGTCATCGGGGTGATATCACACGAGTTTTGTCAGGCATTTCTCCCAACATTTGCAACATGGGCTGAGCCGTGGTGCCGACTCGGCTTTTGGCTTTCGTTATGGGACGATCAGGCCCATCGGATTGACCCGACCGGCGTGCGCAACGTCTTCTGGGACAACCTCTACGACTACTCGGACCGATTCCAGCAGCGAATCCGGCAAGTCGCCCGCCGAGCCCAGCAAGGCAACCGTGTCACCGCAGAACTTGACGGTCTGGGCAATACCATCGTTATCGCGCTGCCTGTCCGTCATCGTCATCGCGTGATTGGATCGCTGGTCGCCTGCACCATGACGGACGACGCACTCAACAATGAAACATTTGCGCGCTTCTGTTCCGTGTATGAAGTGGATCGCTTGGTCTTCGAACGACTCGCCACCGAGTGTTCACATTGCCAGACTTCGCAACGACAGGCGCACATCGATCTTCTCGATCAACAAGTCCAATCGCTTAGCACCGCCGCACTGACCACCCGCGACGTCCATGATCTGTCAACGCACTTGGCGCGAGTCTACGAGGAGCTCCATCTCATTTACCGCGTCGGGATGGAAATGACCGTCTTCAAGCCCTCCGAGACACACTTTGCCGAGCTTTGTGAGGAATTGACGGCGGGGACCGTCGTCCGAAATGTCGCGGTCGTACTCGAGCCACCGCCAGGCGCGGGGACACAACCCACGGTGATCTGTTCGGGCCCGCTTACCGCGACCTCGAGCGATCTTGCAAAACTTTATCAGCAAGTTCGCGATCTCCCACGAAATGCGGACCCCGCGTTTGTGCTCAATGCCCCACAGGCTGATGAAGCTTTCAACTGGACAAGCGGCTGGCTTGAACAATTGATTTTCTGTGAGCTGTCAAGGAAGGATCGGCGATTCGGTGGCATTCTCGCCATCAATCACGAACACCACGATGACTTTGCTTCTTACGAAATCCAGTTGCTCAATGCCATCGCTGAACGCAGCTCCGCTTTTGTCGAAAGCGTTCATCTGTATGACGATCTGGAGCGTTTGTTCATCGGTATGCTCCATGCACTCGTCAGTAGTATCGATGCGAAAGATCCGTACACATGTGGTCACTCGCAACGCGTGGCTTGGCTGAGCCGACACCTCGCCAGTCTTGCGGACGTCCCGGCAGAGCGTTGCGACCGCGTCTATTTAAGCGGCTTGCTGCACGACATCGGCAAAATCGGTATCTCGGAAAGCGTCCTTCGTAAAACGGGCAAGCTTACCGATGAGGAATTCAAAGAGATACAGCAACATCCCGCAATTGGCGCGCGAATCCTTCAAGGCGTTCCCAATGTCGAGGATTTGATTCCCGGCATCCTCCACCATCATGAGCGGGTGGATGGAACAGGCTATCCGAATAGCCTTAAAATCGAGGAGATCTCTCTTCTCGGACGCCTCGTTGGCCTGGCGGATAGCTTTGATGCCATGACGACGGACCGCACTTACCGCAAAGCTCGGCCCATTACGACCGCAACCGATGAAATCCAGCGATGCGCGGGGACGCAGTTCGACCCTGAGTTGGCCGATCTTCTTTTGCAGGAAAACCTCGAAGACATCGGCGAACAATTAGCCAAGATCGCGGAACAACCGATCCGACCGGCGCTTTGGAGCGGTCCAAGTGAAACTCGTGGAGGCGAACGATGAAACTGACCCTCTCGCAACAAAACGACGTTTCGATCGCTGCAATCGCTGGCGAGTTCAATGCCGACTCCGTCCGGAAATTCAACGACGTCGTTTCTGACGCGATGGACCAAGAATGCCGCGACTTCGTCGTGGACCTCTCAGACATTACCAGTATTGACAGCGCCGGCTTGGAGGCCTTAACCGCCCTTCAACGACAGTGCGAAGAGCAGCTTGGCATGGTCCGATTTTGCGGAGCCGACGACACGCTAAAGAAGATCTTCGAGATCACCCGGCTGGATCAGACTTTTACGTTGAATGACACGATCGAAGAGGCCATGGCCACCTTTGCGTAGTATCGAAACATCTGAGAATCAGAGGGCGTCAAGTCAAGAAATAAGAGGATCGTCAGAGGCAAGCATGAGCACCGCAACCAAACCAGCTCAAAAGCAGGTCGGCCAGATTTTGATCGAGCGCGGTCTTTTGACGCAAGAGCAGATCGAACAGGCGCTGAAGGAACAAAAACAGAGTGGGCACCAAAAGCTGCTCGGCGAAACCATCGTGGATCTTGGCTTCTGTACGGAAAACCAGATCGTCGAAGCCTTGGCTGAAGCCTACGATATGCCCTACGCCAAACTGACGCCCAGGTTGGCCGATGCACGCGTCATGGATGCCCTTCCTCAGGATTTCATCACGAAGCAGTGCATCCTGCCCCTGTTCAAGGTTGACGGCGTGCTCACCGTCGCCATTCACGAACCAGCGAACGTGTTTCTCATTGAAGAGATTAGCAACTTAGCGAACTGTCCTGTCCAGATGGTTGCGGCCACTGCGCGGGACATTCATGCCGTTCTTCAGATGCAGCTTCCCTCATCCAACGTCTATGTCATCGACGACATCCTGGAGGACGCAACCACTGAGTCGATTGAGATCATTGAAGAAGCGACCTTTGATATCGACAATCTTGACGAGTTGAGCGAAAGTTCACCCGTTATCAAGTTGGCCAACTACCTCATCACGAATGCCGTGCGCGAAGGCGCCAGCGATGTCCACATCGAGCCCGACGAGAACCGGCTCCGCATTCGCTATCGCATCGACGGCCAATTAGTCGAAAAGCTCTCGCCGCCCTACGCCCTCAATGCACCCTTAATCTCGCGTATCAAGATCATGGCCTCGCTGGATATTTCGGAAAGGCGACTCCCGCAAGACGGTGCCATTCACGTCAACATGCAAGGACGCCCCGTCGATATCCGTGTATCAACACTTCCCAACAAGTTTGGCGAGAAAGTCGTTCTCCGGATCATCGACAATCAAAACGTCCTGGTCAGCCTCGAAAAACTCGGCTTTGACAAGGTCACACTCGAGCGATTCCGTCAACAAGTGCATCAACCCCACGGGCTGCTCCTGGTCACGGGCCCCACCGGCAGTGGCAAGAGCACGACCCTTTATTCGGCGCTGAACGAGATCAACGCGACTGAAATTAACATTTGCACAGTCGAAGATCCCATCGAGTTCAACTTGGTCGGCATCAACCAATTCCAAGTCAACGAGAAGATCAACTTCACGTTTGCCAATACACTCCGTTCACTCTTACGACAAGATCCGGACGTCATCATGGTCGGCGAGATTCGTGATGCCGACACGGCCAAAATTGCCATCCAAGCCGCTTTGACGGGCCATATGGTTTTCTCCACACTGCATAC
>Ga0180434_10004203_pt1 | contig 17648 bp, 10 predicted proteins | sample SS_ome_7_FD_132453 | JGI IMG/M metagenome (GOLD analysis project Ga0180434, IMG submission 132453) | Hypersaline lake sediment archaeal communities from the Salton Sea, California, USA - SS_1_D_2 metaG | ecosystem: Environmental > Aquatic > Non-marine Saline and Alkaline > Hypersaline >...
CAGCGTATCAAGCGATTGCTGGCGATAAGCGGAAGCCGCTAGCCCCCGCTCCTGGGCGCTCGCGGTGTCGCCCTCGGCCGCTAGTTTGCGAGCCGTCGTCGCCGTCTCGTAGCTCAAGGATTCGTAGTACTGCGCGAGCAGCACGCGCGCCACGATCTCTTTCACGCCGGTCTGCGAATTCAAGTGTTGTTCGAGCAGCGCTTCGCCGCCGTCCGGATCGTTATGCCGCGCGAAGAAGCCGGCGCCGAAACGTGCGACGGAGAAATTGCTCGGATCGAGCGCCGCCGCCGCCAGCAAGCGTTCGCGGGCGTGCTCGAAATCATCGACTTTGTCATACAATTCCGCCAGACGCAGTAAATTAGCGACGTCGTCCGGCTGCTCGGACCGCAGAATCTCGCGCTTCGTGATCCCGCTCCGGGGATCCTTTTCTTCATCGAGCAGTTGCGCATGTTGGTCGATATAGGGATCTTGAATCCCCCGTTGCGCCGCCAGCGCCACGGCTCGCTCAAGATGCGGAATGCCTTGCTCGCGAAGACCGAGCATCTCATAACAGGCGAAGATAAGCTTCCGCGCGTCTATATTGCTAGGATCAAATTCGACGGCTTCGCTCAAGCTTTGAACCGCCTCCTCATAACGCGGCGGAGACAGCTTCATCAGCGCCCGGGCGATAAGGCGTTTCAACTCCGAATCACGCGGGAAATCGCGCTCGGCGGCGCGGAACTCGGCCAGGGCGCGATCCGCGCCGCCGCAGGCCAACTCGTAGCGGCCGCGGTACATGGCCCCTCCGACTTGGTCGGCGTCAACGCCGGCCAATGCGACGACGTAACGCTCGGCACGCGTGCAATTCTCGAGCCGCAACGCCGCCTCGAACTGCTGACGCTTGATCTCGACGTCGTCCGGACGCATGCTCTCCAACTGATCCAGATAGTGCTGGGCGTGCTGCGTCTCGCCCCGTCCGTGCCAAAAGTTGAAAAACGACGAGGCGCGTTCATACTCGTCCTCGATCGCCCCGATCAAATCAAGCTGCTTCTGAGTCCTCACCTCCGGATCGCTCTCGGACAACAATATCTCGTAGGACCGCAAAACGCGGTGCAGACGTTCGCCGGAGACGTGCTGCATACGATCCTGGATGAATTGCAACGCGTCTGCATCTCGACCGTCGGCCTGCAACACGCGCACCATCCGCTCAATCGCCTGAAGGTTGTTAGGATTCTTTTCCAAAACTCGGCCGTACAGGTCCGCCGCCGTCTCATGTTCTTCATTCGCCGCGGCAATGTTCGCCTGTTCCATCAGAAAACGCGGATTGTCGGAGGCGAGTTCCTCGATTTCGCGAATGGCTTGTTCGCCGCGATTCAACGCCGTCAAGGCGCGCGCCCGGACGGCTTTCAAGGATGCCCAGTCGGGATAGAGTTGCGCCAGACGTTCGGTGTGGTCCAGGGCTTCTTGGTTGCGATCCAACTCCAACAAGAGGTCGATGCGTTGGGCTTCGAGCCGTGTCGACGGATTGTTCCCCAAGCTCTGTTGGTATTCGATGGCTTCCTCGACGTATTTCAACGCCAAACCCGGCTCGCCAAGCGTGCTGTACAGCTTGGACAACTCTTGCCGCGCCAACCACGCGAATTTCAGAACGCCGCCCCCGGCCTTCTCGGCTTGCTTCTCGGCTTCCGAAAAGGCTTTAACCGCCAAGCGGTTTTCTCCGTCAATTTGAGCGATATAGCCTTCCATCAGGCTGGTCTGCGATCGGTCGGGATACTGCGATTGAGCCTCCTGGAGGTAGGAACGCAGGTAAGTCAGCGCTTGCGTCTGGGTCGCCTCGTCTTCGGCGTTGCGGTAAAAAGTCAACGCCGTGTCGAAAGCGCCGGATATGAGCCCCAGGCGTTCCTGTCGATATTTGGCCAGCACGGCGCGTAACGATTCCAGATTTACCGTGTCGTTGAGAGCCTTCGTATAGGACTCGAGCACTACGCGTTGGCATTCCGCCGCTTGCGTCTTCCACTTCCCGTCGCCGATCCATGCAAAGCGCTGCAAATTAGCCCGCAGTCGATAGGCGTCGTACAACGCCGGGGCCAGGGAGATCGCCGCCTCGGCGTGTGCTATTCCCTGGGCGATTTTATCGAGGTCAATCGCGTCGCGCACGGTCTGTTCGGCTTGCTCCCGGATCTGGACCTGGTCTTGCTCGCTTACTTCTTGTTCCTGGACGGCTTGCGTCGCCTTCTGGATTATCTGCTGTGTTTCTTGAAATAACACGTGCGCCAATTCGTAGTGCAAATCTGGATCGCCCGGTTGATCGTCGCCGGCCAGGAGCGCCAGCCCCGCCTCCAGCAGTTCGCGGGCTTGATCCCATCGTTCCAAGCCTGCCAAAGCCTCGCCGCACGCCACGCGCAACTCGATATTGTCGGGATTCGCCTGCGTCGCCGGCAACAGTATTTCGGCGCGTTCGACGTCTCCCTCCTCCATGATTCGCGCCATCTCGTCGAGCAGTCCGCGATCCATCGCCGCGCGCGCCTGTTCCTGGGCGCGCATCCGGCTTCGTTGAGCCGTCGCCAGCGCGAGGTTCGGATTGGTCGCGTCGATCTGGAGCGCGCGGTCGAGAGTTTCATCCGCTATTAGCGTGTACTTCGCGGTTTCCTCTTCACGCAGTCGCAACCACTCGACCGCTTCCAGTTTCGAGGCCAACGCCAACGTATTCTCCGGCTCCTTTTCCAGCAGCCGATCGGCGCGCTCCAATACGTCCACCCAGTGCGAGGCCCCCATCGGCATGTCGCGAATTTCCCAGTAGCGCTGCAAGAGAGTCGTCAGGACGGAGATGTCGTCGGGCGATTGCGCGTATGCGAGGCCGAGCTGGTTAAACATTACGACCAACTCGCCCTTCTCACGCGCCACGCGCGCGGCCTCGAGCAGATACTTGGCTTCCTTGTCCTCGCCGAACGCGCTTTGATAAAGCGCGATCGCGCGACGCCAGTTCCCGACTTCTTCCTGAGCCCGGGCTTTCCGCGCAATGGTCTCCGGATCGCGCCGCGAGGCGTTGTAAGCCGCCACGCCCACGACCAAGACGGCGAGGAACACGCCCGACGCCGTTATTAGTCCCACCAGGTTTTTGTTTAATCGTCGTTTCGCCATCTTCGTCACCTTGGCCGTGCGTTGCTACTCGTGAAGCACCGGAGATTCGCCGCGATTCAGGGCTTCCCAGTCCTGATAGTGATCGCTCCACAAAATAGGCATAACTTTTTGCAGCAATCTGCGCGTGGCTTCCTCGGTTTCCGCGCGCCCGGCGCGCCGCCGGGACGTGTCGTTGCTGAACGTGAGTTCAATCTTCGAGTAATAAGCATACTTGTCCGTCATGCTCGATACCGCCAGGCGAACCCCTGTCCGCGTGGTGGCGTAGCTCCCGTTGGCGTAGAAGAAATACGCAACTGCTATAGTGTCGGCGTCGGCGACGCCGCCTTGCAATTGCATCCCTCGCCGAGGCAGGGCGAATTCCAGAATACAAACCGGGACGGCGTGCGTCACCCCGTCGGCGTCGGCGATCTCGAACTCGACCACCTCCGAGTCTTTCAGCTCCATCCCCGCCGCGGCCATGCACTCCTGCGGGCGGTGCGGAACTAAACCCGGGCCGCCGGTATTATAAGTGATGAACAGCAGCGCCAGCGAGGCGGAATCGTCGCGGTCTTTCCGGCGATCAACCAGATGCCATTGAAGATACTCCTCCGTCCCTAGATTCTCAACCAACTCGTGACTGAGCGGGGCCGGCTGGATTTTATAGAGCGAATACTCGGGCAATAGCTTGGTTTGGTCCAGCATGTGCAACGGACGTTTCAGCGGCAGCGGGCTCTTGCGGAAATAGCCCTTCAAAAGGCCGGCCGCCAATTGCATCCCGCCCGCCGCCAGCACGAGTATCGCCGCGCACATGTAAAACCGCCACGAGGTCTTGTGTGACTTCAGACCCGGCGTTGTCGCGCACGCGTCGCTCATGCTAAGCTGCCTCGCAAGGCTGTCGATGTTGTTACGTCGCGACCGCTCACGCTCTCTCCGATCCTGTATCCTCAACCACTAGATTATGCAGCAACCAACCCAAACCCATGAAGATGCCGAATGCTATCAGGATGGTCACCAAACCCAACAAGGTATGATAGGTCCCACCGGCGTATTTGGGATCCACGTAAATGTGTAACAGGCAGGTCGTCACCACGCGAATGAAATTCGAGAAAATAGCGATCGGAATGCACGACGCCACTAAAATGACGCGCTGCCACCAGGGACGCTCTGAAATAAACGTCACCGCCACGCCCAGCGCGCACAGCGTCATCGTGCTGCGCATGCCGCTGCAAGCGTCCGCCACCCCCAGCGCGCCGGCCCGCCCTTTATACATATACTCGATCGTGGAGCCGAGTTGTTCAATATCGAGGCTCGGAAAGAGGCCCAGCGCCTGCGTCGCCCCCAACGCCGCTATCTGCCGAAGCGGATCCGTCAGTTGAAAATATATCCCCTTCGGCAAAGGCACGGCGAAAAAGAGGTACAACCACGGAACCCAGATGTACTTGAAGATCGGCGCCCCGCACAAAAACACGACGACCCCGAGCAGGCACGTCAGCATGAGCGCTTCTCGGGGATAACCCATCGGACGCACCCACAGGTAGTACTGATATCCCGCCAGCGAGATCAGTATCATGCATAAGCCGATCCAGGCGTGCTTCGGCGGGGCCCGCCGCACTCGTTCCCAGTGCAGGTACACCAGGTAGATGCTGAAAAAAGGAATCAGCCACCCGTGGGACCAATCGGCGGATCTATACCAGGTGTAACTCAGGTCAAGCAGAGAATTGTAGAAGACGGCGATAAACGCCAGCCCCACGATAACCGCGCGAATTTGAGTCGGGCGGTCAAAAGTAATCGGCGTTTCTGGAGAGGCTTGCGGAATAGAGGCCATGTCTCGTCAACTCTCCTAGAAAGGCAAGCCCTGCTGTTGGCGTCGTTGTATTTCTAGTGTTTCCGGATTGATCTGCGAGCCGTAGGCGTCCTTGTCCGCGAAATTGCGATCGTAAACAAAACCGAATCCGTAGGTGAATCGGAAGGAGTTTCGGATAACGAACAGGAACGGCGCGATGATGTCGGTGCCGACGTTGATCAGGTCGTCGTCCCGCAACAGGATGTCGTCCTCCAAACCCGCGAATACGTGATCCAGGTTGACGGGAATGGTGATTTGCTTGTCCGTCCCCTTCTCACGCCGTACGATTTCGCAACGGGAGGGCCATGCCAGCCGGCCGAAACCGCCCACAGAGGCGATCGCCTGCTTGATCGTGATCTCGCGCCCCCCCATGTTGTAGACGCCCGGCCGAGCAACCTCGCCCATCATATAAAAAACTCCGGTATCCACCGGAATGTTCACCAAATCGCGCGGTCGAATCACCAGATTATAACGCGGATCGCCGGCTTTTAGTGCGGGCACGTCGATCTCGATCACTCGCTGACTCAATTCATACTCGGGTACGTCTTCCCAGTCGAATTCCGGCCGATCCGTGGGCGCTTCGTATTCGATTTGTAGAGTCTCAGTGCGCGCGTCCGAATCCGCGTCGCTCTCCTTCAAGGTGCCGGTGGTCGGATCGAAGATCAGCGGAGCGAACTTCTGCTCCGCCGGTTCGGCTTCCTGAGAGGCCGGCGCCGGCTGACGCGGAGCGATGATGCCCTCTAATTCAAGCTCCGTCGGCGTCGCGTCGGACTCCTGCTCCGGAGGATCTTGAACGCCCAGCCCGGCGTCGGAGAAAAACGTATTTTCAAAAGCATCCTCGTCGTCGTCGGGCGGAGGGATGATCAGACCGTCATCCGGCGCCGACTCGATCGGGCTTTCCGCCGGGACGGCCTGACCCGGTTCGGTGCGCCGCACTATATAGGCTCTTTTAGCCAGGGGAGAGATGTCGCCGACGATCCCGAGCACATCGAGCAGACGCGTGTCGGGCTGAACCAGATTGTAAGAGCCCGGACGCGCCACCGACCCGATTACGCTGAAGAAGCTGTAGCGCTTGGCTGTTATGAACACCTGTACGATCGGATTCGGAAGAATGCCTTCGGATTGCAGCCTCGTTATGAGTTCGTGTTCCAATTCCCGCTCGCTCATGCCGAGCACCTGGATCAATCCGAGTTGCGGAATGCGGATATAACCTGCCGTGCTGACCTGCAAGCCGGCCTGATAGGGAATCCCTGAAGTCACTAGGTCGTTAATGAGCACTCCGACCTGATCCATTCGTCCCAGGCGATATTCCTCATAGCTGACGACCAAATCCTCCGGGCTCGGTTCGACGGCGTTGGCCAAGCCGATCGGACCCTCGCGAGGCGTCAATACCCGACGGATCCCTCCCTCGCGATACTCCAACGGGAACATGCCCACGCGAGTCGGATCCAGGAAGCTTTGGGGGGGCATCAATGCACACCCGGCCAGAATCCATGCCTGAAACAGGCAGAAAATGCCTGTTACAATCTTGTAGACATTCGTTTTATGGTCGTTCATTGGCATCCGCTCAACGCGCTTTATAACACACGCCCCCCTGGTCGCGGAAGGGGGGCGCTGCCGAAGTCGCGCACAACCATGGGAGGAGGCTCGACTTCCATTAACGAACCTGCCGAACTAACGGCCTCAGCCACGCCTGTCAAATCAATTTAGGCGCAAGTTCTCCATCCGGCCCAAGGTAACGGGATATACGTTCCCGACCGGCCCTGGTTCGACGGCCGCGCCGATTCCTTATACTGCTTTGCCGATTGTTATCGGCTGATCCAATCGTCCAACTTGCGGGTGAGTGAATGGAAACTACGCGACCGCTCCCGGAGGCCTGCCGGCTCAATCTATAAACCCCGCACGGTCGCATGGCGGGCTTGGCCCCCAGCTTGCCCGTTACCCGCACCATGAAAACCATCCACAACTCTCTGGCGACGCCCAAAAGCCGCGCTAAGGAGCCGCGGCATGCATTCCCGATATATGGGGTGATGATCCCAAACGCGGATAATCCAAAACCCAGTGTAATGATCCTCGGCGCCGGCGGGCACGGACGCGTTGTGCTCGATATCCTGCTCAACGCTCGTAAATATAATGTAGTCGGTTTTCTCGACAACAACACCGATATTCACGGGCGACGCGTCGACGGCGTTCTGGTGCATGGGGGGATCGACGATTTACCCCAAATAGGACCCAAATTGAATATCCAGGGCGTCATCGTGGCCATTGGCGACAACGGCGTCCGCCGCGGCCTGGCACGCCAGGTCGATCAGATCGGTTTCGAGCTCATCAGCGCCGTACATCCATCCGTCACGCTGGCCTACAACGCCTCCATCGGGAGAAATGTCGTAATTGCCGCGGGAGCTGTGGTTTGCGCGAATTGCCAGATCGGCGATTCCGTCATCCTAAACACCGGTTGCATCATAGACCATCAAACCATGATCGGCGAAGGAACGCATATCTGCCCAGGAGTACGAGTCGCGGGCCGCGTGAAGGTCGAGCCGGGCGTGTTCGTGGGTATCGGCGCCACGATAATTCCCAAAGTCACGCTCGGGTGCGAGTCGATCGTAGGCGCCGGAGCCGTCGTCCTCGAAGACATCCCGCCGATGGCGACCGTCGTCGGAGTGCCCGCCGTGCCGGTTAAATTAGCCGGAGCTTCGGAAGACGTCGCCGCAATGTTCCTGCCCGCGCGAGCCTGATCGCACGCCCGCCTGATCCCCCGATCCCGAGTCCTGACACCTGCTGGAATGACGCTTCGGCGTGATTAACAACCGCGAGAGCGACTCCTTCTCGATCGCCGTCGACTCTAACGCCATGCGAGAAATTTCGCCCGCAATGTCGCTTATCTCGGCTTGGTTTTTGCCGGCCTGCATGGAGACGTCGCCCAAGACTTGACGCAGCGAATCCCCGAGTTGATCGAGCCCGGCGCCCAAACCCTGCCGCATGGCCCCCAAGGCCGCGCGCTCCAGGGACGGCCGCAGCATGCGATCGACCACGTACGGCGCCGCCCAGGATATCAGCACCAGCAACACGCTGCTGACGGCGAAATTCGTGCCGAGATATTGTCCCGCTCCAATCGAGGCGCGGTAATAGCCCGTCACGACGTTGTAACCCACCCACAGCAAACTCAACATCGGCAGCACGGTCATCATGAAGCCCGTTACCCGGCGAAACGCACGCTGCACGCGCGTCCCTGGCCGCGACAACGCCGCTCGCAGACATTCCTGAACGTTTCGCGATACAAGTTCTTCCGCCGTAGCGGCGACGGTCTCGAATCGTTCGCGAAGCGGATTCGCGGTGATGTTCATTCGCCGCACGTCAACCTCGATTGCATCCAGACATTCGCCGACTTTGTCGTCCGTCCACTCGTCCCAGAGCGGGCGCGTCAGTTCATTCGTGTCGATCCTCGTCGCCGCGCTGGGCTGTCGCGGAGCGGGAGTCGCGGCGTCCGCGTCTTTCGCCGCTGTCGCGGCATGTCGCACGACCTGCCCGAGCAGTCCGCCTTCCCGAACCGCGAACCGCCCGGCGATCTCGCGAATCGGCCATTCCAACCCCTGCGTCAGCGCGTCCCGCGTGCGACGCCAATGCCTTTTACGAGCGGCCTCTATGTTTTCCCACTGTTCGTCGTCGCCGAAGCGCCGCCGCGTCTCATTTAACAAGCCGCGCAGCTCGAGCAGACGCGCGCGATAACCCAAACGCTCCAGCTCGCGCACGCCGTGCTCCGCCAGGTATTTCCGAATAGCCGACTCTATGCGCGGAAACTCGTCCGGCGTGGGAGTCTCGACGCTCCGCGCGTCGCCGGCGACGCAGCTTGTACACAGCAACACCGGATCGCTGAATCCAGCCTTGCGCAACATCGCGGCGAAATCTTCTGTTTGGCGCGCGTCGCCCTCGTCCCAACGGTTGATCACGAACATCCAGCCGTGTCGCTCGCCCCGCTGTCGCAGCATGCGCCATCCGACATCGTCACGGTAACGCTCGGGGCTAACCACGTAAATCAACAAATCGACGTGCGGCAGCCACGCTAACGCCAGGCGGCGATTTTCCACCTGCGTGCTGTCGATATCCGGCGCGTCAATCCACAGAATGTCGCGCCGCTCGTCGATCCAGTGCCGCTTCACGTTGACCAGGTCGACCGGCAGTTCCGGCGGCAACTCGGCCAGCTTGATCGAATCATGCGCGTAGATCGTCACTTCACGGGAAGTCGGCCGCTCAACCCCCGTGCGGGCGATCGGTTCACCGGCGAGACGGTTGAGCAGGCTGCTCTTGCCCACGCCGGTCCCGCCGAACAACGCTACCACCAGCGGACGCTGTTGTTGATCCATGAAAAGATCGGCCGGCGTTTGCCGTTCTATGGACGCGAAACGCGCCTGCTCCAGCTTCGTCAACCAGCCGGTTTCGAGAGCTTGGTCGAGCCAGGCTTGCGTTTTGGTCACAATGGCGACAAACGCTTCATTCATCGGTACGCCGCTCCCATTCAGCCAGCGCCAGTTCCGCGCCTCGCAACCGTTTTTCCGAGACGGCGAAAAGCGCGTCTCCGTCGAGATCAACGGCTAATCCGCGCAGCGCCTCGGCGAAGACGCCCTCGAACAGCGTCGTATTCACGTGGGCGAGCTGCCGCTTTTTCAAATCCGCCGAAATGTGCGCCATGTACGTCCCCAACGCCCCCTCCGCCAACATCGACGTCAGGGCGAACATGGCCGGTGCGAACAGCAAGTCGTTTATCCCCAAACCGGCCGTTTTTATCGCAAGACCGATCGCCGCCAAATCGGTCGTCGCACGCGCCGCTCGCAAGGCGTTCAGCAACGCCGGCTTTTTTCGCAACGCCTCGTACAGCTTATCGGCCGACTCGTGAATTACCGGCTTGAAGCTGTCGCGCTGCTTATCGGCGGCGGTTTCAAGCTTCTTTTTCAATCCCGTCGATTGCTGTTCGAGACGACGAGCGATCATACGCCATACGGCGCCGCTCGGCGTGGTCGTGTCGCTTCGGCGAGCGGCGTCACGTTCCAACGATGTGAGCAGCTTTTCGATTAGCTCGTTCAACACGATCTCCTCGGCGCCCGGTCCGCGCGGCGCACCGCCGACCTTGGATCGTTTGATTTGCCAGGCTTGCCGAGCGGCGAAAAGCTTCCGCGCCGGCCACGAAAGCACGTGGCGAACCTGGCTGATCGTGCCCGCTAATCCCGGCAATTCCAACAACTGCAACAACTCGAGCGTGGCGCGGCGAAACGTGTCGAAACGCTGCGGATGATCTAAAAAATCACGCTTGTATGACGCCGAAGCCTCGTCCAACGCCGCGCGTACCAGCGTTTCCCATTCCGCCAGGGCGGCCAGTTCGCCACGCAGTGGGGCCGTCCAGTCGTCCCAGTGCAAACGCGCCAGCCGGCGGATGCCCGACCAGCGGTTCGATCCGCGCGACGCGGTCCGCCCGGCGACGACCTGCTCGCGCAGACGCGCGGCCTCCGGGCAGGATTCGACCGAAAGACCCGGACCCGACTCGTACGCGATCGTAACAATCGGCGCGTTTTCGTAAGGGCCGCCCATCTCCCGCAGCCGCTCTTTCAACGACGCCGCCAAAGCGTCGCCGGCGTCAGGCGTAAGCTTGTTCAAACACACCGTCAGCGGCCGGCCGAGCGGCTTCAGCAACTGAAGCATCCGCCAGACCGACAGGTCGGCGTATTTTTCCTTGCTTAGAACGAACACGTGCGCGTCGGCCAGCGCGGCCGCCTCGAGCACGCCGCGCTGATAGCGCCGCGCCGCGAGCGAGTCGAAATCGGGCGTGTCCCAGACGACGCCGGCCGGCATGCTCGCCGGCGAGGTCCCAAGCTCCAGCCTCGTCAATGCGTATTGCTCGAGGTCGTCCGGGCTGCGCGACAGCTCCGTTGATGAACAGCGCCGCCATCCGGGGAATAACGCCTTTTCCCACTCTTGCGCCGGCTCGTCGCCCGCGGTCGGTCCATCCGAAACCCAGAAACCCCGCGGGTGGATGGTGAATCCGGCTAACGGGCTGACCTCGGCGACGCGCCTCCCCAACAATAAATTTACCAGCGTGCTTTTGCCGGTCTGCGTGGGGCCCATGACGACCGCCTGCGGCGGACATTTTTCGCGCGCATAACGCAGGGCCGCCTCGGCCAGATACAGCTCTGCGAGCCGTTGATCCGCGGTCTCCGCATCAACGGCGCCCGGCGCGTCGCGCAGCGCCCGATAACGATGCATCAGATCGCGTATGAATTCATGCACGATTCGCGCCGCGTCATTCGCGGCGTCGCCGCTGGCGGATGAATCATCCCACAATGTCGGTTCGTTCAGATTCACTCTGACGTATTCTGCCCGATCACGCGGGTATTCGGAAGTGAATAAATCGCCGCGCGGGAATCCGCAACGGACAATCCGAACGCACAGCGCTAGCAAGCGCCCTTCCATGTCGCTGAGATGTCAAGCGGGCGCTAGCTCGCGCTGCGCGTTCGGACTCGAATGTCGGGTGGACATTAACGCCGGCGGCGTCCGCTACGAAATCGGCTGCCGAGCGTGCGCGGCACGGGTTTGACGCCCGTCTCATCCAGCTTGTCGTTACGTAGAAGCGTTTCGCTCCAACGAGACGGAGCGGGCGGTTTGGCGTCCGCTTCGGACGCCGCCATCTCCGCTTCCTCCGCCGGCGGCTCGAGATCTTGCCAGATCACCCACGGCGCCCTGTGTTGGCTGAGCTGCTTGTTGATCAACATTTCGATCTGCGTCAGTTCCTTGCCTTGCTCCGGCGTGATAAACGAGACGGCGTAGCCGCTATGCCCCATGCGGGCGGTGCGACCGACTCGGTGGACATAGATAGACGGGTCTTCGGGTATGTCGTAATTGACGATGTGCGATATTTCCATCACGTCAAGCCCGCGCGAAGCCAGATCCGTCGCGACCAGCACCTGGATATGCTGTTTGCGGAAGCTGGACATGACCCTTTCGCGGCGGCGCTGGTCGAGATCGCCGTGAATTTCCTTGCAATTAATGCCGGCGCTCTTCAGGCGACGCGCCACGCGCCGGGCGGCGTGCTTGGTGTTGGTGAAGACGATAACGAGCTGGGGATTCTCCTGCTTGAGAAAACCGAGCAGCGTCTTGAATTTGTCCTCCGCACGAACCGAGACGTAATCCTGCTGAACGTCGTCGACCGTCAGCGTGTCCGCCGAAACGTTGATTTCCCTGGGTTCACGCATGAACGAGCGGGCTAATTTCCGGATTTCGTCGTCGATCGTGGCCGAAACGAAAATCGTCTGGTGCTTGCCCGTCGCCTGGCGGAGGATGCGGCGAATGTCGTCGCGGAAGCCGATGTCGAGCATGCGATCGACCTCGTCCAGCACGGCCAGCTTGATCTGCTTGAAATTAAAAGCCTTGCGGCGAAGCAAGTCGATGATGCGGCCCGGCGTGCCGATGATAATCTCGCGATTGTCCTTGATGCGATCGAGATTATGCCGGATGCGCGTGCCGCCGTACACCAGCAGCGTCTTGAGCGGACGATTGGCGCCGAGCATGCGGACGTGCTGGTCAACCTGGAGGGCGAGTTCGCGCGTGGGCACGAGGACGAGGGCTTGCAGGCCTCCGCCGGGCTTAACGCGTTGAAGCATCGGCAAGGCGAATGCGGCGGTTTTTCCGGTGCCGGTCTTGGCCTGACCGATGCAGTCCTCGCCGGCCAGCGCGCCGGGAATCAACTCTCGCTGAATATCGGTTGGCGTGTGGAATTCGAGTTCTTCGAGTGTTGCGAGCAGTTCGGCGTCGAGGCCCAGGTCCCCGAAGCCGACGTCGGAGGGGGCGTCAGTGGCGTTACTTTCTTCACATTCAGATTCTATCATATATTCCGTAGTTTCGTGGTCGGGCGCTCTCTAGTGCGCCCCGTTGCGGGTATGCGCGTCATTCACAAGGCGCGCGGTTCATGTAATAGTGTAGTCTCCGAACGATAAAACTCAAGCCTTCGGCGCTTTTGCGAGGCGCCCGGGTGTACGTCAGGAAAAGGAGTAAACAATGAACAATCTACGACCGGAGGGCGCCCGAGTTTAGACAGGGACTTCAGTCCCTGGAAAAAGAGATCCCTCTCCAACTCCGTCCGGAGGACGGACGAAAGGAGTTTGCTGAGTATGAACCTGACCCGGGCGACCGCTGCCGGACTTTCAATCCCCGCCGACCATCGCCGCCGCCTCGTCCGCACCGGTCGGCAGCGCCGCGGAGAGGACTTCCGGCCCGTCGGCGTCTCCCGCGCGCACGCGGATCGACTGTTCGATGCGTATCCCGCCGAAGCCGTCGGTTAACAAGGCGTCCACCTTCGAACGGTTGACGACATCGGCCAACGGCTGGACGAGCGCCTCGCTGGCCCAGATCGCCGGGACGAAATATATGCCGGGTTCGATCGTCGTGCATACGCCGGGCGCCAGATCACGATCGAGCCGCAAGAACTTGTCGCCGAAATCGGGCCGGCGCTTGCGACCCGGAGGATAGCCGGCGATCTCGCCGAAGTCTTCCATGTCGTGTACGTCCAACCCGATCAGGTGACCGACGCCGTGGGGAAAGAACAACGCATGCGCACGCCGCCCCGCTAATTCGGCCGGATCGCCCTTGAGCAACTCGGCTTCGATCAGTCCCTCGCAAATCACCCGCGCGGACAAATCGTGTACGTCGCGAAAACGCGTCCCCGGCGTGCAGGCGGCGATCGCCGTTTTCAACGCTTTTTCAACCGTGTCGTATAGCAGACGCTGGATCGGCGTCCATCGGCCGTCGACCGGGTACGTGCGCGTGATGTCGCTGGCGTAGCCGCCGGGCTCTTCGGCGCCGGCGTCGCAGACCAGCAGATTCCCCGTACTCATCACGTTCGGGTGTCCATGGCCGTGCAGCACCTCGCCGCGCACCGAAATGATCGGACTGAACGATACTCCGCACTGGCGCCGATGGATGACTTGCATAAACGCCGCCGCAGCGTCGGCCTCGCCCCGCCCCGGCCCAGTCGCGGCGGCCGCGGCACGGTGTGCCTCTATCGCGACCGCATTGGATCGCCGCATGGCGGCCAGTTCGTATTCGTCCTTGATGAGGCGCAGGTCGACGAGCACGCGCAGTTCGTCCTCCGACGCAGCCTCTACGCCCAACTTGCTCGCCCAGTCGATCGTGTCTGGAAAAGGCGGAATGACGGCCGCGGCCCGGCGATCTCCCAGGGCGGACGCCAGTTGATCCGGATCGGCCAGTCCGCCGGCTGGCAGGCCCGCCGCGAAAGCCAGTTCGGCGTCGTCCGGCGACGCGCCCATCCACAACGCGCTGTCCGTGCTCGTGGGCGGCCGATAGAGCGTGCTGCCCGCGCTCCCGTCACTGCTCGGCTCTATCAACAGGGCGGCGTTTTCCAGCGGCGGCCCGCCGAAATAGAGATATGTGCTGCCGGCGCGAAAATCGTGCGGATTCGTGGGATAATTACGCGCGGGCGCGTGGCCGGAGAAAATAACCATGGGGCGGCTCAACGATCCCGCCAAACCCGCTCGGCGTAGTCGATAAACGTCGGGCGGCGCGGTCATGCTGATCGAATGTTCACGACTCATTATGCACCATGATCTTCATGCAATCCGCTGGGAGGTATGACGCTTACAATACGCATGCCTTCTACCCCTGCTCGCTCGCCGGCGCTCGGGGAGCTGACAACCTGCGGCGGAACCGGGGGCCGGCCGTTGCGCTTCGTGACGGAGTGCTAGCGCGCGACCGCGATGATCTCGACGCGGCGGTTCAGGGCTTTGTTGGCCTTGGTGTCGTTCGGAGCTTTGGGGCTGAACTCCCCCTGCCCGGAGGCGAACACGCGACGCGCGTCAACGCCCAGTTTGTAGAACTCGCGCGCGACGGTGGCGGCCCGGTTCAAACTCAGATCGAGGTTGTCGGCCCAGAGGTTCTTGGTAAGTTTGATCGGATCGTTATCGGTATGGCCGATGACCCAGATCTGCCGATCGGGAAACTCGGAGTTGAGGGTCGCTGCGATCTGACGCAACTGATCGATCGCGGCGCTCTTGAGCGAAGCCTTGCCGGAGGCGTAGAGAATGTCGCTGGAAACATTCATCCAGGCGATGGTGTCGGTGCCTTCCCAACCCGGGGGCAGTTCGCCCGTCTGGGCCGTGCCTGCGGCGAGTTGCCGACGCGCCTCGTCGAGTTGTTGCTGAAGCTGCAGCGCCATCTGGCGGGCTTGATCCCCGCCGTTGAGCGCGGACGCCAAGCGGGATTCGAGGTCGGCGTTAGTCATTTGGAGATCTTCGACCTGCCTTTGCAGCTCGGTGATTTGCATGTCCTTGTCGCCGCTGCAAGCCGGCAGCAGAACAATTGAACTCAGTGCTAAAAAAATGGTCATGTGTTTGCTGAACCGCTTCATCGAAACCTCGCTTTCCCGTTAGTACCGCCTGTGTCTGTTAATCGACGCGACCGCGAAGTCTGTTCGGCGGCCAGATACCTCGTGCTTACCCCTATAACCTCTGCAGGATAAGACCCAGACGCCCCGGATGCAAGCTTCACGCCGATGGTTGACGAAATCCCGTCGGAAGACTACGTTGCACTTGCGTTTTGCGGGGGAAGGTAACGGACGACGCTGCCGTCCGGCGAGGAAAATCCATGCCGAAAAAGCTTGCCTTTGTTGGCCTGATCGCGCTTCTTTGCGCTTCGGCCGCCTCGGCTCAGGGCGATTTCATCGACAGTCAGGCCCTGCTCGACGCCGATCTGGTGAAGTACTGGCAGTTGCCGCTGCCATTGCAGTCCGAACAGGAGTTGGTCGCCGTCTACCTGGTCGACGACCAACTCTACGCCGTCGTGCAAGACGGCTACGTTTACGCGTTGGACGCCAAGACGGGCGTGATCAGGTGGGTGAAGCAAGTCACGACCGCGGGATACGAGATTCGGCGCCCGTGCCATCATGGACGCCTGACCATCTTCGTACTGCCCCCCACGCTGGTCCAGTACGATCGCTACAGCGGACAGCCGATCAGACGAGGCGATATGCGCTTTCCCTCGGGTACGCCGGCGGTGAGCGACGGCGTGCGGTTCTACATCGGAGGAATCGATCAGAAGATTTATGCTTTCTTGCCGGGCCAGGATTTCGAAGTCTGGAAAGCCCGCGCCGAGGGGCAAATTATCTCGCAACCAGCGCTGATGGGCGAAAATCTGTTCTTCGCCGATGACGGCGGGAATGTCTTCTCATGCGTGGCGGCCGACAAAAGATTCCAGTGGCGCTCCCGCAAAATCGGCTCCGTTACAGCCGATCTGGCGGTGGACCTCAACGGCGTCTACGCGGCCGCACGGGATTATTCGCTTTATCTGCTCTCGCCCGAGGCCGGGCACTTGCGCTGGCGAATGCGTTTTTCCGGCCCGCTGGTCGAGCCGCCCGTTATTACCCCCGAGATCGTTTTCCAGTATTGCCGGGAGGACGGCGTGACGGCGATAAATCCGAACGCCGACCGCGAGTCCCGGAAAATGTGGACCGTCACCGAAACACGCGGGTTTCTGACGCTCGACGATAAAAGCGCATATCTGCTTGGGCGCGACGAGAACATTCACGTCGTGAATCTCGACGACGGAAAATCGACGCACATGGTGCCCTCCGCCGGCTTCACGATGTTCGCGCCGACGACTGAAACGACGGCGATGTTCCTGGCCGCGAAGGACGGGAAGCTGTTTTGTGCGCGGAAACGCGGCGTGCCGGTGCTGCTAGCCTCCGACGTGAAAAAAGCCGCCGCCGGGCCCGCGACCGCTTCGGCGGACGACGCGGAAGATGCCGCCTCGGCCACCGACGCCGCCGAAGCGGACGGCGACGTCCTGACCAGCAAACGCCCGGGGCCGCCGATCGGCGGCAAGTCGAAGGTGACAAAAGAGTACGCCGGCGAATAGAAAACCGCACGCCGTACGTTGCGCCGCGATTTTGAAATACGGCGGCGCCGCCAGACCGAATAGCCGCGGACGCACGCCCAATTCGCGATTATCCAAAAGTTATGACAGTGCGCGCGATTGTGCGCGAACGATGAGTGAGCACATGTCCGATTCGATCAAAATTCGACGAGCATTGATCAGCGTTTACGACAAGACCGGCGTCGCCGAGTTCGCCCGGACGCTGCACGACGAATTCGGCGTCGAGATCATTTCGACCGGCGGCACCGCGAAAACGCTGAAGGAGGCCGGCATTCCGGTCACGATGGTCGAGGAAGTCACCGGCTTTCCGGAGATGATGGACGGCCGCGTCAAAACGTTGCACCCGCGCATCCACGCCGCGATCCTGGCCGACCGCGACAATCCCGAACACATGCGACAGCTCAAGGAACAGGGCATCGAGCCGATCGACATGGTCGTGGTCAACCTGTACCCGTTCGAAGACACCGTCGCCGACCCGGAGTGCGCCTTCGAGCAAGCGATCGAAATGATCGACATAGGGGGGCCGTGTTTAGTCAGGGCCGCCGCGAAAAACTGCGCGCATGTACTTATCGTGTACGCGCCGGAGGCGTATTCCGAGGTGCTGCGCGTATTAAGAAAGCCGCGTTCTGAAGGCGCGGGAAGTTTGGCGGAGTTGAGACTTCGTTACGCGTCGGGCGCTTTTGAGGTGACAACTTGTTACGACGCGGAAGTCGCCAAATGGCTCGGTCAACTGCCCGCGCTACGGCCATTCCCGTGGACAGAATCAATCTTTACG
>Ga0180434_10004204_pt1 | contig 17646 bp, 17 predicted proteins | sample SS_ome_7_FD_132453 | JGI IMG/M metagenome (GOLD analysis project Ga0180434, IMG submission 132453) | Hypersaline lake sediment archaeal communities from the Salton Sea, California, USA - SS_1_D_2 metaG | ecosystem: Environmental > Aquatic > Non-marine Saline and Alkaline > Hypersaline >...
CGAGATACAAAAAAGTCCGCGACTTCCTCTGTGTGGTGCGTTCTGGTACCCATCGTCGTCGCAATTTTTGTCTATGCCAACAGCCTGACAAATCCGCTGATCTATGACGATGAGTCAGTGATTCTGAAGAACTACAACATTAGGACGTGGGAGAACTTCCGACATCTATTCGACAAGGAATATTTCGTTCGTTTTCAGGAATTGAGCTATCGACCTTTGCCTTCTTTTACCTATTTGCTCGACTACTCTACTTGGGGGGCATCGGAAGACGGAACTCCTCGTGCCTTTCGCTTTCACCTAACAAACGTTTTAGTGCATGCGTCTGTCGGGGCGATAGTTTTCCTGTTTGTGATATCAATAGTACCTCGTCGATCTGTCGCAACACTCGCAGCACTAGTTTACGTTGTCCATCCAGTTCTGACCGAAGTGACAAACATCGCTGGCTTCCGTGAAGACTCTCTGTGCGCACTCTTCTTCTTTCTCACACTTATTCTCTTCAACCAATTCTTTCGAAGCAGATTCTCCGCTCTGCGATACGCTCTGTCACTGACCGCATTTTTCTTTGCGCTCTTGTCAAAGGAGACGGCAATAGTCCTGCCTGTCGTTCTAGTTCTTCAGGATGCGATGTTCTCGGATCGTCCTTTCAATTGGAAACAACGTATCCTGCCTTATGCTGGCTTGGGGGCTGTTCTGACGTTCTACATCATCGTGCGGTTTGTGTTGATGAAACATCCCGTTGAGATGAAGATTCCTTACGCCGCCGGTAGTCTGGTGAACACGATCTACACCATGCCAACGGTCCTTGTGATATATGCACGGCTATTGTTCTTCCCCATACACCTGAGCGCTCTGTATGATCTGCCACCAATAGTATCCCCCGCAGATGTGCGGTTTTTGTTGTCAGTGGCAATTATGCTCGCACTTGTCCTGTACGCTCTATTGAACATAAGAAAGAGATCGGTCGTATCCTTTGGGATTCTGTGGTTCTTCATTACGCTCGCGCCGGTCTCCAATCTGGTTGGCATCGGAAACCTCATGGCTGAAAGATTCCTGACCGTGCCTCTCATAGGGTTTTGCCTGCTGGTTGGGGTGTGGCTACACACAGCATCGGAGTGCGGCGGTGTTCGTAAGGTATTAGGTATTGTAGTGACCGGCGTTTTTGTCGTATCTCTTGCCACGCTAACAATCACCCGAAACACAACTTGGGGCAATGAACGACTCGTCTGGCGTCAGACTGCAATCTGCAATCCCGAGAGCGGCAGAGCATGGGACGCTGTGGCACAGCAATATATAAGAGTAGATGTCGCTCCAGAACACAAGGATTGGAAACGAGTAGAGAGGCTGACAACGCAAGCCATAGAATTCAATACACGCTTGAACCGTCAGGACTCAAATCCTTACTACCATCGTGGAATGGCACGGCGTCATCTGGGACGCCTGTACGAAGCCGAGAGAGACCTTGTCATCATTTTACCCGGAGACCAAAATCACCCGCGGGCCGTCCTCCAACTGGGAGCTATCTATCACCAGCAACGAAGGCTATCGGAGGCAAAGAAGAAATATGAGGAGGCGGCAACACTCATTCCACACTCAGCAGATCCGTGGAGAGGATTGGCACACGTCGCAAGAATGGAGCGCAACAAAAAAGCAGAGCTGCAAGCATTGATGGAAGCTGCAAAACGAATGCCTACTGACAGTCCTCTCCTGCCGGGAATACGAAAACGGATTTCCCAGTTGCAGGGGCAATTGTAATCCCATCAGAGCATAACCTCACTTGACCGTGACGAGCAATATTTGCTGTCGCGTATCCTGCGTTTGTACCCGTTCGCCGAATAGACCTATAACTCACTTCGTTGCTTTGAGCCATTTCTCAGTTCTTTAATGCGCAGGATCTGCCAAATTGGTTTTTTGAGAACTGTCTGCACATTGAACCGATAATATGTCCTGAGGGGCCTTATCTCTTGCTGGCAACAGTCTTGAGACAAAGGCGCCGTAGAGACACTGAACACGAAAGATGTATCAGGCGGAAGCATTTCCTTCCGGAGATTCTTCCTCTGTTCTCTTAGCTCAGCAGGCAGCAGAGTAAAGGTTGACTTGACAATCTGACAGCGTTAGAATCGTCATCCCTGCTGGACGATGCCGTTTGCGCACCTTCTTCGGGCAAGGAGGCCCATTTCACATGGCTGATCTTGTTGAAGATGTATTGAGCGTCGAAAAAGAATGCGACCAGTTGCTTTCGGAAGCATCTGAAAAAGTAGCAGAGCTTGGCAAACAGACTGTTGAACAGATTGATGCTGAGCGAAAGCAGGCAGATGAAGCGTTCAAATCTGAAGCTGAATCACTCCGTCGGCAATCCGCCGAAACACTCAAAGCTGAACAGCAGAAGCTCTCAGAAGAGCATCAGGCTGCGGCAGAGTCCTTGAAGCAAATCCCCCAAGAAACACTGGATTTGCATGTCAAAAAGGTCTTGGATCACTTGCTTGAGGGTTAACTGTGGCTATAGACTCCATCAAGAAAGTCACGCTCCTCGTGCCCAGGAACCATATTCATGGTCTTGTGCAGCAGCTCCATGAACTCGGCGCATTTCACGTTGTCGATACAGCTACACGCCTGAACGACAAGGACAATCGGCTCAGTCGCAATACGATTGCAGCGGCGGAAGCGGACGAAAAGATAAAAAAGCTCGACGTCATCGAGTCCACAATACAACTTTTCACGAAGAAGAAATCAGGCATTGTCGAGCAGTTCGCCCCAGTCCCCCTTCAAATCGACGAAACTGAAGTCGGTCAGGCACTTCATCTTCCAATTGACCCTCTCTATGAAGAGTGTGAGAGAATCTACAACCGCCATCGCGATCTGTCGCGTCACATTTCAGAAGCAGAGGAAGAAATCGAATCCCTGTCCTTCTTTCAGAAACTGCCTCTACGCCTCGATAAACTGAAACACCTGCAACGCTTTCAGGTCCAGCTAGGACGGTTCAACGCCATCCGTTGGAAGGCGCTCATTGCAGATCCGAAGGCCGACGAACAGCTCTCTTGGCAGGTTGTGCAGAAGGAAGGAAAATTCGTCTTAGTGCTCATTGCATATCTGGCAACCCGCCGTGAAGAAGCCACATCAATTCTGAGGGAGTATGAGTATACTGACATTCCACTCCCCAGGCTCCGCGGCAGTGTCGATGATCGGATCCACAAGTTGCTCGAGGACATTGCAATGTTCAAGGAGCAATTGGAGTCTTTCCGAGAACGCGCCGAAGACATTGCGAAGGAACGACGCAAGATTCAAGTCCTTCTAGGACACTGGTCAAGCGAAAAGTCCAAAATCTTGGCTCACAACAGCTGTCTCTCTTCAAAACGAATCAGCGTCTTTGCTGGCTATGTCCGCACAAAGGACATGCAGAAGCTGGAGAGTCGTCTTGCCCGCGAATGCCCTCAAGTATCTGTTATCAGCGAGGACCCTGTTCTCGGAGACAATCCTCCAGTGTCTCTGACAATTTCAAAACTGCTCTCGCCCGGCAAGTTCCTGGTGAGCATGTTCGGCATGCCAAATTACTTCTCGTTTGACCCCTCGCCGTTCCTGATATTTTGTTTTCTCACGTTCTTTGGCATCTGCTTCGGCGACGTCGCATACGGCCTCATTTTGATGGTATTGTGTCACCGAATGGCTCGTAGGTACTCGAGTCACGCGCACGTCAATGGTTTCTTCAAGTTGTTCTTCTATGGCGGCATTTCGACTGCCATAGTCGGAGCGCTTACGGGCAGCTGGGCCGGAAACTTGCCAGACTATTTCGGTGAAGGCAACCTACTGCAAGTGCTAAAAAATAATCTCATGATTCTCGATCCCATACGCCAGCCGATCATCATGTTGCTTGTTGCTCTCGGCGTCGGCGTTGTAGCACAGTTTTACGGCGTTTTTCTGCGAATGTATCGGGAGTTGCGCTGGGGACGCCCCTTGGACGCTATCTTTGACGGCGTCTTGTGGCTGTTGTATCTTCCCGGAATGCTTCTGCTCATTTCTCCGGTATTCATTCCTACTGTACCCGCGATACTGTGCCAAGTAGGCAAAGTGATGTTCATCATTGGTGCGATCGGCCTTGTTCTCACTCAGGGTCGTCACGAGAAAGGCATCTTTGCCAAGGCCATTACCGGCCTTGTCAGTCTGTATGGGATTATGGGCTCCTATGGCGGAGTCACTTTTATTGGCGACATGGTGTCTTATTCCCGTTTGCTGGCTTTGGGAATGACGACCGCAGTCGTAGCAATGTCCTTCAACATTTTTGCCGACATGCTCGGTTCAGTGCCGCACATCGGGGTTGCTCTGTTCGCGTTGGCTGCACTGGTAGGACACTTATTCAATTTTGTAATCAGTATCCTTGGAGCATTTGTGCACTCCGCAAGGTTGGTCTTCCTGGAATTTTTCGGGCGCTTCTATGAAGGTGGCGGCGAGAAGTTCCGACCGCTTGGCTTCAATAGCGACCAAGTGGAAATAGTAGAGAATCAGTAACGGCCAGGCGCAATAGCGCCGTTTTTCCAAAGGAATAGGAGCGAGACGATGCAAGACATTTTGGAAATGGCTTTCTTGAATACGGGCTTGGGGGCTGCTGTGATCGGTTCGATTGCATGTGTCATGCTGGGCGGCATCGGCTCTGCTCGCGGCATTCGAGTCGCAGCAGCGCAGGGTGCCGGTGTGCTGTCGGAGAAGCCGGATCTTTTCGGCAAGCTCCTTGTCCTTATCGCGCTTCCCGGCACGCAGGGATTCTACGGCTTCATCGTTGCGTTCATGATGTGGCAGGGAATCGGCCTGACTGGCAACGAGGTGAACTGTGCCCCGCTATGTGGATGGGCACTGATGTATGTCGGCATCTGCGTCGGCATGGTGCTCTGGTGGTCTGGCATACGGCAAGGCGAAGCCTCGGCTGCTGCTATCAGCCTCACCGGCAAGCAACCTGATGAAGGCGGCAGAGCTATCCTCCTGCCCGCCCTCGTCGAGACTTATGCCGTCGTCGCTCTGCTGGCAGCAATTCTCGTAACGCAGTGGCTGACGAAGTTTGCATATTCCCCGGCTGGCGAAGTTTTGAAGAAACTGACGACAGAGTAACTCTTGAGGCAAACTGCCGTGTCTATCGACAAAATCAGGAACGAGTTAATCGCTGACGCTCAAACCGAAGCAGGTCGCACTCTTCGAAGCGCCGAACGTGCAGCAGAACAGCAGCTCGCGAAAGCGCGCGAACAGATCAAGGCGGAGACCGAACGCAAGACGCGTGATCTCCAAGCTGAACTTGAGGCCAACAGAAACCTCGAGTTGATCAAGGTTCGCAGCGCAAACGGTTTGGAAATCCTCTCGCGCAAAAACGAAATCGTAGAAAAGATCTTCGAAGACGCAACTAAACAGTTCGAGCAATTGCCACAAGATCAGTACGTGGCTCTACTCGAACGCCAGCTGCTCTCCGTCGATCCCAACGCTCCAGGTGAAGTGCATGCGAATCCGCGCGATCTCCCGCTGCTCCGCGACCAGGTTATCCCAAAGGTCAACGAGCAGCGACGCGACGGCGCCAAATTTAGCGCAGCCGAACAGCCTATCGACGTTCGTGGCGGTTTCATTTTCCGTTCTCAGAGGTTTGAACTCGACAACACGCTCGAAGCGATTGTTCGGCGTTTGAAGGAAACCCTGGCAGTCGAAATAGCTACCGAAATCTTTAGGGACTGACCAGCTTTTTGACTTTTGGCATTGGTGAACCATGGACCAATCTGACTGGTGTTTCATAAGTGGCGTAGTAAGTGCCCGAGAAGGACAGCTCTTCTCTGAGCAGTTCTTCATGTCACTCTTGGCATGCGACTCACTCGAAGACGTTTTCCTTGCAGTAGCCGATACCAATCTGAAAAACGTCTTCCCCAGGCTTTCGTCGCTCGGCGATGCAGACGCAGTACTGAGTGGTCTGGCCAATGAGGAATTCAACGAACTCCGCAAGCTATGCCCAAACCCGGCCATAGCGGACTTGCTATTGATGCAAAACGAATTCTACAACACCAAGGGTCACTTGAAGGCCAAGCTGGCCGAAATCCCATTCACAGAAATACCCAACGGAAGCATAACAGCCGAAACCGTCGAGCGTCTCTGGAACGCTATGGAAACACCATTCGACGACGTAATGTCTGAACCTTTTGCAGCGATTCACAATCTCGCTACCGAACTAAAAGAAGGGCTCCCCACCCTGATCGACTGGGTACTCGACAATGCCTTTCTGTGCTGGATGCTGAAACAAGCTGCAAAGCTTTGTACCAAAACATTTCACGCGCCCCTCATCGCAGACCACATTGTCCCATTCGTGAAGTTCAAGGTTTTCGAAATCATTTGGCGGGCATGCGCTGCAGGTGCGGACATGAAGCTGTTCGCTGAGAGTTTCCTTTCCGGCGAACTTGATCAGCCGGAGTTTCATTCTCATTGTACTGCCGGACTCGATGAGCGGCGAGCAATGCTGTCGAAATATCTGCCAGAGGAAGCTGTCAATACCGTCTTCTCGGAAGAAACCGGCTTGCTCGATCGCCTTCAGAAGCAAGCTGACGATTTCCTGATCGAAGCGATCGGCGAAGCAAAGGGAATTGCTTTTGGTCCGGAACGTGTCTTCGGCTACTTGTGTGGCCTTCAGCAACAAACATATAACCTGCGACTCTGTATCGCAGGCAAAGTAAATAGTATTCATGCGGACCTCTTGAGATCGAGATTACGACGCACATATGCCTAATCGAACCATAGCTATCGGCACCCGTGATCAAGTGCGAGCCTTTCGCGGCGCTGGCGTTGAGGTAGTGACAATCACAAACGCCAAGGAAGCCAAAGCTGCCTTACGGGAACAGAGTCTCGACCCAAGCGTTGCCTTGATTCTGATTTCTGAATACCTCGCAGCCGATATCCAGGAAGAACTCGATGACATACGCTCGCGGAGCACCGCAATTGTCCTTGTAATCCCCTCCCACAAAGGGAGTCAACATCCGAGCCTTTTGGAGCTGAAAACGTTAATCGAGCATTCAATCGGTGTCGACATGATCGGCAAGCTCGATACATAACTCTGAGGAACTTACAGATGAGTGAACAGGCCAACGAACGCGTCGGCAAAGTCGTCAAAGTCTCCGGCCCGCTGGTAATCGCGAGCGGCCTAGCCGGTTCACAGATGTTCGAAACCGTTCGCGTCGGCGAACCGAGACTCTTTGGCGAAATCATTGAAATCCGCGGCGACGAATACTCCATTCAGGTCTATGAAGAAACCGAAGGCATCGGCGTCGGCGAGCCCGTCCAGGCAACTGGGGATTCACTCAGCGTCGAACTCGGCCCCGGCCTGATCCGTGCCATTTATGACGGCATCCAAAGACCGCTCAACAAGCTCTACGACGAGTGGGGCGACTTTATCGTGCGCGGTGCCGAAAGACCCGCCCTCGACCGTGAGAACAAATGGAAGTTCGTCCCGAAAGTCAACGTCGGCGACGAAGTCCAGACCGGAGACATCATCGGTACCGTTCAGGAGACTGTCGTAGTTGAACACCGCGTAATGGTTCCCAGCGGCATCCAAGGCTCTGTCGTCGAGATCAAAGAGATCGAAGCCAACGTAGATGAAGTGGTAGCCCGCATCGAAACAAAGCTCGGCGTGAAGGATGTCACCATGGCTCAACGCTGGCCAGTCCGTCGCCCGCGTGACATAGCAAAAAAGCATCCGCCGGACACACCACTGGTCACGGGACAACGCGTCGTTGACATGCTATTCCCGCTCACCAAGGGCGGCGCAGCCTGCGTGCCTGGACCATTCGGTAGCGGCAAGACGGTCGTCCAACACCAGCTTGCCAAATGGGCAGACGCGGACATCATTGTGTATGTTGGCTGCGGAGAACGCGGCAATGAAATGACTGACGTGCTCCTTGAGTTCCCCGAACTCAAAGATCCCAAAAGCGGTGAAGCCTTGATGGAGAGAACGGTCCTCATTGCCAACACCTCCAACATGCCGGTCGCCGCACGTGAGGCATCGGTCTTCACCGGAATAACTATTGCCGAGTACTTCCGCGATATGGGCTATAACGTGGCTCTCATGGCCGATTCCACATCACGGTGGGCAGAAGCCATGCGCGAAATCTCCGGACGACTCGAAGAAATGCCCGGCGAAGAAGGTTATCCGGCTTATCTCGGCTCTCGAATCGCAAGCTTCTACGAACGATCAGGCTATGCAACCTGCCTGGGCACGGATGAGCGAAAGGGATCACTCAGCGTTATCGGCGCCGTCTCCCCTCCTGGTGGTGACTTGTCGGAACCTGTCACCCAAGCAACTCTCCGAGTTGTGAAAGTCTTCTGGGGTCTTGATGATCGGCTTGCATCACAGCGTCACTTCCCGGCGATCAATTGGCTGACAAGCTATTCTCTCTGTCAGCAAACAATGGATACATACGCAAACGAAAACATCGCCGAAGACTGGGAAGCCAATCGAAAAGAAGCTATGGCCATCCTGCAGCGAGAGAGTGAACTCGAAGAGCTTGTCCGACTGGTCGGCGTGGACGCCTTGTCCGGCCCCGACCGCCTCCTGATGGATACCGCCAAGATGATTCGCGAAGACTTCCTCCATCAGAATGCCTTTATGGCTGAGGACACGTATACGTCGCTCAAGAAACAATACCACATCGTGAGACTCATCCTGCATTGCTATCACGAATCTCAAAACATCCTAGAAGCTGGCGCAGAGCTTGACAGCATTGTAAGTATCCCCGCCAAAGATGAAATTGCCCGCGCAAAGCTGATCCCCGAGGATCAGCTTGAGAAGTTCGAAGATGTAGAGAAGAACGTCTCCTCTCAAATCGCCGCGCTCACAAGTAGTGAGCACGGGGCGGAATCCACGGAAACAAATGAAACTGAGGTAGCCGCCAAGTGAGTAAAGAATATCTGACAATCAAGAACGTGATCGGTCCGCTCATCTTTGTCGAGGACGTCGAGGGAATCACCTACGACGAACTAGCCGAGATCACATTGCCAAACGGCTCAACGCGCCTAGGGCGCGTACTGGAAGTCCAAGGCAATGACGCTCTCGTGCAGGTCTTCGAAGGTACAAGCAACATCGCGACCAAAGGGACGAAGATCCGTTTCCTGGGAAAGAGTCTCGAAGTCGGCGTCTCCCCGGATATCCTCGGCCGCATCTTCGACGGTCTAGGCAGACCTATCGACTCCGGCCCAGAAATCATCCCGGAAAAGCGTCTGAACATCAACGGCAATCCGATGAACCCGTTCGCTCGCGACTATCCAAACGAATTCATCCAGACCGGTGTATCTACGATCGACGTCATGAATACCCTTGTGCGCGGGCAGAAGCTGCCACTGTTCAGCGGCTCCGGTCTCCCTCACGCGCGACTCGCCGCGCAGATCGCGCGACAGGCCAAAGTGTTGAAGACCGGTGAGAAGTTTGCCGTTGTCTTGCCGCGATGGGCATCACGTTCGAGGAGTCAAACTACTTCATCAACGACTTCCGCCGAACGGGAGCTATCGAGCGTGCCGTGTTGTTCATCAACCTCGCTGACGATCCGGTGTTCGAGCGTATTGCGACTCCGCGTTTCGCTCTGACTGTCGCCGAATACCTCGCCTACGAACGCGGAATGCACGTTCTCGTCATCCTGACAGACCTGACAAACTACTGCGAAGCTCTTCGCGAAGTCTCCGCAGCACGAAAAGAAGTCCCGGGCCGTCGCGGCTATCCCGGATATCTATACACCGACCTTTCGACCCTCTACGAACGAGCCGGTCGAATCCGCGGGAAGAGCGGTTCTATCACACAAATCCCCGTGCTCACAATGCCGGAAGATGACAAGACGCACCCGATCCCCGACCTCACCGGCTATATCACCGAGGGACAGATCATCATCAACCGCGGCATCCACGGACAGGGCATTTACCCGCCGGTCGATGTGCTGCCATCACTCTCCCGACTAAAGGACAAGGGTATCGGCGATGGCAAGACACGCGAAGATCACGCCGACCTGATGAACCAGCTCTACGCCGCCTATGCCCGCGGCAAGAATGCCAAGGAACTGGCAGTCGTGCTCGGAGAGTCGGCCCTTACGCCGATTGACTTGCTCTTCGTGAGATTTGCCGACGACTTTGAAGCACAATTCGTCCAGCAAGGTGAAGATGAGAACCGTAGTATCGAGGAAGCCCTCGACATCGGCTGGAGGCTCCTGGGCAGGATCCCCCGTAACGAACTCAAACGTATACGCGACGAATACCTGGACAAATACTACAAACCGATGGAGGAGCCAGTAGCTTCCACGTCGGAAAGCTGAGCATAAAACATGGCAATCAGAGTCAACCCAAACAGAATGGTGCTTCTCCGGCTGACCCGGCGACTCGGCGTCGCCTCTCGCGGTCACCGGTTGCTAAAGGACAAGCTCGAAGGCTTAATCCAGGAGTTCGTCGAACTCGTGAAAGAGTATCGTGAGAAGCGACTCGAACTCGACAAGCAACTGCCTGAGGTGATGAAGCTCTTCGTCCTCGCGGGCCTGACTTCTTCCGACACAGTCATCGACAACGCTCTTGCACAGGTTCAGACTCCGATGGAGCTGACTGTATCTCAGAAATCTGTCATGGGCGTCCGCGTGCCGGAGCTAAAGGTTCAATTCGGCGAGTCAACCGACAAATACAGTTTCCTCGACACGCCTCCTTCCCTCGACCTCGCCGTCGAAGGGATGAAAGAGTACTTCCCCAAAATCCTCGAACTGGCGGAACTGGAACAGACTCTTCGCCTGCTCATCGCTGAAATCGAAAAGACACGCCGCCGCGTCAACGCGCTCGAATACGTCATGATCCCACAGCTCGAAGAAACGATCCACATGATCAAGAGCAAACTTGACGAAAACGAGCGCAGCAACATCACCCGCCTCATGAAAATCAAAGAGATGCGCCTCCAACAAGAGCGCGAAGCCGCCCAATCGGCGTAAGCATCCATCCAGACTCACCACAAAGACATAATTGAAACAGAGTGATTTACTTTCACTCAACTGTCTTGCAATTTGCCGTGGTCTCTTGCTAACATCGTTGTGCAGCAGACTGACACGGAGGGACAAATGGCAGATAGAAAGATAGTGCTCGTACTTGGTGCTGGGGCAAGTATTCCCTATGGCTTCCCGTCTGGAAGAGACCTCGTAGACGACATTTGCGAAAATTACCCCCAAAACGCGATTGATATGGAGAGTTCTTCTGGCCTTCAGCAAAGAACCCGTGCCCGTGCATCACATTTCGTCAATCGGCTCCGTCATTCGAGGCGTTGCTCCATCGATACATTCCTGCGAGACAATCCTGATCTTCACGAGGAAGGAAAAACAGCCATCGCAAGTGTTCTGCTGAAAAGGGAACAGAAGAGTCCTCTGCTATACCCGGACGACAAAGAAGACTGGTATAGGCACCTATTCAACTGGCTTGCAGATGATCAACATCCCAACTTCGCAAACAAACATCTCGCCATCATCACGTACAACTACGATAGGTCGCTAGAACACTATCTGTTTACCGCCCTCACCAACTCCTATCAAAATGTAGATACCAACGCAGCCCGCCAACTGATCAACCAAGTGCCAATAGTACACGTTCACGGACAGCTTGCTCAACTCCCGTGGCAAAGCTCAGGTGGAGGTACCGTATCCTACGGAGGCAAAAGCAGACAAGACATCCTCGAAGCTGCAAGCGGCATAAAGGTGATTTATGAGGATATTCACAAGGACCCGGCTATCAAGCAAGCACATGATCTCTTGAAACAGGCCCGCGTGTTGCTATTTCTTGGCTTCGGGTACGACAGGGACAATCTGGAGAGCCTCAATCTATCAGAAGTGCTTCCCACGAACGCCAGCATTGCCGGAACCGCTTTCGACATGACAGAAAAGGAACTGATTCCTGTGAAACGTCAGTTGCGAAGGTTGGCCCCGCCTAACAAACGCCTTAACTCTCCTGGTCTTCTGAACTGCAACAATATGGAATTCATCAGAGAGACAGTACACTTCCAGAGAGTCTAGTGCTTAACCAATTAGCTGCGCACGTTGCGCACTTATTCAGGAGCGAAAAGAAATGCTCAACAAGTTGAAGTTATTCGCTCTCGTAACCTACTGCCTTACTTGTGCCGTCACGTCTAATGCGGCAGCGTCGGAGCCTACTGTTGGCGAAGTGACAGCGCTACCTATGCCTGCCCTTTATGGAAAGATGTCGTTGGAAGGGGCATTGCTGAGAAGGCGGTCTGTGCGGTCATTTGGTGAGACGCCGCTGTCGTTGAGGGAACTCGGCCAATTGCTTTGGAGCGCACAGGGGATCACGAACAAGATCCACGGTTATCGAACTGCGCCCTCAGCCGGTGCTCTTTATCCTTTGGAGTTGTACGTCGCTACATCGCATGGTGTATACAAGTACCTCCCGGATCAGCACGCCATACGTGTGGTCAAGACAGAAGATGTAAGAGCGGAGCTTGGCAAGGCCGCGTTGGACCAGGAGTGGGTATCGCAGGCACCGGCGAGTATTGTGATCACAGCGGTATTTTCGCGAACAAGTAAGAAGTACGGCAGGCGTGCAGACAATTACGTCCCCATCGAAGTTGGCTGTGCCGGACAGAATATTCTTTTGCAGGCGACCAGCCTCGGCATTGGTTCGGTACCGGTAGGTGCCTTTAAGGACCGAAAGGTCCGATCCGTCATCGGCGCCGCCAAAGATGAGCGCCCCATGCTCATCATCTCTTTGGGACGAACTGCACAATGAAGAGATACTTGGAAACAACACTCAAAATTCTGTCTCTGGGAGTGGTCCTCGCCATCGTGCATTTCGTCGTCACTTACGTCTTTGTCATTGCTTCCTTTTCTCTGGCCGGAGGATGCGATGGCAATACCGTTTCTCTTCCTCCCGTAGTCGAATCAATGGCAACGATAATGATAACACTTCTCTTTCTGGGCCGAGACCCAGACACTACTGCTGATCTTATTGTCCGCAGCGCGTTCTTGGGCTTTGCTCTCTCCTGCCTTATACATCTCGTCCTTTACACTTACAGACGGAAGAAGGCCGGTACTACCGCGCGCCCCTCATCCCTATGACGCTCTCCGACATCACATCAATAGGAGGCATTGAGCAGGAGAGATTGCCGCGTCGTTCGCCGTGGCGAACTCCTCGCAATGACCAGATCGGAAGAGTCGGCGGTCATTGCGAAGCGAAGCATCTCTATGCTCTGAGTCTCTTCGTCGGGTTTGTGGCGCTCAATCTCTATCCCGCAGCTTCTTCGCCGGATTGCCGACAACGACCGTATGAGGTTCAACATCACTTACGACGACGGAGCCCATACCAGTCATTGCCCCTTCGCCAATTCGACAGCCTTGTCGCACTTTTGTGCCAGCGCCCAGATAGCAGTCGCGTTCGACATGGACATGCCCTGCAAGGTTGACGCCTGAAGCGATCATCACGCCACTCTCGATGACGTTGTCGTGGTTAATGATCGACCCAGTCATGCTGAAAACAAAATCATGCATCACTGTATCGTGTCCGACAAAACAGTTCGGAAATAGCGTAACGCCCTTGCCAATCTTTACCGTGGAATCAACGAAGCAACTTGGATCAATGACAGATATGATGCTCTCCATCAGCAAACCGTGGTCTTCTTCGAATTTCCCCGCCGACGGAATAGGAAGGACTTTGACGTCCGGGTACTTGACTATGTCCTTACATGAGCCGAGGATAGGCTTTCCATTGTAGTACGAGCCAATCTCACGATTGTCTATCAGAAAGCCGAGGAGATTCCACCGCGGCTTGACACTGTTGATTCGCTCGATGATTTCCACAATTTCTGCGGGGTGCACAATACCACTCAGCAATACGAGGTCTTCCACGAGTAATCCTTTCGTTCGGCATTGTCATTCAGAAGACAATAGCTCTTCCACATCTCTGAGCTTTCTTGCGGGATTGCCAACTACCACTGTGCGAGCGGCCACATCCTTGATTATTACTGATCCCATGCCGGTGTAAGCTTCCGCACCTATTCGGACCTCCCCACGTACCATCGTTCCGGCGCCAAGATAGCTGTCCCGCTCGACATAGACGCCGCCCGCGAGGTTGACGTTTGATGTGATGCACACGCCTTCTTCAATTACATCATGATGATTAATGATCGTGCCGCTAAGAGAAAAGACGAAATCGTCAATCCGTGTTTCCAGTCCCACATAGCAACGGGGATAGAGTACGCATCCGTTTCCGATCTTTGCTGTTCGGGAGACAAAGCAAGTGGGATCGATGATGGTCGCAAACCGCTCGCTGGGGAGACCAAGTTTCTTCGCAAATTTGCCCTGATTCGGGACCTCTGCAACAACGAACCGTGCTTGAGGGTAATCGCTGATATCCTCGAACGTACCGAGAACTGGTCTTCCGACCTTTTCCTTGCCTACCTCCGACTTGTCAGAGGAAAGAAAGCCGAGTACATCCCACGTCGGATGTTGTGCATTTATCCGGCCAATGATCTCCACAATCTCGCACGCGTGGACACCGCTGCCCAAGATGATCAGGTCTTCCATTCTGGCACCTCTTGTGAATACAGTTGCAGTTGGTAGGCATTATAGTAGACCGGTTCTTCGGGAGCCATTGATTTCAACTCACATTCGGATAACATATCCTCAAGACACCCAAGTGGTCCAAATTCGCGGAGAAAATGATGTCAGACTTACAGCTTCCGAAATTGACTGTCCCGACGGTATTCTTCACTGGCGTGACGACAGGCAAATCATTCATAAACAGGCTATTCCCCGTCTGGGCGGGCGTTGTCAGTTTGCAGGACGCGTGCCTGATGGGAATCGATATCCCATTGAACGATGCCCCTGAGTCTTATCACAAAGTGGTGAGGTTCATGAAAGAGGAAGAGCTGGCCAAGGGGTCTGTCGTCACTTCTCACAAGATGAATATCTTTAAGCACGCCAAGGATGTCTTTGACGTTTTCGGAACCTATGCGGATGCTCTCGGCGAAGTGAGCTGCATATCAAAAAGAAACGGCAAACTGCACGGCGATGCTCTTGATCCTGTTACGTCCGGCCTCTCCCTCGACAACATCGTCGGACCTACCCATTGGTCTGAGCATATTGACGCTCAGATGATAATTTTGGGATCCGGCGGTAGCGCGCTCGCAACCACGATGAATCTCTTGAGGCGGCCTGAAAACGAGAGGCCCGCCAAAATCATCATAACCGGCAGAACAGAATGGAAGGTTGACCACGTCCGGGACCTCCTTGCTCCAATGGATAATGGAGAAATCGTGGAGTGCGTTTGGACTCCCAAGCCGGAAGAACAGGATGGTCTTGTCATCCAAGCGCCACCTCACAGCGTGGTCGCAAATTCAACTGGAATGGGCAAGGACCGGCCCGGCTCGCCGCTGTCCGATGCCGTAGTTTTTCCAGAGAATGGCGTCGTGTGGGACTACAATTTCAGAGGCGACTTGAAGTTTCTGGTCCAAGGCAAAGCTCAGGCAGAGAAGAGGAATCTGATAGTTGAGGACGGCTGGCGATATTTCCTGCACGGCTGGAGTCAGCATCTTGCGCAGATCTTCCACTTTTCGCTGAACAATGATCTTTTTGCAGAGCTTAAGAGAACCGCCGAGGAATTACGACAAGACGGTTCTTGATCCCCGCTATGCTGTAAGTCAGTGACTTGATCCGCTATTCCGGTGCGTCCGGCGGGATCACAGCCGTTTTGATACCTTGATGATTGACGATCATTTCAAGAGCTTCAGCAAGCTCCTCCAGCGGTCTCGTTGCCGTAACAAAGGCTTCGGCAATGATGTCGCCCCCTTCGATAAGATCGAGCGCTATCTTGATATGGCGTGGAGTGTGATGGAAAACCGCCTTGAGCGTCACTTCGCTGTAGTGAACCAGATCAGTGCTCACTGTAATTGTGCTGCCCGGTTTGCAGCCGCCAAAGAGGTTTACGGTACCGCCTTTGCGCGCCATAAGAATTGTCCTTTCCCACACCTGAGGACTACCAACCGCTTCTATAGCCACATCTGCACCACGCCCGCCTTCTGTCAGGGATTTGACGGTCGCCACCTGATCATCCACCTTTGACGCGTCGACTGTCTCGTCTGCACCAAGTTTCGAGGCGGTAGCCAAACGTTCTTCAGACAGATCACAGGTAATGACTCTTGCCCCCTTGAGCTTGGCCAGTTGCAGGAAGAAAAGCCCTATCGGACCGGCACCGTTGATGACTACCGTGTCACCCAGCCGTATCCCGCTCTCGACAATCCCGTGCACGGCACATGCGAGTGGTTCCACAAGTGCTGCGTGAGCGTAAGACAGATCATCTGATATGGGAAGAAGGTTTTGCTGGACAATTCTCTCTGGGATAATCACATACTGAGCATAGGCGCCATTGATGAACAAAAGATCCTCGCACATGCTCTGACGGTCGTCCTTGCATTGAAAACAACGATTGCAGGGAGCCGAGTTCGCCGCGACAACTTTCATGCCCGGCTCAAAACCCCCAACGCCAGCGCCAGTCTTATGAACAACTCCGGCGAACTCATGGCCGAAAACATCCGGTGCCTTTATCATTCGCGGGTGACCACCGCGCAGGTAGACCTTGGCATCCGTCCCACAGGTCGTTGCCGCACCGATACGCACCAGCACTTCGCCGTCCTTTGGTTCAGGAACTTCTCGTTCTTCCATGCGAACATCGGACGGACCGTAGAGGACGCCAGCCAACATTTTCATCTATTAGGTCTCCTCGGTTTTGCGATTGGGTTAAGACACCTGCAGAGTGTAAGACAGATCACGGCGTTATGACTATCTTCAGTGAACGACCTGGGGAAAGAGCCAACTCGATAGCCTCCTGCAGCTTTTCCAGCGGAAATTGATTGGTGACAATCTCGCCAAAACGAACGCGCCCAGAGCTCACGAGTTCCATCGCCATACGCTGTTCAAACGGTGAAGACGAATAGCTGCCCGACAGTGTCAGCTCCTTGTGGTACAGGAGGTTGGGATCTACTGCAAACTCATTGTCTGGTGGACATTCGGCAAAGAAACTGATCAACCCGCCTTTTCCGACAACCTCAAAGGCCGTGGCAATAGCCTTCTTGTTGCCTACTGCCAGGATCACTGCATTTCCTCCGTCGCCGCCCAGAATATCGTGGACGTGAGACCTGACATCTCCGTCAGCCGCGTTGATCACCGCTGTCGCTCCGAATCTTCTCGCAGCCTCCAGCCTCTCTGGTACGATGTCGATCGCTATGATTGGACCAATGCCCAAGGCACAGAGAAGTTGGATATGAACACAACCTACTGGCCCTGCTCCGATGACTACGACACTGTTGCCGGGTTCAAGACGGCATTGCAGGATAGCCCGCAAGCAACAGGCCGACAGCTCGACAACCGCGGCCTCCGTATCACTGACGTGGTCAGGAATCTTGATGATACCGCTGGCAACGCTGGTCCCCGATACACGCAGGCATTCCGAAAAACCGCCGGGAAAGATATTCACCGGCTTAAAAGCCTGACACATTGAATGATGTCCGCGTCGACAGTAACTGCACACGAAACACGGAATGTGGTGGAAAACCGCTACTCGTTCTCCTTCCGTGAGATGCGCCAAGTCGGCACCGACCTTTTCGATACGGCCAACGACTTCGTGTCC
>Ga0180434_10004208_pt1 | contig 17636 bp, 20 predicted proteins | sample SS_ome_7_FD_132453 | JGI IMG/M metagenome (GOLD analysis project Ga0180434, IMG submission 132453) | Hypersaline lake sediment archaeal communities from the Salton Sea, California, USA - SS_1_D_2 metaG | ecosystem: Environmental > Aquatic > Non-marine Saline and Alkaline > Hypersaline >...
AACACGTCTATGGAAGGTATTCGGGGTGTAGTGTGAAAGAAGATGAATGTATACAAAAAAAAAAAATACTACCTGCACCCACTGCTCGAAGACCGATAAGGAGAAGATCGTCAACGACAAAACAGCCAATGACGACGGAACAAAAAGGGTTTAATCGTTACAAAGAACGTTTTCGTAGTCATCTTGATCCTCCAAGTGTGGCGAAACAAATGAAAAGAAGAAGATCAGAAAGGCTCCGAAAATGATTTTAGTAAATCTTGAATCGTTTTTGTTTCCAACATGGAGGAAATCCAAGAGAGGACAATTCACCCGGAACAAATTTGTCAAGGTGGAGGTTTATCTTTCTTTTTCTCTAACTGATGCAACTGAGACATAGAATTGTGTGAAGAATAACCCACTTACTTAAAATCAATCATCTCCTTCAAAGAAGAGTGACGGTATCCCCAAGAATGGAGGAGAGACGACAAAGTCTCTACTTTAACCTGACGCCCATCCTCTAGGGTAATCTGCCTCTCACGCATGGGAGGAGGCCCGTACTTCTTCAGGTAAGAAGAGAACTCTGCCACAAACCATGAACCAAAGGCATGACAGTAACGATGGCGATAGAGCCACTGGATGACGGGATGTGAATGGATGTGGGAGAAGATATGGTTTGTCTTCCTGGGCTTTCCAGTTGGCTCAAGAGAAAGAGGGTTAAGAACCCCCTCCCACTTGTAGGTAACAAAGTAGTCTGCCAAGTTGCGTCCGTCTGCGTCAACCACGGAAATGTCAGGATCCTTTGCCATCAGGATGCCAAAGATAACCTTAAACTTGTCAATGGTCTCAGGTCGCTTCTCATGACGAAAGGCGTAGAGAAGGTGCATGAGAAAGGTCCGGTCCTTATCGTGGGGACGGTAGACGGAAGAGAGGGCCTCTGCAGAAAAGCGATCTTGAAAGGCAACGACCTTCTTCACATCAAGGGTTTCACAAAAAAGGTGAAAGGCCAACTGGCCTTCGGTCGAGGGGATGAAGGGGTCAAGACCAATCGAAATCAGAAAATCTCCCCAAAAAAACATAGTCTCGTCATTCGTATGACCATAGTAGACCTGATGGAGAAGAGTCGTTGCATAGTCCTTATCGCGAAAGTCGACCATGGCCTTTCGTCCTTCGGGAGTTGTCTTTAGGTGATCCCAAAGCGTCCAGATGCGAATGTCGAAAGTCTCCCCATCACAAGTTCCAATGTAACATCCCGAAACAGTGAAAAGGTCAGCGAGGATTGAAACCCATTCCTCAAGAGTCAAAATGTCCGTGGTGAGAAGCCAATCGAATGCTTCAAGGGTTCCACCTCCAGATGAGATGAAGGAAATGAGGGATACCTCCTCAGGGAAACCACAAGAACATGTGGTGTAGTAAGAGTCTTTAGTGATCGACGTGTGCTTGGTAAGGGTGTTAAGATCAAAGGTGGAGAGTGCCTTGCAAAACTCCTTCAGTGCTTGGGTAGGTGAGTGGTGTGCAACAAGCGCCATGGACTTAAGAAAAGGAAAATAAGATGTGGGAATTTGATATTATTTCTAAAGATCCAAAGATTATTCATCTGAAACTAAAATGCACTCCCTCTTTGCCATGTCAATGCGGAGATGTATCTGACCAAAACTGAGCTTTGCCTTTTCGACTCCTGCAAGAAGGCACAAGAGAAACGGAGACTGGACTTTTTTGTCATAGGCCGACGCCTTTACAAGCACTGCATCTTCAATCACTAAGGTTGAGGTGAAGTCGTCACCATCCCTTTCCGTTTGAGGTCCATCAAAATTTTCATGAAAACTTGCCGCGTAGGCCGCAGTCTGACTCACTCGCTTCCCTTGGCGTTCGAAATAGGCGAGCCGGGTTTGGTCCTGAGGCAATGTTCCCTTCAGTTCGAATTCGCCAGATCCTTCCTCGGCTGAATAAGAAAAATGACCATAGGTCGTTGCTAAGGTAAACTCATGAGGATCAAAGTCAAGTGAGGTACCGTGCAATCGCACAAACTCATCCATGCATCTCCAAAATTTAATCACACATGCTTGGCGTTTGGCATCAGACACCTTTTCAAAATCAAAAAATGCACAAGGTCTCCCCCTCGCAATTTCATTTTCAATCTGCATGTACTTTGCTCGAGGTAAGGCCACTTGAGGCAAAGGTCCTTCCCTTCTCAGAGCTTCTGTGAGGTGCTTTAGTTTGGCCTGATCCTCTTTTGGATGGACAGCGCCGGCCATTTCCAAAACCTTTGCGCCAACCTCGGGAGGAAGTCTTCCTCTAAACTGATGAATAAAATCTGAAGACATTTTTATTTTAAAGGGTGACAATATCCTCAATGATGAGAGTCAACTTTGGTTCCTTTTCAATGACAATCGAGAGAGGAAAGGACCCAAGGCCGAGGCGGAAGGAAGATGGTGAGGATTCGAAAAGGGAGTAGAGGGTCATCATGCCCTCGGACGACACAAAGACCTCGTGCTCATTGGAGTCTTTCGAGTCACCGTGCGATCCAATTTCGTGCATGCGCAACCAAACACACTTCGTCTTTACGTCCCCTTTCCCATCCTCCCAAGTCATGGGTGAGTCGTGAAAGAGGTTGAGCAGTAAATTGAAAACGAGAGATGGGGTGTTGGGAATTGAAATGGTGAGGTCCGTGCCTTGGCAGACCACCTTCATTCCCTTTACGGGAACGGGCATCAATGAAATCTCATCCATAAAATGTGCCCACAGAACGTGATCACGGAAGGAGGGCCTCGCCAAGTCCGTCACGGGGACTCGGCCAAAGAAGATGGATTTGATGAAGCGATCCGTGCCAATCTTCTCGCCAATCTCGGCTTCACCTTCTTTGAGAGGAACGACTTGATAAAAGGAAAGGGTGCCAAACGACGTCTTTAGTTTGGATCCCCACTTTGCATCTCGGGTAAAAGTTAAATGAGAAAAGTCGTTTCCAATGAGGTCTGGAGAGACTTGAATGATGTCACCAAGTTTTAAGTTTCCATCCGACGCTTGAAAGCGTAGCAAATCGGCACAAGTTTGAATCACCCACCCTGGACATTTTTCTTCACCCTCACCCTTCCTCGTGCGAATCACCAACTCAAACCCGTAGCCATTCACCCGTGGATTCCGGGTTTCCTTTGCCAAGTTGACTTCTGAGAACCCCTTTGTGATGGCTTCCCAGTAGACCCCACGGTCAATAATGTAGAGGGCGTCAATAATACCCGACCCAAAGGGGCCCCTCTCCACATTGTCTACAATTGTGAGGTTACGTGTGGGGTCGTCAAGGGTGTCGAGCAAAAACTCATCCACATCCATCCATCCTGGACGGTCCATGGCCCCATCATCAGAGGAAAGAAAGGAAAAGGCAGGATTGATGCCTCCCTTGGAAATTTCAATCTTCAGAGGTCCTTCTTTTTTAGATTCCAAGGGTGGCTCATGGCGATCACACAACAATGAGTCTGATTCAGACGGAGGAGAACGAGAGTCTGGTGCTAAGGTTGGAAGGGGAATAGGATCAGAGGAAGCGGATGGAGGGGATGAAGGATCAGATGGAATCAACTCGCGAGGAGAGGTTGAAGAAGGTTGAGGTTCATCGGCCACGCTTATGTCTTTGGATGGCTTTGAGGATCGAGAGACGTACTTTTTCCGCATGGCTTCCATTCGCCGAGCCTTTGCTCTTGACATTCTGGGAGACTTCTTTGGTGAGGTGTAGGTTAAAGGTCGTCTGGGTTCCTCAGGTGGAACTTCAGATGGAAAAAGATCTGAGCGAATGTGGTCTTGATGAGACTCTGGAAAGAGTGAGGAAAGGTCTTTTGACATTTATTAGGTTAGGGGGAGCAAGAAGGGTGGGTGCAGAACACATTGTCAATTCTCAATTTTCGATATAATTTCTTTCAGAAAACTGGTATCATCACTTTGAAAAATTCTCATGGCCACTGATGATTGTGGAGTCTGCCTTGACGGCATGACAGAACCTAAGGCTTTTGGATGTGGTCACATTGTGTGTGGGCCTTGCTTTGGAAAGGTGGACGGGTGTCCATTTTGCAGGCATGGGAAGCCTCCCGTTGACCCAACGCCTTGCGGAAGAACACTCTACCAGTGCACTTTTTGCAAAAAGGACGTGCCTTCCACATCTCTCCTTTCTCATGTGTCAGTGGTCCCTTCTGCCTTTGGCACGATTTACACTCCATCCTTTGTGTTGTGTCAAGAATGCCAAACGAAAGACATTCCTTTGTCTTTTCGTTTTGATGATACTATTCTTCCTCTTGATGCTCCCATTTTTGAAGGCAAACTTGAAGAGGATGGCGCACCACAGTCTTTCATTTGCGAGCGCTGTGTTCGATCCACCTCCAGATCCCCACTGTGTCTTCAATGTTCTACCCTGAAAACCCATAAGGCAATCCGTTCCTCCTCCTCCAATCTCACCCTTTCCATTCCACCCCGCCGAGTGACAGTGGATTGTGCCTTAATGCGAATCAGTCGCTTCGACGAGGCATTCTTTGTCATCTATGACCAAGCAGAAAAACTTCAAAAGGTGAATGAATGGGTGGAAGGTTCAATTGAAACCGTTTTCAAGTCCGTATGTAGTTCATCAAAACATCTTCAATTTCATCCTGCCTTTCTACCTCTTCGGCGACGGGTGGGGTGTGAAGACGATGGAGCAATGGGCATCTCTGTGAAGCTTCCACACCAGTGTTCCATTATTCGAGATACCCTGAAAGGAATGCCTGTAGGAACCCCATGCAAAATTACTTTTCGTCTTCACGATGCTTGGTGTATTGGACCAATAAGCATGACTGGTCCTCTGATTTCGATTGAAAAATTAATCATCAAAGACGATGATGAATTTTTCGAAAGGGAAATTTAATCTTCTAAATAAATGCCCCAAGTCTACCTATATACCAATGATGGTCTCTATCTTGGAGTCACCACTAATCTTCAAAAGCCTTCAGGCAAAGGCATTCCAGTCACCCTGGAAAATGGCCAATCGACAAACATCTTAGTGTCAAAGGCGTCTTCCATCGTGAGTTTGATTGGGGTCATTCCCATGGCCATGTCTGTGAAAGGATCGGAAGCCACCCTCACCCTTGGCGAGGTCTACTCAAAGGATGATGGGTGCTCGGTCAATGTCCAACTCATGGGAAAGGACGACAAAGGATTTTATGCCCTCGTGTCCTATAAGGCAAAGGGCATGGATAAGGGTTACATTGTGTTTGGAGTTGCACTTGGTATTATTGTACTGCTGATTGTTATTGGATGTTTTGTTGCCTTTTCGAGGGCAAAGATGGAGCACCACGTCTTAAAGTCATTAAAGGATATGAAGAATAAACCTTAATACTGTGAAAACATGGAGGATAAGGTCTCCGTATAAGACATGGGAGTGTCGTCAAAGAGGCCGTGGGGTTCTCCTCCCAACATGGGAAAGAGGACTGACCTATACCACTGGGAGGGAATGTTGACCGTTTGGCCTGTGGATCCTGGGGGACCTCGTTCCTGAGAGTACTGGAGGTAGGGACGGTTCTTTGCATGGAACTCTTGGATGAGGGGAACGACGGCGGCAAAGACCCGGCGTCCTCCCACCCTTTGGATCTGGGACGGCAAAGACGTTCCCATTTCGGGCGTCCAAAGGCGTTTCAATGCATGCAACCAAACCCACGAAGGGTCATCCACCGAGTTGACTAAGTGGCGTTGGGTTTCGAGGAGAACGGCCCCCTCAATCACCTCGTAAAAGTAATCCATGACGGCGTCTCGGTCGGCTTCCTCAATGGTGACTCGATCACAATTGGTCTTTCGAAAGAGGTGCCAAAGGGCGAGGATCCGGGTTTGGTGAAACCCCGCATAGCGAAGCTTTGTGATCCTCTCAATGGCCTTTGGCGCAACGGCCGGTCGCCTTAAGAACCCATTAAACTTGGATGCCGAATCCTCTCCAAGAGCCTCCATAATCTTTCGCGTATCTCCATCAATGGACACGGAGACGGGAGGCCGTGTGTAGGTCTTAGGTTCATGAACGACAGTGGATTGATGAGTGTCAACGGATCTATGAACGTCAGTGGATTGATGAGTGTCAGTGGATCGAACCGGAGGAGCACGAGTGTCAGTGGATTTATGAGTGTCAGATGGAGGAGCTTGAGTGTGATAACCAAAAAAGGGCCTTCTTGGCTTTGATCTTGATGGAGGATCCATAATTTTTTAAAACAAAAATAGATTTATCGTCTTTTATTCTGAACTTACTTACGAGGAGACCCGTACAGAGAAACACTCGACATGTCCGTGTCCTTTAAGTCACGGGTGGCGTGGTGGTAAGCGGCCTCGGCCTGTGTGGTGGCGATGAACTTCTTGCGCTCGATGAAGAGGAAGGTGAAGCCAATGGACACGGCAGCGGCAACGCCAATGAGGCCGAGCTCGAGACCGTCATAGCCAATGATGGAAGACTCGAGGGTGCCCGACTTATCCTGAGTCTTTGTCTTCTTATCTAAAATGGCATACTTCTTAATCTGCTTCAGGATTAAGGAGCGCATGAGGAAGTAGACGCCAACAATTAAGACCAGAAAGACAACCACGCCAATCACAACGGCCACCACCTGGTATTTCTTCACGGCATGAGCGGCAAAGGTCGTGGATGCGTCCTGCATTCCACGCTGAGCCTCACGGGAGGCGAGGGCGATGTGGGCAATGGGCACGGTCGTCGACTCAGGAGTCTGGGTCTTTGGGGCGGATGATTGGCGGGATGATCCAGACATGGGATCAGAATCAGAATAGCCAAATGGTATATTATGGTATGAGTCGCGATGTCCGGGCATTTTTTGTTTTTTACAAAGATTTCATTTTGTCGGAAGATCACAATCAAATTGTCAGATCGAAAATGTCCACCTTTTCCATAGATTGTCAAGATGGGAGGTGGGAACTTACCAAAGTCAAAACCATAAAGTCTTCCTCCCAGGCATCCATCTACCTTTGCAGAGTTGAAAGTGCCCCTGAATTGAATGGAAAAAGAATTGGCGAAACCATTGTCCTCAAAAAAGCCTACGGGGAGAATGCAAAAAAATTGAGAAAGGCCTTAGCACTCATTGGTGAGTTGGGTCTCTCTCGCTTCTTTGCCCACATCATCACCTCAGCCTATGGGAAAGAATTGGAAAAGAACTTTTCCATCTTGATGCCCCACTACTCGATGGACGGCTTCACCTACATCACTGAAGGATGGAAAACGGAACAAATGACGATTCATCAGAAGCTCCTGAGGTTCATCCTTAAATCCCACAAAGCATTTTACCCACGAGCCATTTACCATGACGTCAAACCTGAAAACATTTTGGTTGAAGGTGATTCCATTGTGTGGTGTGACCACGAGTCCCTCACCACCTTTCCTCCATCTCAGATTTGTGTCACCCCATCTTACCTTCCCCTTCAAGACGCTTTTCTCCCCATGGTGAAAAACTCATCCCGCTTCCTCTGGGGAAAGACGCCAAAGTCAAAGACGATTCGCTCCGCAACCTTTACTTGGGATCTTCTTCTCCACCAAGTCGGCCACTTTGCCCTCATCATTCTTCTCGGGTTTTCCACTCACTCCTATGCCATTCTCCAATCTCTTAAAGAGAGGAAGGTCGGAATTTTCTTTCTCGAAGACCTAAAGGCCCTCCCTTGGTGGTCCAACTCTTGGAATGAGGCCGCCCGACTGTCTCCTTTTCTTTTGACTCCAAATGATGGAGTGTCCAAAGAAAGAATGAAGGAAATTGAAGCCATTGTGGAGGTTCGCTTTGCAGAGATTGTCAAAAAGGCTCTCGTCTATGATTTAGATCGGGGTCGGGATTTTCTTGGGGAAGAAGTCCATTTGGTTTGGAAGGACTTTGTCGAGCAGTGTTTTGAAGCAAGCGAGTCAAAAGAGGTGTGGAAAACCCTTTTAGGACATCCATTCTTTTCTTTAAACTTGAATCCCGTAAGAGAAGATGGTGAGGAGAGACCTCCTTCACCTTCAAAAAGAAAGAAGGAGACAACCACACATTTGGTGACCCGAGAGATGGAAAAAGACCAAAGGGCATTGTCGCTTTAGTTTCCGATGAAGAAAAGAGAAGGATTGGTATGGGTCGAGACCAAAGCCTGTAAATAGTTTGTGGTTCTTGAGGATCAAACCACCCATTGATGATAAGCAGGTTTTCAAATTTCATATAGAGGAATTCAGAATCAACATTCACAAAGGTATGGGACGAGATTGGAGGAAATTTAGAAAGACACATGAGGGGAGGCGAACTTTCAATGTCACAAAGGGGCGGAGCCGCATGGTAAGCATGCCATCCATTCAACCGTGCCCATCCATGAATGGCCAAACAACGAAGGGATAGGTAGGTGGGGACGCCTTGGAGAGAAATGAAATCGTAGGGACGAAAGTCCTTTTGAAAAAATTGAAAAAAGTCTGACCAAGTCTTTAGATGAAAGGTTGCAAAGGATTTTAGTGAAGCATCCAACACTGAGTTGTATTGTAAGGGAAAGATGAAAGTCAAAAGAGAAAACCAAAAAGAGGATATACAAAGTAAGATGAGAATGAAAAGGCCAATGAAACAGATCATTTAAACCCGGGAATAATCGGTTAAACATGGTCAGGAACGAATCCTTCAAAGAAGTAAACATGTCAACCTATCACCCATCTATCCCATCATCATCCCAAACTTGGATGAAGCCCCTTCCCGGCCACGAAGACGACTACTACATCTATGTCCAAACAAAGGTTTCTGCCGACATTTCTTTCATCTTTTCTTTATGCACCTACCCAAAGAAACGAGATTTGGAGCTTTCGCCTCTCAACCAATCGGAAGGAAGGGTTGTGTCAAAGGCAACGTGGGTTCAACTGAATCCCACCTTTTACTACTCCCACCGCATGTTTCTCTCCTCCTTTGATCGAAATCTGAGGAGCCTTCCCCTCATGACGGCTATATCCTCCCTCTTACAAACCTGGAAAACCGATCTGAGTGCATCAGACGTCGTCATGAATGTCATGATGTCCTTAGCCTCTTGGGAGGCAGATGACCTCTCCCTCACAGTCCTCTTAGACTTTCTCGCCTTTATGAAGATCTTTTGTGTGGACACGGCAAAGCCTGGAACCACCATTCACGAAGAATATGTGGGGTTTGTGCGTCTCCAAGGGATGGTCATCCAAACGGCAGACGTCCCTGAAACCTTAGCGAAACATCTAAAAGAAAACTCGGAAGAGTTTTGGAAGGTGTATGGCGAAGTTAAGCAAGACTTGGTGACCTGTGGCGTCATTCGCCCATCGTCCACCATCTTCCTCCTCCCTCACTTAATTGGCTATTCGGATTTGACCCACGGATTCAATGTTCCAGTTTATTTTGATGGGGGTGGTTATGTGGAAGAGAGCCCTATCCTTTTAACTTGATTAAATTTTGCATCTTACGAAAAATCAATCAAGCAATTCATTTCATCTATGGCTTTACGAGTTTTGAGTACCATCCCTCCTTTTGAATTATAATCAAAGGGTTTTCGTCCTCCTTTGGGGCATGGTTAAGAAGACGAGGGAGGACGAAGAGGTTGGCCAAATGAAAGCGAGTGACTCCGAGGTCGAGAAGACGGTTCACTTCTCCCACAGTCACGTGGGGGGAAAGGCGAACCTCATAGGTCCGGTCGCCAAAAATGGGAATGGAGCGGTAGGTTTCTTCGCCAATGGGGACTTCTCCAACTAAGTTCAACTCGAGAGGTAGGTAGGAGGGAAGTGCCCTCGAGAGGGCTTTCCACTCTTCAGCGGTGGACCCCCGCAACGAAAAAGAAATCGAGCCGGGGTAGTGCCACCACCAAAGGTTGTAGAGGACGGTGGATCCGAAAAAGTGGGGAATGACGAGGTTGGGTGAGGTGGGGAGAAACCAAAAAAGGGGCCACAGGGTGGCACACAGGATGGAAAGTGGAGAGGAAAGAAAAATTTTATCCATACTCAGTTTATTTGAGGACTTAAGATTTTATTCACCTTACCAACAAAAGGAATGTAATGACTCTTTGGTACCAAGTTTTGCGCAATGGAACCCTTGGTTATAATTTTCATGAAGAAAATTCACCATCTTTGACAACTGATAATCTTTCACCCTCTTCGATTGGGGGATTTCTGAAGGAGGCTGAGGGACCTTCTCTCCTCCAAAGAACCCTTAACTCCTCCCGAGACTTTAGTTCTAAAGACCATCCATCCTGGCACAGTCTCCTTATGTAGGAGATGTCCAAAACGGTGGACCACATCCCACCCTTGGATTCCTTTACGAAAGTCATCCCTCTTCAAGGTTTATGTCAAAGAAACTCTGAAGACTTATCAAAAGATTGGGATTCGAGTGTCTGGCAAAGACCGCCAACGGGTTGAGGCCACTCCTCACCGCATCATCTCGCGACGTGTCTTAGAGCTTTACGACGATTTCCCCTTTGCGACCTTTCAAGAGAAAGAGGTGGAGGGAAAGACGCCTGAAGAAGCCTTTTTAATGCATGTCCAAAAGCTGCAGCGCAAAACTAAGCAACTAGACCTTCTTTCTCATGCTCTGTGGTCATTTCTTTCTTTTCCTTCACATCTGTCGTTTTCCTCTCACGTTTCTTCTCCTTTGCTCGATGGCGTCGGTAGTCCTTCTCTGTGATTAAGATCACTTTGTCGGCGAGGTGACCCATTTCACTCTTTCTCCCTTCAGCTTCTTCATGGGTGGAGTATGTAAAAACCTCCGAAGGGTGACGGTGGGTTACTCGTGAATCTTCTCCATCCACCTTCATGAAGCGGAGACCCCACCGGGTTTGGGAAGGGGAAAGAAAGGAATCAAAAAAAGTTTGAATCTTATCCCTCCTTGAGGAGATTACACAAGGTTCAGTGGGGTCAACCCTCGAAGACACAAAGATGTAGACTTTGGTGGGCTCTGTGCCACTCATGTTTATTTCAATGCGGAGGAATGAATGCCAATAAAAATTAACAAGTCGATAATTGTTCTCTCTCAATCTTGTACTTAATAAATGTTTGTATGCTTTGACCCCGGAATCCGAAATGTTGGGTTTTGTTGGGGCTCCTTAGGCTCCATCGATTCAGGCAATGTGTCTCTAAGATCGATCGATGGCATCGAGTGTGTGGACATGACAATCATGACCCATAAGAGGGTCTCTGCAGAAGATTGTTGTTTGAGCCACGGGCCACACATCCAGGAACGTGTGGCGCACTTTTTGCAGGAATGGGGTTACATCATTCACGAAGCCTCCATTGTGCTTGTGGAGCTTCAGCCCTTTCAATCGGCGGGGAAGCCCTTTGAAATTTTATTAAAGGAACGTTACGGTTCAAAGGTGGTTCTCATTCCACCACGATCTATTCATAAAGCCTTAGGCATGGGTGGTTACACCTATGAAGGGCGCAAAAAAATGTCTGTGACCATTGCATCAGATTTTTTAGAGTCCTTAGTTGCAAAGGAAGTGAAGGGGGCACCGGAAGCCTTTAAGGCCATAGACCCCATGGATCGAAAGCACGACTGTGCCGACGCCGTCCTCCTTCTTATTTATTACATATATCACTATTCACCTGTAAAGAAAAAACGTAAACCTAGAGAAACGTCTATTGCAAAACGATCAAAATACTTTATTTGTAAAGAAGATGTAGCAAAAGATCAAGAAACCCTGTCCAATTTTTCATCCTTCTTAGAGCAATTTAAGTACTGTAAAGGGGAAAGCTAGTTTTGCCCTTTGGGATCTTCTTCACTTTCTGCCCAACTATTGTAACGACAGAAAACAATAAATCATGAATAACATGTCTTCCATCTGGATCTCTTGACGTCTTTGAAGAAATTCCTTCTTTGCCCAACACCTTATCGTAGAAGCACCTTTCCCACGACTCCCCTGAATCTACACACCCACGGTAGCGATCCATGAGATATACCATTCTCCCTTTGACTGGAACATGGAGAGCGGCCTTTAGGATGGAGAGCATAAGGCCATCTTCTTTCGAAAGGCCCTTTGGATCTTGGGAAATGTCAACCTCGGGGATGACTCCCTCGGACACCATTGAAAAGATGAGGGAATGAAAATCGTTGGAAAATCGTGTGAGGTCAAAGGCCTCCCCCATGACTTTCTTTGTTTGGGTTGACTGGATGGATGTCCCTCCCACTCGAAGAGATGCCCTGCCCCAATCAATCACAAAGAAGCGACGCCTTCCTAAGGGAAGACGATAAACGACGTCATCCCTCGTCTTGATAAACCACACCTCTTCCTCATCTCCATCTTCGTACATGAGGTTGTGAAGGAACATGTCGTTGTGGACCATGTCAAAGTAGGTGTTGAGAGTTAAGAGGGTGAAGAAGACTTGGAAAAAGAAGGACAAAAATCGTTGGGCATGGATGCCGAGGGCGTTGGAGGGATCGATAAAGTAATCAGACTTGTAGAGGCAAATGGCCGAATGGGAAATGCGTTCCGTCCAAGACACTGTAAAGAGGCGATGCAAAAGGGAAACGTTGGACTTTGTCTTTGGCAACTGAGTGGAAAGGGTTGAAAAAAAGAAAAAGGGAGAGGTGTGAGGCAGCAGATTGTGCTTCATGAGGAGGGTGCAAATAAAATTGCCAACAATGTCAACATTCACTTCGGAAGATAGATCCCCAATAACCTTTGCTTGGGCTTTCTCTTCCTCTTTGACTTTTTTCACCAAGGCTTCACGGGACATTGAAGATTTTTCCAAGGCTTCATCTTCAGCAATCACCTCTGGGGAGACGGGGGAGACCTTCATCACAACGGACACTCCGGTTTCTGCCTCACGGTGAAGGGAGAGGTGGTAGGACGACTTTCGCGAAGCATAGGTCTCTCCCGTGAGAAGAGTGGTGGAAAACACATCCCCCTGAGCACCTAAGGAAATGCGCTGAATTGAGCCAAAATGAGGATTGTGAAAGATGGAATGGAGCATAGGCACATCTTGGCGAAGAAAGACGTGGTCTTCTCCCAAGTTTTTGTGAAGGAGTTTGGACACTTCTTTGATAATTTGATACTTTAGAACCCTATGAGTTTTGTGAAAGGATTGAAAAACACCGTCAAGTGGCCAAAGCAACATGTGTTGCTTCATAAAGAATTTGGCAATCTTTAGATCCGTGTCATAGGGGTCTGTCATTCTGTCAGAAGTGGAAGAGGATTTTAAGGAATCTGCCATTCTGTCAGAAGTGGAAGAGGATTTTAAGGAATCTGTCATTCTTTATTTTTAACCCGTAAGAAATCCTGCGCTAGGTCTGGCCGCGGCCATTCGTGCAGCAGGAAGAACCGTCTCTGTTTGAGCCATGGCCTGTTGGGTTTGAGAAATGGAAGCGGTTTGTTGAGCACGAAGATTGGCACGGCGTTTCCAAACAATCCACACAACAACAATGATGGCAACCACGACAGCAACTGCAATCCCGAGATATAAGTAGAACTGATCAGACTTATTCATGTTTTTGTTTTATATTAATAAAATGCAGACTTCATCTTCACTTCACTTACCTCAACCCCAACCTCCTGCATCGTGTTACCCCAACTACCCCAATCGCCATGTTCCCCCTTGTGTGTTTGACTATAAGAGATCAAAGCACCTCAATGCCCACCGCACTTGCTGTCCTCACCCCTACACACGTCCCCAAGATTGCCCCACGGAGGAGGACTACACCCCCCGCTACCCCTTTCAACCTGTGGACTTTTCTGGATTCCAAATCTAACCATAGCTAAAGTCTTGGTAACTACTCTTCAATGATGCGAATGTGTCCCTGAAATGTTTGATCATTAAGAACATCCTTGATCTGTTTGGAAGTCTGAGGAAGAGATCCGCGTTCTCGAAGGGTGTCCACTTGACTAATGAAAAAATCCCGAAGGGCCTTCACCTCGGTTAGGAGGTCTCCAAGGATTGGCTTTTCGGTCAAACGGCAGGTAAATATGTTGGACATTCCGAGGTGGTAGACTTCAAAAAGATTGTTTTCATGGGTCTGAATCTCCACCTTTCGATTCAAGTGTGAAACACGTTTCTTCCACTTTTTTTCGTCGAGGTAACCACACATGTAGTCTAATCGTGCTTTGCGAAAGTCATTGGGTGTGACGGAAGGACGTTGGGTATAAGATCGTGCCGCATTGGATGTTCGGTAAAGCTCCCACAATAAGCTTTCCACAAAATGATATAGGCGACGGTCTCGAATCCCAGCAACATAATTTCGAATCCTTTGGCGGATCTGATGGTAGTTGTTTCCATCCAAACCACCACCACCTCCTCCTCCGCCCCCGTTTCGCATCCACTCAATCATGTGGGGGTTGTGTACATTGGAAGGATTGAGAATCTTCAAGTCTTTCCAGTCAAAGGCCGTATGGCACGAGGTGCAAAACATCATGTAGCACCCTGAAATCTTATGGATGGGTGCACGGCATCCAGGGCAGGGCTTCGCGTCCTTTTGAATAAAATTTACTGATGCAACATCTTCCTCTTTACACACATGGGTCTCATCCGAGTAGGCCTTTTTCTCCTTATGGCACTTTCCACACACCCATCGATTACAAAGATCACAGTGGCGCTGGCGATTGAGAAACCCACGACAATCGTCAAAGGGACATTGGGTCAAAGGTTCCGGTTTTTCGTCTGATTTGGATTCGCCTTCGTGGTGTTCAGCCATCCCCCGAACATCTTGCCCGGCATCTTGGGCCTGGATCATGATTTGAAAGGTGTCCTCTGCCTCCCGGATCTCTCGATAAACGCGACCAATCTCCCTCTTCATTTCTTGAATCTCTTTGTTTTGGGGAAAACACTTTCTCCGATTTTTAAGTCGATAAAGACGTTTCTTCTCTAAAAGGTCTCTCTTTGGAACCTGAAGCTCCTTTAGAGTTGATTTCAAAGAGTGGATCCGTTTCCAAGTTCCCACAAAGGGCATGGTGTCGGGCAAAAGGTTTCGCTCGCGATCCATCACGAGGCGAAAGATGTGTTTCTTAAAGGGTCCTTTCCAAAAGGCCTTTGTGCAGGAATCCATGACGAAATCGTCAAGCCAGGGTTCTTTGCAAGACATGCAGTGGGCTCGATCATAAGTATCTTCAGATAAGTAGCGCATGACACATTGTTTACATGCGGTAAAGTCACACTTTTGGGTGGGACACTTAATGGGTGGCCTCAGATGCTTTGTAAAGTGAGAGCAACAAATTGGGCAATCTCCATCAATGTCTTCATCAAGCTTTGATTTTTTGGCCTCTAAGGTTTTCTCCTCTTTAAGCTTTTTTCGTTTTTTCTCGGCTCGGGACATTTGTGATTGTGAGTTTTATTTTGTTTGAAATTTACAACATTTTATTTTTCTCCAACGAACCCAAATTTTCCCCAACCAAGCTTTCGTTTTACATCATCCAAAGATGGTAAAGCAGGAAGAACCCATATCTTATTGAGGTAATCCTCCGACGAAGAAAACTCAAAGAGCTTTCGCATTAAGCGTTGGTCGTCATAGACTAAGATGGAAACAAAGGTGAGGTAGAGGGACGATGCCCACCAAGGAGAGACGGCAACCAAACCAATCAAATCGGGAAAGAGCTTAATCCAGTTGACGGCTAAGGAAAGGCCATAGATCACCAAACAATAGTGAGCCAAAATGGTTAAGCGTTTTTCAAAGAGGTAAAGGGTTGCAATGAAACCATTCACACAAAAGGTGAGTGTCGAACAAAGACCATACCAAAGCATGAGGCGTGCGGCTCCGTAGGCCATGACTCCCGAGTCTAAGCATACCCAAATGGCAAAGAGGGTGGTGGCTGTATGGTGGAAAAATGTGGAGGGGGGCATCCAAGTGGTGAGAAAGGAGGAGGCGTCCGTCATTGTGTACACAATCACAATCTTTCGTGCCATGGAAAGGTCAGACCATTCATCAAGAACAAATGCATCGTAGGCACAGGCCCAAAACCCTTCCCAAGAGCAAATCACCATGAGGGATGCGGCCTTACATACATTGGTCATGACCCTGTCTACATTGCGGAGGTGGTCAGGGTCAGTGGACACAGAGGCTAAGGCTTCCTTTACAACGGGGCGAAAAAGAATGTGGGTGAGGGCCGAAAGGCCAACACAAATGGTCAAGGCAGAAATGGCAGGAAGTGTCTCGGTGAGGTCAAGCATTGGCGTTTATTTGGTTTAGGAATAAATAAGAATGCCCTTCCTGACCGGAACCTTTCAACGTCAACCCGGCCTTTGCAATGTCCGCATGTGTATGGGGGCTCTATGGGCACTTGCGAAGAAGGGACGGTGTGATGTCCATTTTCCCATGATTCCTTCCTCCCCCAACCCTTCTGATCCTCTTCTACCACCCTCTGCTCTTTTTGATTTGAATAGCTTACTTAAAACTCCCGTGCTCCTCCGTTTTTATCCAAAAATCTTGACAAAACCTACCAAGCATGATGTCTGTCGAGAAGATTTCCGAGACATGTGGATGGCTTTACGGCGATGTCGAAATCTATCGTTGGGGTATCTAGTCCATGAGTTTTTGCGCCACCTAAAACCATCAAGTGGAATTCAAACCTTGGCCGATCGAGTCCTTTCCAAAATTTCCAAACCCTTCGTCGCCGTCCATTTCCGCATTGAAGACGATTGGAAAACCCACCAAGGCAAAAAGAGTACCAAGATATTTTACGGACCCAAACATATTGTCAGCCACACAAAGGCATTTCTAAAGACTTTAAAATTTACCCCAAAATCTCTATTGGCCATTTCGTCCTCTCAAATTAAGGAGGGTGGGTTTATCCATCGGTCCGTCCTCTACCCCCAAGCAAATGACCTTTGTTACGCCATGCGCTCTGCCATTGACTTTGAAGTTGCCTTACATGCCGATGCCTTTGTGGGGAATGGCTTTTCGTCCTTTTCAAATGAGATTGGTCGCCACTTGGCGGAGAAAGGAAAGCCGTGTTCGTTCTATGCAAACAAATAAAATCTTGATTAAATTTTTCCTGTCGAAAAATCATCACAGTTTCTCATCTTATTCAAACAAATCATGGACGTTCCAGCGATCGATGCAGTCTACACTTGGATTGATGGGTCGGATCAGGGGCGCATGAGGGAAAGGGCCGAGTGGATGGCTCACCTTGAAAAGACCGAGTCTTCACGACGTTTGCCCGTGACCCCAGCAAAACCAAAGTCGGTCGAGCTCTACTTTTCTCTTCAGTCCCTAAAGGTATTTGCGCCTTGGATTCGTCACATTTACATTGTGACCCAGAGACCTCAAGTTCCTTCTTGGTTGGCAGAATTCCCTCGGGCGTCAGTGGTTCACCACGATGAGATCATTGACTCCACCTACCTCCCCACCTTTTCGTCAAGGGCCATTGAGGCAAACCTTTTCAAAATTCCCGGCCTCTCGGACCATTTCATCTACCTCAATGACGACATGTTTTTTGGGCGTCCCTTAGAGCCTCTTGACTTTTTCCGACCCTTTGGAGATTCTTTCAGACCCATCTTACGAACTGTCAAGCCTTGGACACCCCTCATGAAGACCCCTCCACCCTCCGTCTATTACACCAATAAGGAAGAAATCCAAACGGTCATTCAAAGAAAGGACAATGCCTACGTCAACTCCAATCGACGGGTTCATGCCTTTTTGAATAAGACCTACGTCTACGATCCCTTAAGACCCAACATTGCCCACCAAGCAACTCCCTTAACAAAGTCCCTCTTTGATCGAGCAAAGGACATCCTT
>Ga0180434_10004211_pt1 | contig 17625 bp, 15 predicted proteins | sample SS_ome_7_FD_132453 | JGI IMG/M metagenome (GOLD analysis project Ga0180434, IMG submission 132453) | Hypersaline lake sediment archaeal communities from the Salton Sea, California, USA - SS_1_D_2 metaG | ecosystem: Environmental > Aquatic > Non-marine Saline and Alkaline > Hypersaline >...
GCCTACGAGGCCTGCGTGCTGCGAATCGAGACCGACGAAGGGATCGTCGGCGTGAGTTCCAGCCGCGATCGATGGTGGGACGATCCCGACCCGTACACCGCCGATCGTCCCAGCCTGTCGCGTCAGCTGGTCGAGACCTACGTGCGCCGGTACCTGATCGGGAAGGACCCGCTTCGGATCCAGGAACACATGCAGCAGCTGGTCCGCGGCCTCCGCATGTTTCACGGGTATCCGTGGTTCGTCGAACTCGCCTTTTGGGATCTGCTCGGAAAGCGAACCGGCCTTCCGCTGCACCGGCTGCTCGGCGGCGGGAAGGAGCGGATCCGCGCGTACGCGAGCACTGCAACGCTCTACGAACCCGAGGAGATGAAGACCCGGTTGCCTGCGTTGATCGGCCGCGGGTTCACCGCGATCAAGCTTCGAGCGCATCGGCCGGACTACCGACAGGACGTGGTCGCCTTGGAAGCGGCCCGGGAGGCCGTGGGGCCCTCCGTTCGCCTGATGGTCGACGCCAACCAGTCGAACATGCCCGCCTACGGACTCGTCCCCGGCGCGATCCCGTCCCCCGCGTGGGACCTGCACTGCGCGCTGGCCTTCGGGCGGGCGATCGAGCCGCTCGACGTCACGTGGCTCGAGGACCCCCTGCCGGGAAGCGACATGGAGGGGCTCGCCGAGCTGAGGCGGCGGATCGATGTCCCCATCGCCGGTGCGGAGACCGAAGTCGGAGCGCAGCGGTACCGACAGCTCTGTCAACAAGGGTGTTTTGACATCGTGCAGCCCGATGTCGCGTTCTCCGGGGGGATCCTCGAGACGTGGAAGATCGGGGCCGTCGCCGGGTCGTTCGGCGTGCAGTGCGTCCCCCACATCTGGGGGACCGCCCACAGCGTCGCCGCCAACCTGCAGCTCGCGGCCGCACTGCCGAACTGCAACTGGATGGAATGCCCGCACGATCCGCCCGGCTATCCTCTCGAGAATCGCGATACGCTGCTGAAGGAGCCGCTCGGCCCCGATCGGGACGGGTACGTCGCGATCCCGGAGGGGCCAGGGCTCGGCGTCGAGACGGACTGGGACGCGGTCGACCGCTACCGAGTGACATGAAAGGACAAGCGATGAACGACAAGCAGAACCAAGACCCGAAGCGAAGGAGCCGGGATGTGACCGACGGCGTGTTCCGCGCCGGATTCCGCTCGTTTCTGCGAGCCGACGGACTGACGAGCGACGACCTGAGGCGTCCGCTAATCGCCGTCGTGAACTCCTGGACGGAGGTCGTGCCAGGACATCGGCACCTCCGCGAGGTCGCCCAAGCGGCCAAGGAGGGGATCCTCCGCCGAGGCGGTATGCCGCTTGAACTGAACACGATCGCGATCTGCGACGGGATCACCGAGGGCACGGTCGGGATGCGGTACGTCCTCCCGAGTCGCGAAGTCATCGCGGATTCGGTCGAGGTCGCGGTCGAGGCCCACCGCTTCGACGGGATGATCTGTCTCGCTTCGTGCGACAAGATCGTCCCCGGGATGCTGATGGCGATGGCTCGACTCGACATCCCCTCGATCTTCGTCCAAGGGGGCCCGATGCTCCCCGGGACGTACCGGTGCGAACGGGTCACCGCTCTCAGCACGTCGTCGTACGTCGCCCGGGTGCTCGAAGGCGAATTGGACGAGAGCGACCTAGAGGAGCTGGAGTGCCGGGTTTCCCCCGGGAACGGTGCCTGCTCGGGGATGTACACCGCAAACACGATGGAGGCGGTGGCGGAAGCCTTGGGACTGGCGCTTCCTGGCTCGGCGACGATCCCCGCGGTGGACGCGCGCCGGCTGCACATGGCGAAGCGGAGCGGCGAACGGCTGATGGACCTGGTCGAATCGAACACCAGACCATCCGATCTTCTGTCCGAGGGATCGTTCCGGAATGCGATCCGCGTCGGCATGGCCATCGGGGGATCGACGAACATGACGCTGCACATCCCGGCAATCGCCCACGAAGCCGGCATCGCCGTCTCCCTGGACTGGTTCGACGAGCTCGGTCGAGAGACGCCACAGCTGTGCAGCCTCATGCCCTCCGGGCCGTACTTCGTCGTCGATCTGGAGAACGCCGGTGGGATTCCCGCGGTCATGCGACGCCTCCTCGACCAGCTCGACAGGGACGCACGGTCGGTGGCAGGAACCTCCATCGAAGACGCCGTGCGGGACGCCCCCGTCTGGAACGAGGACGTGATCCGCACCATCGAGGACCCCGTCCATGCGCAGGGCGCGCTCGTCGTGCTGAAAGGATCGCTCGCCCCGGACGGATCGGTCATCAAGCAGTCGGCCGTCGCCGCGTCGATGCGGCATCATTCCGGACCGGCCCGCGTGTTCGACTCCGAGGAGGCCGCGCGCGACGCGATCTACGCCGGGGACATCTCCGCCGGCGACGTCGTCGTCGTGCGCTACGAGGGGCCGCAGGGTGGCCCGGGGATGCGCGAGATGATCTCCGCCACGGAGGCGCTCGTCGAGAAGGGACTCGACGCGTCCTGTGCCCTGATCACCGACGGGCGGTTCTCCGGCGCCTGCCGCGGCCCGGTCGTCGGCCACGTGTCGCCCGAGGCGATGGCCGGCGGTCCGATCGCCCTCCTCCGCGATGGCGACACGATCGTCATGGACATCCCCCATCGGGTCCTGGATGTCGAGTTGTCGCCGGAGGAACTGAGCCGTCGTCGCGCCGACTGGACGCCGATCCCGCCGAAGGCCGACAAGGGGATCCTCGCGCGCTACGCGCGAGACGTGAGCTCGGCCGCCGCCGGAGCGATCCTGGGAGCGCGCGGATGACGGAGGCGGTTTCCCTCCTCTATGGGCGCGGCCACCGGACCGCGTCGCTGCCGGACGGCTTGGACGTCACGGTCGCCCGGCCCGAGATCCGCGAGGGAGTGCCGGATCCGGTCGCGGAGATCCAGCGTGCCCTCGATCACCCAATCGGAGCGCCGACGCTGCGGGAGCTCGCGCGGGGCCGGCGGGATGCGATCATCCTGGTCTGCGATCTGACGCGCGACGTTCCCGACGCAACGATCCTTCCGCTCGTCCTCGACGAGCTCAATGAAGCTGGAATCCCCGATGCCTCGACCCGGATCATGGTCGCGGGGGGCGGACACCGGCCAATTACATCGGAAGAAGCCCGTCGCCGGCTCGGAGACGTCGTCCTCTCGCGCGTCGAACGCCTCGACCACGATGCTGCCGACGAGAGCACTCTGGTGAAGATCGGCACCACGGGATATGGAACCCCGGTCTGGATCAACCGAGCGGTTGCCGAGAGCGACCTGGTGCTCGGAACGGGATGCATCATCCCCCACGTTATCGCTGGCTACGGCGGCGGAAGGAAGCTCATCATCCCCGGCGTGGCCGGCGAGGAGACGATCCGGAGGAACCACCGCCCCGAGAACGTGAACCGCCCCGGCGTCGGGTTCTGTCGGCTGGCCGGCAACGTCATCCATGAGGAGCTCGTGGAGGCCGCCCGGATGGCCCAATTGGACTTCATCGTCAACGTGGTCTGGGCTCCCGACGGCGCGCTCGTGCAGGCGGTCGCTGGCGACATGGAGGCCGCCTGGGAGGAGGGGGTGCGGACAGCGGACCGGATGTATGCGTTCCCGATGATGCATCCCGTCGACCTCTTGGTCACCTCCGGCGGCGGGAGCCCGACCGACGTCAACTTCTACCAGGCCGTCCGCGGGATGCAGGTCGGGGTCCCCGTGCTTCGCCCGGGCGGCGCGATCGTCTTGGCCGCGGAGTGCACCGAGGGCGTGGGAAGCGAGCCGCTCTACACCTGGCTTCGGGACGCTGCGCGCCCCGAGGAGGTCCTTCGCCGTCGGGATCAGGAGGGATTCGGCGTGCGCGGCGAGCACATCGCCTGCTACCTGTGCGAGCGGGTCTTCCCCCACCACCGCGTGGTCCTAGTCTCGTCTCTGCCCGACCTCCAGGTCCGCGAGATGATGATGACGCCCGCCGATTCGGTGGATGCGGCGATCGAAGCCGCATTGCAAGATCTGGACGTCCAGTCGCCTTCCGCGCTGGTTAATCCCTACGGCGCCAAGGCCGTCCCGCGGTTGAGGGGGGACCACGATGTCTGAGGAACGCCGGCCTCTAGAATTGCGTCCAATCCTGTTCCCCGAGTCGGCCGCGGTGGTCGGCGCCTCGGCCACGCCGGGCAAGCTCGGGCACACCATCTTGTCGAACATGCTCGACGCAGGCTTCCGCGGCCCGATCTATCCGATCCATCCACGCGAGCGCGTCATCCTCGGCCGTCCCGCGTATCCGTCCCTATCCGAGGCCCCCGGACCCGTCGATCTGGTCGTCGTGGCGATTCCCGGTTCGGGTGTGGTCCCCATCATCGAGGAGGCCGCCGAGACGGGGGCGGGCGGTGCCGTCGTGATCTCCGCCGGCTTCGCCGAGGCAGGAGCGGAGGGCGTGGAGGCGGAACGGCGCCTCCGCGAGATCTCCCGCGAGGCCAGCCTCCCGATCGTTGGGCCGAACTGCCAAGGGGTGATCAGCCAGCGTGGCTGCCTCTCCGCCTGGTTCGGTCCGTCCCCGGACCACTGGGGAAACGGCCTGTTCCTCTCCCAGAGCGGTGGGCTGGCGGGGACGATCATCGGTCAGCTGAACCGGGCGCAGCGCGGATTGGTCGATACCGTGATGAGCCTCGGGAACAAATCCTCGGTGGACGAGGCGGACCTGCTCGCGTCGGTCGCCGACGACGAGGCGATCCGGTTCGCGATGTGCTACATCGAGGGGTTCGGCGACGATCGCGGCCGGGCGTTCATCGAAGCGGCCGCCGCGTTCGGCGAGCGGGGAAAGCCCGTCGTCGTCCTGAAAGGGGGTCGGTCCGACGCCGGAACACGCGCCGCATCGTCGCACACCGCATCGCTCGCCGGGTCCGATCGCGTGTTTGACGCGGCCATGAAGCAATCGGGGGTCCTTCAGGCCGAGTCGATTCGCGAGTTCCTCGACATCGCGAGGTACTTGGCCGTCCAGCACCCGCAGCCCGGCCGACGGGTGCTGATCCTGACCAATCTTGGTGGCCCTGGCGTCGTCACCGCGGATCTCTGCGAGCGGCACGGCCTCGAGGTGACGAGCACGACCGCGTCCCTGCAGAAGGCGCTCCAAGAGAGGATCCCGTCGTACTGCTCGGTCCGGAACCCCATCGACCTCGCCGGCGACCCCGCCCCCGAGCGATACGGAGTCATCCTCCGCCACGTCTACGAATCGCGCGAGTACGATGCCGTCCTTATCGTTGCCGCCCCGTTGTCGGGCGACGAGCAGGTGGCACGGGACATCGTCGCGGCGCATCGCAAGATACCGACGCCAACAGCGGTCTGCTGGATGGGAGATGCCGAAGCAACCTCTGCCGCCGAGATCCTCGAAAGCGGTGGGTTTCCCGTCTACCCCATGCCCGAGGACGCCGTCCGCGTGCTCGCGGCGGTCGTGGGTAGACAACCCGCGCAACAGACGGGAGAATAGGTAGAGACAACGGAATGCATTCGAGGCAACAACGCAATCGGAGGGACAACTTGGTGAACCGAAGCGGCGTCGAACTGAGCACCCTCCGCCGCGGCCTGGAGATCCTCGGGCTGTTCCTGGACACGAACACCCGCTGGGACACGTCCCGCATCGCGCAGCACCTCGGGCTGTCCAAGAGCACGACGTACAAGTACGTGCAGACGCTCGAGCGGGTCGGTTTCCTCGTGCGCGAACTGGATGGAAGAACGTTGCGGCTCGGGCCGCGGGTCCTCGAGCTCGAGCAGTCGGCACGGAACCCGTATCACGTCGCCGACCTCGCCTACCCGGTTCTCGAGGATCTCGTCGCCCAGACGAACGAATCGGCGCTGCTCGCCGGCCGCATCGGGAACAAGGCCGTCTGTCTCGCCAAGGTCGAGAGCCGGCACAACCTCAAACTCAGTTATCGCCTGGGAGAGACGTATCCGCTGCACGCGGGCGGAACAGCGCACGTCCTGCTCGCATGGCTCGATGGCGACTCGCTCGAGAAGCTCCTATCCTCCCTGCTCTTCGAGCGGTACACGGACGAGACGATCGACTCGATCGAGGAGCTTCGGGACCGGCTGCGGTCAATTCGGGACCGGGGGTACGCCGTCAGCCAAGGGGAGCTCGACGCCGGTGCGTTCACCGTGGCCGCCCCAGTGTTCGACCGCAACCGAAGCGTGATCGCCAGTCTCTCGGTCGGAGGGCCGCTGCAGCGGTTCGACGACGCGAAGCGCGCCACCTATCCCACGTTGGTCTGCCATGCCGCCGATCGAATCACCGACCTGCTGAGCCTCGGTGGCGCAGGAGGCTTCTAGCTTCAGATTGTGCTACGGGTCGAGGCGCTCGCGCTGCACGGAGAAGATGACCGGCGTCTTCGAGTCCGGACATTGGATCTCCTCCTTTCGATGAATCCAGTCGGACGGATCGGTATCGTGCCCCAAAAGCGGCAGATAGGGCAGGAGCGCCGCCAGCGCATACGGGCACAGACGATCGGTCCGATCGAGCTGAATCATATCGTGCTCCACCACGATGCGTTCGCCGACCCGATAGCCGGCGGCGCACCCCGGGTCAGCGCTGCGAACCTCAAACGTCACGCGGTACACGTCCCGCCCCCCTTCTCGTTACGTCCTCGTAGGAAGATAGTCGAAATCGAACCCGAAATGCCGCGGACCGAAGAGCTCCAACCCTCTCTCGTTCAACCAGAGTGGATCGGCAGGCGCGCGCAACAGGACCACGTCGCGGCCGGCATACAGGCTCTCGTCCGTCCAATTGTAGACCCCTTCGCCCGTCTCGGCATCGACCAGCGCGATCAGATCGGGGGTCGTCGCGTCCAGTCGTCCGTCCTTCCACCCGATCAGGTTCTCGTTCTTGTAGTAGATCCGGTACGAGCGGCCGCGACTCGCTTCGTTTCCCCGCAGCTCGATCTCGCCCCAGACGAAGCCGCCCTCCTCGTTGCGCGTGTACGTCTTGATTGCCCCCTCGAACAGGCGCTCCGCGTTCAGAGTCTCCAGCAGTGCATCGACGGGCTTCGCGGAGAGGCGGATCGCGCGTCCGGCAGCGAGACATCTCGACAACGTGCCGGAGATCAGCTTCCCGCGCGCCTCCGACGCTGAAATCGGGCATCGCACTACAGCGCAGAGCCCACCCGACGCGCGCGCAACGTACCGACAGAGCATCTCGACGCGCCGTTCGTTCGCCGCCTCCGTCATCAGCAGCACGTCGCCGAAGTCCGTCGCCACCGCCAACGGCGTGAGCGGCACCCGGAAGACACTGGTCGTGGAGTTGACGACCTCCGGCTTTGCGCGGCCGGCGGTGTCCAAATCCACGGTGACGGCACCGTTCTGGGCTGCCGCGCGAAACGGAACGAAGCTGTTCCCCGCCCCCGGTTCGCACGGCATGTACGCCTCGATCTTGTGGCCGAGGTGCTTCTCCAGTGCCTCGATCGCACGAAGGGCCGGATCCCCGTCCCGATGGAAGGCGGAGACCTGCCGAACCTCCTGCTCCGAGACGCCGCCGCCGACCCACCCGACTGTGACGATCAGCGCGTCATCGGCCAGCTCATCGGCGGACGCGAGGACGAACGCCCTCTCCTCCTCGTCGTAGGTCGCCCGGATCGCCTCCAATCCGTCCTCCGGCTCTCCTCCACCTCCACAGCCGAGGATTCTTGTGCCCTGCCAGAGGTCGATCGCATCCTGCCTCGTCAACGTCTGCTTCACAACGCTCCTCTTTCCTCATTCTCCTGGGGCCCGGGCTTCGTCAGAGCCCAGATGGCCGAGCTTGTCGAGCTCATCTGCTACGTCGTCGAGTCCGCTCCGCTCCAGCGCGGCCCGGGTCGGCAATCCACAAACGTCCCAACCTCGCAACACGTAGTACTTGTCGAGCATCGCGTCCAGCTCTTCTGGCGAGGTCATCATCCCTTCGTTCGGACCGCTGCGCACAGGATCGTGCAGGACCCTCCACGGGAGCGTGTCCATCGCGCGGTCTCGACCGTCCCGAACGCCGAACGCCCGCTCGAGCTGGAGGATCTTCGCCCCGATTTCCAGCACGTCCTCGCCATCGATCTCCCATCCGGTCGCGGCGGCGATCAGCTCGGCGACGTGCTCGGCGCGGAGGGTGTACGCGCAGGTCCCCGTGAACGCGCAAAGGCCCGTCGCATCCAGGGCTGCATACAGGTCCTCGTGGTAGCGGACGATGACCTCACGCATCTCCGTCGAGTCCGCGCGCCGCACGCTCGGATTGTCTCCACACAGCTCGTCTAGGAGCTCCAGCGCCGCCGGCGTCGTGTACTCGGGAAGCATCGGCTCGGCCGTAAGGTGATCCGGCCCTCGCGGGTTGACGGCGAAGGCCAGCGCATACGCCTTGCTGATCCTCGTTTCGGGACACGATTGCTCCAGACCGTTGGCTTGGATCGCCCACTTCCAGGACTCGCGCCCGATCGCCTCCGAAGCGCGGGCCGTCCCCTCCGCCAGCAGGTCCCCGAGGCCGGGCTCACGATACGCGATTGCGCGGAGCAGCCGGAGCAGCTCCGGCCCGTCGTCCCAGTGCAGCCTATACTCCCCCCGGATTGGCGCTGGGAGCACGCCGCGCTCCTCGCATTCGATCGCCCACTGAATCGTCAGTCCCGCCGAGATCGTATCCAGCCCTAGTTGGTTGCAGACGATGCCGGCGGCGATGACGTATCGGATGTCCGATAGGTCGAAGCCGGCACCAAGCGATCCGAAGGTCTCGAACTCCGGCCCTCCCCCGGCGTACCGCTTGCCGTCGGCCTCCGTCACGCTGTATCGATGACACGACGTCGTGCAGGACGAGCACCCGACGCGGCCGGTAAGGTATCCTCCGCGCTTCAGGTTCTCCCCGCCGACCTCCGCCGCATGCCTGTGATGATCGAACTGGAAGTTGCGCGTCGGCCATCGGTGTTTCTCGTTCGTCGGACCGATCCCACCGGACGTCCCGAACACGAACAGCGACCTGGAGACCGGATCCTCGCCCACGATCCGTCGAACCCGAAGGGCCGTCTCGAGGAACCGCGCCGGGTCGTGAAAGCCGATGCTCCCGTCGCCGATCGCGGCGATCGCCTTCAGCCGCTTCTGCCCCATCACCGTCCCGACGCCCGCCCGGGCCGCCGCGTTGTGATGGGACAGCATGACCGCCGCGTATCCGACCCCGTTCTCTCCCCCCGGCCCGATGCAGGCGACTTGTGCATCGGGACGCCCGAGCTTCTCGCGAAGCCGCTCGATCGTTCGGTCCACGGGCAACCCCCACAGGTCGTCCGCAGGCTCGAGCCAGGCCTCGCCGTCCCGAAGGACGAGGGCGACCGGGTCACCAGCGGCCCCCTGGATCACGATCCCGTCGAACCCGGCGAGCTTGAGCGCCTCCCCGAAGTGTCCCCCCCCGCTCGACTTCACGTACAAGCCGGTCGTTGGGCTCTTGCACGCGATCGTCACCCGGCCGGAGGCCGGTGCCGGGGTCGCCGTCAGCATCCCAGACAGGAAGAGCAGCGGATTCTCGGGGCTCGACGGATCGAGCCCTTGAGGTACCAGATCCCACAACAGCTTCGCCGCGATCCCCCGACCGCCGAGGTATTCGCGAACGAGGTTCGGATCGATCGATCGCAACTCGGTCATCCCCAATGACAGGTCGACCCATAGCAGGCGGCCGGTCGTCGCACCGACGGCCGCGCTTCGCCTATCCGGCATGGGCTTGTCCCCCTCCTCTCCACGACGCTGCCTCAGTCCGTCGTCGCCGGGCTTCCTGCAGCGATGCTTCGGTCGGAGGTCCCTCGACTACAGAGAGGGCCCCCGGCATCGTCGTCGCCGCATTGCAGACCTTGACGCACAGTGGATCTCCACCGCACAGGTCGCACTTGACGGCCTTCCCCGCCACCGGGTCGAACCCGATCGCCCCGTACGGGCAGGCATCGACGCATGCCCTGCAGCCGATGCACCGCTTGACGTCGAGAAGCGGCGTCTCTTCAGCATCGACGATGGCGCCCACCGGACACGCCGCGATGCACGGCCGCTCGGAACAGGCCAGACAGACGATCGGGGCGTGTTGCCCCTCGTCCGGCGAGGACACCACCCGGATCGCCGACGCGGACAGGCGCGCCTCCCCCGTTCTGCGAAGGCTGCACGTCAACATGCAGGCGCGGCAGCCGGTGCAGCGGCTCGCATCGACTTCCACGCGGCGGCTCATCCGGGCCTCGAGAGCGATTCCACAGCGGATCGGAATTCCGGGACCTCTCCTAGCCAGTCCGCGTGCGCGCGGAGCCCGGACCGCACGACCAGTGCGACGGTCAACAGGGTGTCGGTGAGTTCGCGCACCTCCCCGAGCAGCTGGACCGTCTCCGGATCCTCGGCCTCGGTCCGCTTCCGATACGTGCTCCGGCTCAGCTTCTGATACGTCCATCCCCTCACGCCGTTATAGCTCTTCCCCGCCACGGGGAGTCCGCCCAGCAGCATGGAGAGGTTCGCCATCTCCCGGATGGTCGATTCCTGCCCAGCCGAGAAGTGCATCCCCTGGGCCACAGTGGCCGTGGCTTTGAGCTTCTGCGCCGAGACGTTCTCGTTGAAGATCAGGCTGTTCGCCAATCGATCGAAGAAGCACTTCAGCTGTCCCGGGATCGACATCGCGAAGACCGGAATGCTGTACAGGATCGCGTCCGCACCAAGCCACGCATCTCGGATCGCTTGGAACCCGTCCGAGATCACACACTCTCCCTTCGCGTCGATGCATCCATAGCACCCCAGGCAGGGGGAGAGCGACGTTCCTGCGAACGCCACGCGTTCTGTCTTCACCTTCGCGCGGCCGTACTGCTCCGCCGTCCGGAGCGCCTCGTCCAGCAGATACTCCGAGTTCCCGCCCTTTCGGGGACTCGCACTGATCCCCAGAAGGGTTAACCGTTCACTCATGGTCCGACCTCCCGCACGGTTCGCTCGCTACGGAAGCGAGTCTGACAAGGGCATCCACAGCCGTCGCCCCTTCTGTATGCACGACCACGGGATTGAGATCCAGCTCCAGGATGTCGGGGTGTTCCTTCACGGCCGTGGAAAGCCCGAGGAGAATGTCGCATACCGCCTCGATGTCCCGTCGTTCCCCTCCGCGTATGCCTTCCAGAATCCGGGCGATCCGCGTTTCGGAGACCATCTCGTGCGCCTCCGAGCGACCCATCGGCAGCAAGCGAAGCGACACCTCATCGAGAAGCTCCGTCAGAACGCCCCCGGCGCCGAATAAGGCCACGTAGCCGAACGCCGGATCTCGCTTCACACCGATCATCACCTCGGTTCCCGCTTCAGCCTGCGGTTGCACAAGGACCCCATCGATTTCGCACGCCGCGGCGCGTTGCGCGACGGAGTCCATGATCTGCTTATAGGCGACACCGATCCCGGTCCGTTCGACCCCGAGGCGCACGCCGCCGACGTCGGTCTTGTGCCGAATCCCCCGCGAGACGACCTTCAGGACCGTGGGGGACGTCCACTGCCCGGCCAGCTGTTCCGCCTCCTCGGCCGACCGCGCCACCCCGAACGGAGGGAAGGGCACACCGTACCCGCCGAGCAACGCCATCGACTCCGGCTCGGTCAGCCAGCGGCTTGCGCGTAGCACAGAGGTCCCTTTCGCCTCCGGTAGGGTGGTTGCCCGCCCCCGGTGCTTGTCGTAATATGAAACGATCGGTTCATTATTGGAAGTAGTCTACTGACCTCGTCGAGCCGCGTCAAGGAGGATCACGGCCAGGAAACGGCCTTGGTGGACGGGTTTCGGAAGGGAGTCACGCGATGGCAGAATGGGCGATCGCTCCAACGTGGGTCCACGTCGGAGAGGGGGCGCTGCAGGATCTGGGGGAACTCGCCCGTCGGTTTGGCAGCCACGGGGCGTACGTCGTCGGCGGGGCGAAGGCTCTCGAGGTGACGATGCCGACAGTCCGCCCCTCGCTGCGCGATGCGGACGTCGTCTGCCGTGAGGTACAGGAGTTCCACGGCGAATGCTGCCCTTCGCGGATCCGCTCCATCGCCGATCGGCTCGATCCACACGATGTCGTGATCGCCGTAGGAGGCGGAAAGGCCATCGACACCGCCAAGGCCGCCACGCGGCAGGTCGGGGCTCGACTGATCACGGTGCCGACCAGTCCGGCCACCTGCGCCGCCACCACGTCGCTCGTGATCCTCCATGACGAACACGGCGCATATGCTGCCGGCAGCCCCCAACCTCCCGCACCCGAGGCGATGGTGATCGACCTGTCGGTGCTCGCAACCTGCCCGCCGCGCTTGATCGCTGCGGGGCTCGCCGATGCCTGGGCACGCGCGCTCGAGACGGAGCTCGCCGCGACGGTGTCCCTTCCAACGGGTTCCTCCGTCTACTCCCTCGGCGTGGCGGCGAAGTATGCGGAGTGGATCCTCCTGCCGGAAGGCAAGGCCGTCCTGGGCGGAGAGGCTGTCCTCGGAGAGGCCGCCTTTGAGCGAGTCATGAGCGCCTGCCTCCTTGGTGCCGGTCTCGCCAGCGGTCTCTGTGGAGGGTTCTTCCATCTCAATATCGCCCACTCGGTCGCCTACGCGCTGACCCACTTCATCGACCCGGACGCCGCGCTCCATGGAGAGGCCGTCGGCCTCGGCCTGTTGATCCAGGGACTCCTTCAGCCCGACGGCGCGAAGCGATTCGAGCACACCCAAGAGGTCCTCGGGTCCTGGTCGCTCCCACTGCGACTCGACCAGCTACCCGGCGTGCCGTCGGGGGACGCGTGGCTCGATCGGCTCGCCGGGTACGCCACCGAGACCATGGATCACGCGCGTGCGTTTCCCTTCGAGGTCACAACGGGCGCGATCCGATCCGCTTTGGAGCGGATCGCCACCGCGTAACCCAGCCTGCAGGCCTTTCGACGTGTCGCCCGCGGCGGCGCGGACTTCAGCGAATCTCCGAATCCTGTGCGGGTTCGAGCCGTCGTCCCGAACGGGAGGCGACTCCTCAAGCTCCCATGGATTCTCGCCCCCTTCGGATCCAGTCCCTCATCGACAGGATCTGCCCTCCTCCAAAGCCTCCAGCGCGAGGGCCGAGCTGGCCGTTGGGCGGGATGATAGGGGAATATAGCCTGCACATACCTTTGTTGGCCGCGGCCGGATTGTATAGAATGTCGATCGGACTCAAGAGCGAACCGGAGGAACCATGTTCGAGAGGAAGGTGCAGAAAACCGGCGGCTCGACCTACTTCGTCACGCTGCCGAAGGCGTGGGCCGAAGGGGTGGGGATCCAGCCGGGCGTCGTCGTCACGCTGATGCCGAACGACTCCGGGTCCCTGCTGCTCGTCCCGGAGAGCCTGTCCCGCGTCAACCGATGCACGATCGAGCTGAAGGACTGGGACTTCGACCGGTTTCAACGCGAGATCATCTCCCGATACATCGTCGGGTACGACATCATCGAGATCCGCCGCGACCGCATTCGTCCGGAGCAACGCCGCATGATGCGCGAGATCGCCCAGGGACTGGTCGGGCTGGAGATCTTCGACGAGACCCAGGAGGCCGTCCTGCTCCAGGCGATGGTCAACGTCCGAGACTTCCCCGTCGAACGAACGCTCTCTCGCATCTTCGACATCACCCACGCGATGGTGACTGACGCCGTCAGCGCGTTCTGCAAGCACGACGAGGAATTGGCGCGTGACGTGCTCGAGCGCGACGGCGACATCGATCGGCTGGTGCTGCTCGTCGCTCGTCAGTTCAGCCTGCTGCTTCGCGACCTCCTTTTGGAAGAAGACGTTGGGCTTTCGCGGCTCGACTTCTTGCACTATCACACCGTCGCCGACCAGCTCGAGCGCGTCGCCGATCACGCAAGCAAGATCTCCCAGGCAACGCTCGCACTTGGCGGAGGAGTCCAGGAGCCGGTGGCCAAGGAGATCGAGCAACGCGCCCGCGACGCGATGGCCGTCCTCCGGCGAGCCGTTCAGTCGTTCACGGAGCAGGACATGGATCTCGCAAACAAGGTGCTCCAAGAGAAAGGAAGCGCCGACCAGCTGTTTCAGGTCACCCGGAAGACGGCCTCCGAGAAGCAGCCGGAGGCCGCTCCCTCGATCAGCATCGTCATCGACAGCCTGCTCCGCATCCGGGAGTATGCCTTCAACATCGCGGAGAGCGCTCTTGACGTACCTACCGCCGGCAACATCCGCTCGAAAGGAACGGCCTAGCCAAACCGCCCGCACAGATAGTCGGCGACCCGCCCGTCTTCCGGGTCCTCAAACACGGCCCTCGTCGGTCCGAACTCGGCGAGTTCGCCACCGGCGAGAAGCACCGCGACGTTGTCGCTGATCCGGCCGGCTTGCTGAAGATTGTGGGTCACCACGACCACCGTCAGTTCCTCCGCCAGCTCGCGGGTCGTCGCCTCGATCTTGTCGGTCGCCTTCGGATCGAGGGCCGAGCACGGTTCGTCCATCAACAAGACCTCCGGACGTACGGCGAGGGCCCGGGCGATGCAAAGGCGCTGCTGTTGGCCGCCGGAGAGGGAGAACGCGCTGTCCTTGAGGCGATCCTTCACCTCGTCCCACAGCGCCGCGCACCGAAGGCTCTCCTCGACGATTCCTTGGAGGGCGCTGCGCTTTCGGATCCCGTGCACCTTCGGTCCGTAGGCGACGTTGTCGAAAACGGATTTGGGAAACGGGTTCGGCCGCTGAAAGACCATCCCGATGTGCCGGCGTAGCACCACGGGGTCCGCCTTGAGCAGGTCCTGGCCGAGGAAGGTGATTCTCCCGACGACGCGGGCACCGCGGTACAGCTCGTACATCCGGTTGAACGCGCGCAGCAGGGTGCTCTTGCCACACCCCGACGGCCCCATGATCGCCGTGACCCCCTCCAGCGGAATCGAGAGCGAGACATCTCGCAGGGCCTGCTCCTTGCCGTAGAAGAAGCTCAAGTTCTCGGTTTCGATGATCGCCCGGGGGCCGAAGTTGCGGCGGATCCACTCCCGGGTCGAAGCCTGCGTCCCTTCCTTTGCGGTGTCTACCATGGCTTCCTCCTTCGGACTCTGGCTCGCCACGTCACCGCGCCGAGATTCATGATCAAGACGAGGCCCAGGAGGACGAGCCCCGCGCCGAACTGCAGGTCCTTCGCCTCCCAGCCGCGTGGGTTTTCCGTCGCCATGTAGAAGATGTGGGTCGGCAGCGCCATCATCCGCGAGGTCAGCGTCTCCCCGAGCGTCTCGGGAAGCCTCGTCTTGTAGATCGCCGCCGCGGTGAACAAGATCGGCGCCGTCTCGCCGATCGCACGGCCGATGCTCAGGACTACGCCGGTGAGGATGCCGGGAATCGCCGTCGGCAGGACCACCGTCCGGACCGCGCACCATGGGGTCGCGCCGAGCGCCAGAGCCCCCTCGCGAAACTCGTCGGGCACCGCACGGAGCGCCTCTTCGGATGCACGGATCAGGATCGGTAGAATCAGTACGCCGAGGGTGAACGCTCCCGACAGGAGGGACGCTCCGAGACCGAGGACGTTGACGAAGAACGCCAAGCCGAGGAGCCCGAAGACGATCGACGGCACACCGGCCAGCGTATTGACCCCGACCCGGATGCCCCGCACCCAAACCCCGCCGCCGGCGTACTCGGCCAGCCAAATCGCGCTGGCGACGCCGAACGGGAGTGCCGCGATCAGCGCGCCCCCGGTCAGGTAGAAGCTGCCGAGCAGCATCGGATAGATCCCGCCTTCGGTCATCCCCTTCCGCGGCATCTTGGAGAGGAACTCCCAGGAGAGCGCCCCGATCGACTTGGTCACCATGATGTAAACGATCAAGGCCAACGCGAAGAAAGCGGCAAGGCTCGCAAGCGTCAACACGGTGAACGCGACCGTCTGGATCATGTTCCGCCTTTTCCGGTCGAGTTCGGGCTTCGCGATCATCGGATTCCGTGCTTCCTCGCCACCCGTCCGCGGAACCACTCCGCGATCCAGTTCATCGCCAGTGTGATGATCAGCAAGACCGCTCCGATGCCGAACAGCGCGTGGTAGTGCTCGCTGCCAAACGGTGTTTCCGCCATCTCCATCGCGATCGTCGCGGTGAGCGTGCGTACCGGCTGGAGGTAGGATCCGACGATTTGCGCCGCGTTTCCCGACAGCATCAGGACCGCCATTGTCTCACCGATCGCGCGGCCTGTCCCGAGGATCGCCGCACTGATCAGGCCCGAAAACGCCGCCGGGAAAGTCACTCGCCAGATCGTCTGCCACTTGCTCGCCCCGGTCGCCACCGACGCCTCGCGGTACCCGTTCGGCACCGCCGTCAGTGCATCCTCCGCCAGACTGGCGACCGTCGGCAGGGCCATGATGCCGAGGATGACCGACGCGAGAAACGCCGTCCTCCGATACGGGATGTTGAAGACCTGCTGCAGAAACGGTGCAACGACCATCAACCCGAAGAACCCGTAGACCACGGACGGGATCCCCGCGAGCAGCTCGATGACCGACTTGGCGACGTCCTTGAGGAAGCCCGGCGCGATCTCCGCAATGAAGATCGCCGCCCCGTAACCGAGCGGGATCGCGAGGACGAGCGCGCCGAGCGTCACCAATCCCGATCCCGCGAGCAGCGGCATGATCCCGTAGGCGTGCGGTTCGATGGTCGGGAACCATCTCGGCCCGAAGAAGTCCGTCAGCGAGATCGTCCGAAACAGCGGCGCCGCTTCGCGGAAGATAAAGAACAGAATCAGTCCGAGCGCGACCAGCGAGACGCTTGCGATGCCTGCGAAGACCGGGCGATCCCATCGCTCGCGGAGGATCCGAATCGCCCCGTGCCACCCCCTGTGTCGGAGCGGGCGGAGGTCTATGGGAAGCGTCTTGACCCGAGCAGAATCGTGATGAGCCTTCACATTTTCCCCAGTCTATATATTTGTGACCTCGATTATAGCTTTCGACACCAACAATGTAAAATTGCCTAACTTGTCAGAAATGCTGCGGCTGGCCGGCGAGACCGCCGACCAGCCGATCGAGTGGATCCCGACTCCGGTGTAAAAACCCTACAGCTCGCGGATCGGCGCGTATCCGACTTCCTGGACCAAACGCTGGCCCGCGTCCGACAGGACGAACAGCGTCACGTCGAGAACCGGTCCGGGACCCGGGAACCCGTTCGTCGACATGAACAACGGACGGGAGATCGGGTAGGTGTAGTTCAGCGCGCTGGCGAGCGTCGCTTCCACACCACTGACGGTCAGCTTGTTATGCCGTTCCTCACTGACATAGGCGATCCCGAGGTAGCCGATGGCGTTCGGGTTGTTCGCGACCTCGCCCGCCACGTCGGCGTTCGAGGCGAGCGCGAGCACGGACGGGTCCGGCGCTTCGCCACCCATGATGAGCTCCTCCCAGGTTTCGAACGTCCCCGAGGAGCTGTCGCGGCCGACCGCGACGATCGAGCCACCGCCGTCCCAGCCCAACTGGCTCCAGTTTGCGTACTGCCCCTGGTAGATCGCTTTCAGCTGCTCGAGCGACAGGTCGGCGATCGGGTTCGCCTTGTTCACGACGACCGCGATCGCGTCGTTCGCGACGTGGAACGTAAACGGGAATACCCCCACCTCGACGGCCTTTTCGTACTCGGAACTCTTGATCGCGCGGGAGTGATCCCCGATGTCGGTCGTCCCATCGATCAGGGACGCGACGCCGACGCTCGAACCGCCGCCC
>Ga0180434_10004212_pt1 | contig 17625 bp, 13 predicted proteins | sample SS_ome_7_FD_132453 | JGI IMG/M metagenome (GOLD analysis project Ga0180434, IMG submission 132453) | Hypersaline lake sediment archaeal communities from the Salton Sea, California, USA - SS_1_D_2 metaG | ecosystem: Environmental > Aquatic > Non-marine Saline and Alkaline > Hypersaline >...
GAGATTGGCTTCAGCTCTTCCCAGATCAAGCTGTTCACACCGCTGTACTTTTCCTTCTCCTCCAACTTCAGCGCCTGGGAATATGGCTGGGCGTATGCCAGCCGGCAGGGAACCAATTATCGCGAGAATTACGAAGAGGGAACACAACGCAACTCGCAGAGCCTTTCCTTCCGACCCGTCCTGAGCCTGCCCTTTTCCTCTATCCCGTGGATGTCCATCACCTCATCCCTGTCTTCTGATCTTGCCTATGATTTCCAGAGCTATGCTCCGAACACCAAAGATATAGTGAGCGAGCCCCTGCTGAGAAAGAGCTTCACCTTCAATATCGATTTTCTCGGCCCTGTTTTCTACAAAATCAGCTTTGATAAGGACAACGAACCCAAGCTTAAGCATGTCATCGAACCCTCCTTCACCTACCGTTACCAGAGCCCTGTCGAACAATCCGATCGGGTGATCACCTCCAGCCGGTTTTTTGTCCGGGATCATTTTGTTCGCTACGGCCTGACAAACCGCCTCATCATCAAACAAAACGAAATGCCAAGGGAAATATTCACCCTGGGAGTGAGCCAGGTGTATTACTTTGAGCCGGAGAACAGCCCCTTGCAAAACTTTGAGGTGAACGGCGAAATCCCCGAGTTTTCGGATATTGATGCCTATGTGCGGTATTATCCTGCGACCCAGTACAGCTTGGATTTTTCCATGGGCCTCAATCCCTACCACTGGACCTTTACTCGGCTCAGACTGGGGGCTAACCTGGGAAGACCGACAGACGACCTGTTCCTCAGAGTGAGCTGGTACAAGAGCCTCAACCCTTATTTTGACAACACTTATGGACAGAGGCATCAAGCCAGTTTCTATGCGGGGGCCAAGATTCCCAAGATTAACCTCGATGCCATAGCCACCATTGACTACAACATCAAGGAAAGGGAGTTTCAATACACAGCCGTATCCCTCGTCTACCACTACCAGTGTCTTGATTTCAAGGCAGATGTTAGGATATTCTATTTTCGCGAAAAGCCCGAAGCCCAATTCAGTTTTTCATTCGGATTGGGCAACGTGGGAAACACGAACGATTTTCTCGGCGGGACGGGTTTTTAGAGCGGTCAAGGAGTCGTCATGAAAGGGTTGATACTGAGTGGCGGGAAAGGAACGAGACTTCGGCCCCTGACCTTTACCCAAGCCAAGCAGCTGGTGCCCGTGGCCAACAAGCCGGTGCTTTTTTACGGTATCGAAGCATTAACCAGGGCTGGAATAAAGGATATCGGGATCATTGTCGGCGATACCAAAGACGAAATTCAGGCGGCTGTGGGAGATGGGTCGCGATGGGGGGTCAAAGTGTCCTTCATTGAACAGGAGGCTCCCCTGGGTCTTGCGCATGCCGTGAAGATCTCGGAAGGATTTCTGGGGACAGAGTCTTTTGTCATGTACCTGGGAGACAATATTCTCAAAACAGGCATCAAATCCCTAGTCGAAGAATTCGTTCAAGAGAAGCCCAACTCGCTCATCCTCCTGACTGAAGTCCCAAATCCTCAGATGTTCGGTGTGGCCGAACTCGAAAACGGCAAGGTTGTCCGGTTGGTGGAGAAGCCGAAAAAACCGGCCAGCAATCTGGCCCTGGTTGGTGTCTATATGTTCGACTCCCACATCTTCGAGGCTGTCAATGCCATAAGGCCCTCGAAGCGGAATGAACTAGAAATAACGGATGCCATCCAGTACTTGATTGAGCACGGCTACACTGTTCATCCTCACAAAGTCACTGGCTGGTGGAAGGATACCGGTAAGATCGAGGACATTCTCGATGCCAACAGGCTGATCCTGGAATCGATTTCTGGAAGGAATGAGGGCGATCTGGATAAAAAATCCAGGATAAACGGAGAGGTCATTATCGAAAAGGGTGTCGTCATTAAAGACAGCCGAATCCGCGGCCCTGCCGTCATCGGCGCCAGGACGGAGATTACTGATTCCTACATAGGGCCCTTCACTTCCATCCAGAGTGACTGCCGGATCGTGCGCACAGAAGTCGAACACAGCATCATTCTCGAGGGAAGCGAGATCCGTGACGTGGGTAGCCGGATCGATGAAAGCTTGATCGGACGGGAAACCAAGATCTACAAGTGCCCCACCAAACCCTCTGTTTTCAGGTTTATGGTTGGCGACAAAAGCGAGATCGGAATAATATAAAGGCGTAAGCCTCGTCCCCCGGCGGGTCGGGCGAAATGCCGGAGGGAGAAGTCATCATGATAGATGGACTCAAGACCAAGCAGCTCAGAGTCATCCCCGATGAGAGGGGAAGGCTGATGGAGATTCTTCGGAGCGATGACTCCCTCTTTGTGCAATTCGGCCAGGTCTATATGACCACGACCTATCCAGGTGTGGTCAAGGCCTGGCATTTGCATAAGAAGCAAACCGATAACGTGGTTTGCCTTCAGGGCATGATCAAACTGGCTCTTTATGATCCCAGGGAAGATTCTCCGACCCACAGGGAGCTGAATGAATTCTATCTGGGAATCCACAATCCTCTTCTCGTTCAAATTCCGGCAGGCGTGTTCCACGGGTGGATGTGTGTGAGCGAGGACGAAGCGATTGTGGTGAACATCCCCACAGAACCTTATGATTATGACAAGCCGGATGAGCACAGGCTCGATCCCCACCAGAATGACATCCCCTATGATTGGAAGAGAAAGGATGGCTGAGGCGCGCACATTGGGGGGCAAAATTCTCCTCGTGACCGGCGGTGCGGGTTTCATCGGAAGCAATTTCATTCACTATCTTCTGGGAAGATATCCCGATTGCCGGGTCGTCAACCTGGACAAGCTCACCTATGCCGGCAATCTGGACAACTTGCGTGCCGTCGAAGCTGATCCGCGCTACGAGTTTGTCCAAGGGGATATTTGCGATAAAGACCTCGTCCGCAAAATTATCGGCCGGGTAGACGGCGTGGTTCATCTCGCAGCAGAGACCCATGTCGACCGGTCCATCATGGACGCCGGTGCGTTCGTGATGACGGATGTCTTCGGAAGTTTTGTCCTTTTTGAAGCCTGCCGCAATGGGGAAGTGGACTTTTTTATCCATGTGTCCACGGATGAAGTGTACGGAAGCCGGACAACAGGGTTTTTCAAAGAGAGTGATCCGCTCAATCCCTCCTCCCCCTATGCGGCGAGCAAGGCCGGTGCAGACCGCCTGGCCCATGCCTACCGGGTGACTTACGGATTGCCGATCATCATTGTCAGGCCGAGCAACAATTACGGTCCTTATCAGTATCCGGAGAAATTTATTCCTCTTTTCACTTCCAACGCGCTCGAAGACAAATCCCTGCCTCTCTACGGCAAGGGCTTGAATGTCCGGGATTGGCTGCATGTCGAGGACAACTGCCGGGCCATCGACCTCATTATCCACAGGGGGATCCCCGGCGAGGTGTACAACATCGGAGCCAACGAAGAGGTTCCCAACGTCGAAGTGGCCGAACGTATCGTGGCCCTGTTGGGAAAATCAAAAAGCTTGATCCGATTTGTCTCCGACCGTCCGGGCCATGACCTGCGGTATGCCCTCGACTGCCAGAAAATCCGCAGCTTGGGCTGGAAACCGGAAAGAGACTTTGCCGGAGGCCTGGAGCAAACGGTGCGTTGGTATCAACAGAACAGCGAATGGTGGACTAAGATCAAAAAGAGAAGCGAGGAGTTCAAGAACTTCTACGATACCTATTACCGGGATCGAGAGAGTTCATGATCATATTCATCACCGGCATCACGGGTTTTGTGGGAACCCACCTCGTCCGCGAGCTGTCTTCCATGAATGCCGAAGTGTTCGGGACCGCTTATCCCGAGATACCGGAGAACTGGGGAGTCTGCGATGCGGACAATGTCTGTTTTCTGGATATCCGGAAGCATGAAGACCTCTCGGCGCTGGTGGCCGAAATTCAACCTGATTGGGTATTTCACCTGGCGGCCGTCTCCAACGTGAAGCATTCCTGGGAGAAACGGAAGGAGACGCTGGAGACAAACCTGACGGGAACCTTCAATCTTTTCGAGGCCTTGCGCCTGAAAGCTCCCATTGCCCGGACTCTTTTCGTGAGCTCTTCGGATGTCTATGGTGTGGTATCGCCCGCTGCAGGCGCCATTAAAGAGCAGGATGCGGTCGATCCTGTGAATCCCTACGCTTTGACCAAAATCGGCGGCGAACTTCTCTGCCGCTTTTATGCGCAGAGCGAAGGTCTCGATATTGTCATTGCGCGGCCCTTCTCTCACACAGGCCCGGGGCAGAATCCAGATTTTGTCTGTTCGGACTGGGCCTTTCAGATCGCCCAGATCGAAAAAAAACGCAAAGGCCCGAAAATCAAAGTGGGCAACATCGATGTCCAAAGAGATTTTTTGGATGTGCGTGATGTTGTGCACGCTTACATCAAACTGATGGAAAAAGGCATAAAAGGCGAAGTTTACAACATCAGCTCAGGAGCGGCCACTTCTCTGCGAGAAATCCTGGCAACACTTCTCTCTTTTTCTGTCGAGACGATAGAGGTCGAGGTCGACCCTCAACGACAGCGCAAAATAGATATTCCCCTCATGGTGGGAGACAGCCGGAAGCTCAGACACCTGACTTCTTGGGAACCTGAGATTCCTTTGTCCCGAACCCTCCATGAACTGCTGGAGCATTGGCGCTCGCGCATGTGAATGAGAAAGGGTGGGGGATCTTCTTCGAACATGGACAAGGACTCGCCATATTCCGCTATTCAGCAGTCAGTGAACCATGCCCGCCCCATGAGCCTTCAAACGGTTTTTGCCATCACACATTCTGATCCTTCAATAACGCACCCCGGTTTGAGTGCCATCACGGAAATTGTTACGAGATGGTTCCAATGAAAGAGAGAAATCAGACGTCGAGTTCCAGTTGTTTGTCGTGCACAGTTCTGCGATCGGCTTCGATGTCGTCCAGTACCTCGGAAGTCACATCCCCGGTCGGGTAAACACCGCTGAAACAGGCGCTGCAGAATTCTGTCAGTTTTCTGTTTCCCTTCTGGACGGCCTTTTCCAGGTCATCCAGGGATTGATATATTACCTTGTCCGCGTTGATCTTCCTGGCGATCTGCTCCACGCTGGCATTCCTGGCTACGAATTCGGTCTTGGTCTGCATGTCGATCCCGTATACACAGGGATAGCGCAGCGGCGGGGAGTAGGCGGCGAAATAGACCTTTTTGGCGCCGCATTCTCTGACCATATTTATGATCGCCCGTGAAGTATTCCCCCGGACTATGCTGTCATCGACGAGGAGAACTTTTTTTCCCTTGAACTCTGATACGATAGGGTTGAGTTTCTGCCGGACCGAAGATTTTCGGGATTGATCACTGGGCATGATAAAAGTGCGGCCGATGTAACGGTTTTTGACCAGGGCTTCCCTGTACGGCAATTTGAGTTTCCGTGCGATCTCGATAGCGGCGTCTCTGGCTGAATCAGGAACCGGCACCACGACGTCGATATCCAGTTCCATTTTTTTTATTCGCCTGGCCAGGAACCGGCCGAGGTGGACCCGGCAGTCGTAAACATTGACCCTGTCGATAAAGGAGTCGGGCCGGGCAAAGTACACCCATTCGAACAGACAGGGCGTGTGCGGGCACTGGACAATCCTTTTCCTGTGGACCACCCTGTCCATGTCGATAAAGAGAGCCCCTCCCGCTTCGATATCCTGAATTTGGCTGAAGTTCATGATGTTCAAGCTCACGCTTTCAGAGGCGATGGCATAGGAAGGCAGGAGGCCGTCTTCACGTTTTCCCCAGACCAGGGGTTTGATACCGTAAGGATCACGAAAGGCCAGCAGCCCTTCGCCCGCGATGTGGGCCACGACAGCATAGCTTCCCCGGACTTTTTTGAACACGTGCTCCACAGCCTGAAAGATGTGCTGAGGCGCTAATTTTTTGATCCTTTGATTAGCCAGCTCCTGGGCGAACACATTGAGAATGGCTTCGACATCATTGTCAGAGTTGAGAAGACGCTTGTGTTCGTCAAACAGGTACTTTTTGATTGCCTTGTAATTGATGACGTTGCCGTTGTGGGCCATGATGATCCCAAAGGGAGAGTTGACCTGGAAGGGCTGAGCGTCTTCGCCCCTGTAACTCCCGATAGTCGGATAACGTGTGTGGCCGAGCCCGATGTTTCCCCGCAAACGCTGGAAATGGTCCTCACTGAAGATATCCCGAACGAGTCCATTTCCTTTTTTGGTGTGAAAACGGCCATCATAGGTGATGATCCCCGCCGAATCCTGTCCCCGGTGCTGGATGGCCAAAAGTCCCTGGTAGAGGTCGTTGAAGACGTCACTGTTGCCGATGATTCCTATGACACCACACATATCTCTTGTACCCTATTTTCCACGTGACGGTTTATTATAGCAAAATCGGAGCCAACCCTCCATTTACTTAGGCAGGGCTTTGAGCAGTTCGTCGGCGGTCAGGGCGGCGGTTCCGATTTTGCCAACGACGACACCGGCGGCAGTATTGGCCAGCATGGCCGCCTCGCGGATGGTGGCGCCAGCAAGCAAAGCTAGAGAAGAAGTGGCAATGACCGTATCCCCGGCTCCGGTCACATCGTAGACCTCTTGGGCAATAGTGGGAATATGGAACGCTTTTTTGCCCTTTTCGAAAACGGTCAGCCCCTGCTCGCCACGCTTGAGGATGAGATACTTGGATGTGATCCGGGACAGAATTTTTTGTCCCGCCCGTTCGACCTGTTCATCCGTCTCGCAGGAATGGTGGACGATTTTTTCAGCCTCGTAGTGATTGGGGTTGATAAGGGTTACTGGAGAGAAAGAAAAGAAATTCTCTTCTTTGGGATCGACGAACACAGGCTTTTTCATCTTCTGCGCATAGGGCAGCACTTTGCGCATTAGGGATTTTGTCAGGAGCCCCTTGTTGTAATCGGAGATCAGAATTCCCTCATAGTCTTCCTCTTGGACTATTCCTAAGATCTGCTCCTCCACCCTGCGCGGCACCGGCATCTTTTCCTCCTGGTCCACGCGGACCACCTGCTGGTGATGGGCGATGATTCGTGTTTTGACTGTCGTCGGCCGATTGGTGTCGGAGATGATTCCCCGGTTGTCCTTGACACTGCTCTTGATCCACTCCCCTGCCGCGTCCTCACCGACCAGGCCGACAGGAATGGGATAGGCACCCAGGCTTTCCAGATTGTGACAGACATTTCCGGCTCCGCCCAAACAGGAGGTGTCTTTTTTGACGTCAACCACGGGCACCGGCGCTTCCGGCGAGATCCGCCCCACGTTTCCCCAGAGATACTTGTCGAGCATCAGATCGCCGAGAACGAGAACTCTCTTGCCCTGGAAATGTCTGACAATGGTCTTTATCCTCTTTAGATCAGTGTGGCGCATGATGTTTCTCCTTGAGAAAGATGGGGTTGGAAAGGATCCACGGCACATCCCGGCGGAGAGGTGTCTTCTCTCTCAAATAGACCTCAACCCGGTAAATCCCCGGGAGTGAAATGCCATAAGAAAGGGATGCTTCATCCGATTGATGGATTGTCTGTCCGTTTCGGACAGCCCGGGTATGGGCTTTGATTCCAGGGGGTAACTGGACATGAAGCACTGTGTTCGATTCTAAAGATGACGTGCTCCCCATAGGGATCACCTCGGTTTCGCTCTCCATCCAGAAGTGGAATCCGTCCGAGAGAGCAGCGGCATCGACGGCGCTATAGAAATATCCCCTGGACAAAGCGCCGAAGACCTGCTGCCTCGCCTTATCAAAATCTTTCGAGAGAGCGGTCCCGAGAGGAAGGTGAACGCGCAGCGAAGAAAAGAGCAGGCCATAAAAGAAATGGGCATCCACGCTGTAATAGCCGTAGACGGGAAGGTCTTCACAGAGAGCATCCCATTTCCTGAGGTTTTTCTCTGGCCTTTTTAGGATCTTGCACAGCATGAATCGGGGCTTGAACAGCAGTGCCGGCCAGTAGGGAATCGAGGGCACAATGTCCCTCTTCAGCACGCCGTCGGCGCTTATGATTTCTATTCCTCCATAGGCCACAGTTTGGCCCCAGGTCCAGGATGTCTTGGAGTACGGATGGGCGATGACGCTAAATCCCCCTTGAGAACGGAGCTGATAGGCGGCTTCTTCGGCGTTGGGTGAGAAGTCTTCATCCACATTTTCAAAACCCAAACCCACCAGATGTCCTCTGTTGGACGATATCTCTGTTCCTGCCAGCACCAGGACCCCTTCTCTCCAGCCCTGGCTGCGGAAAGACGCCCGGTTGGGATTCCCGTGGTCAGTGACAATGATAAAATCGAGGCCTTGGCGCGCAGCGATGCGGGCCACCTCATCGACAGATTTCCGTCCGTCAGAATGGGTGGTGTGGATGTGGTAGGCGCCGACAATTTCGGTGGATCGGGATGGAACCGGGGCTGGGCGGTAGGTCTGAAACTGAAGGCTTTGCACGGTTAGCCAGGTTCCGTAAGCCAGCAGAAGAAAGAAGAGTGTGAGGAGGAGTCTTTTTCTTTTCATTGTCCGGCTTCCGTTTGGCTGGTCTGCGGGAGGAGCCGGGCTTGGGCAAAGGGAACGGTGATGATGTAGAGAAACAGCACCGCCACCTCCGCGTCGGCAAAATTGTACTCGAATAGGCCTGCGGCAAAGTTGGCCAGCAGAGCGGCTAAGGCCGCCACTGTGAGCGGGAACAAGACCTCGTCTCTGTTGGAAATCATCTTCAAGAGCGATCCGCATATCCAGACCATGGTCACTAACCAGACAATCAGTGCCGGAACTCCTCTTTCGGCACCGATCTGAATGATGTTGTTGTGGAGATGGACATTCCGCTTGGCATCCTGGGAGAGCTCATATTTGGGGTGCTGGAAGACCATGTCCACGGTGTTGGGGCCTGTTCCGATGAGAGGATATTCCCGAATGATTCGAAGGCCCGCTTTCACGTATTCGATCCTCTGAGCGTTGGAGTAGCTCCGTGTGCTGAAGATGCTGAGAGCCCGTTGCTTAACCTCCCTGGGACTTATGAGGAGGATGAGAACTGCAGCCACAGGCACGATAATTAAAGCCTTGGGTTTGTAGAAAAACAGGACCACAACGGCGGCAATGATCATCCCGATCCAGGCACTCCTGGTTGAAGTCAGGATGAGGACCACCTGCGAGAGGATAAAAGCAATCCCCCAGATAAACCGGTGTTTATCCCTCTTGAAAATAAATAGACTCAAGGCGACGGCACTGAAGAGGAGCAGAACCCCGGCCTGGGTCATATAGTGGCCCATGAAACCGGCGATACGCTCCCCGGGAGCGGCTTTTGTGGCGTAATAAAAGAGTGAAAAGAAAATGGCTATGAATCCGGATACGAGCAGCGCTTTGCTGGCTTTTTGGATTTCAAAGGTTTTCGTGAAACCCGTGTAGACGATAGGAATGACCAGGAAGTAGAGAAGCTGCTTGGAGGATCCCAGGCTTATCTCCGGGTTGACAGAAAAGAAAGACGAAACAAGAGAAAGGAGGCTGTAGAGGATAATTCCCCAAAAAAATGCGGGAAAGAGAAATTTTTTCTCCTTTTTAACGATCAGCAGGAGCAAGATGAGGAAGGCCAGCGCCAGACAGATCTGGCTGATCGATATTGAGACCATGGAGAAAAGCAGGAAGAACGCGATGACGATGGGGAGAAGGGCAATCAATTTTTTCATCACAGCACTTTTCTCATGGTTCAGAGAAAAATGATAGTACACCCGGGGAAAAAACACAATGGAGGGATAAAATAGAGAAATGGAAGGAGTCCCCCTCTATTCTACGCGTTCCTTCGGCAGGCGCAGAATAGACTGCCTGGACTCCTTCCTGTCGAAGATCAGATTAGAACCGCAGCATGACCTGGAACTGGAGCCAGCGCGGGTACTGTCTGCCGTAGATATCCATAAAAATGGCGCTGCCTTCGCCGTTGGCATAGGACACGATCTGCTGAGAGTTGAACAGGTTGTTGATGTTGGCTCTCAAACCGAGTGTCACAGCCGAGCCGAGCCGGAAATCTTTCTGAATGGTGAGGTCGACATAGGAATGGGCGGGATACCTTTCCGTGCCGCGGCCGTAAGGAAACGTGGCATACATCCCGTAGGCTTGCTGGTATCCATGGATGGACCAGGCATAGCCGTTGTACCACTGAAAAGATCCGCTTATGATTAATCCATAGGGAGCCATCCATGTTCCCAGCAGTTTGACGACGTGATCGCAGCTGTCCTGGAGTGGTCCATACCAGCCTTCATCACCGTAGTCCAGGCCTCCAAAGCCGGCAGTTAAGGGAGCATAAAAAGACCAGATGGAATCATCGGGGCCGGAGAAATGGTCGCCGAAAAGTCCGACCGTGTTGTAGGCAGTGCCGGAGTAGTTGTCGAAGGCCTCGTAGGCGCCCAGGGTTGTCCCTTTGGCCTGGGACCAGACGTAAGACCCGTTGAGGAAGAACCTGTCGGTAATCCTGCCCAGAACTTCGAACTCAAGACCCAAGTAGCTCCGTTTCTTCTGATCCCAATTCATCAATACATAGGTGATATTTTCGTAATCGAACATGGCAAGGTCTTCGAGCATGTTGCCGTGGTGGGTGTAGACGCCCCTGATTTTCGCCGCCCAATAGGGACCGAGGCGGCGGTTGAATTCAGCCACGACCTTGGTCATCCTGTCTGGGCCGGTTCCCTCAGCTACGTCTATGGCATATCCTCCCTCGGTGAAGGACTCCGGTGTCCCCTGTGAAAAATTAAAAACCCAATTGTCCTTGTTTTTAAGGGCCGCTTCATCGTCCGCATAGGTGGGAATTGGGCCTGTCCATCTCCAGACGCGGAAAGTAGACCCGCCGCCTCTGGTGAAATAGGGAAGCAGGTCCATGAGCATGGTGTCGGTGAAATTGCCGACGCCGAACTTGAAGACGTTCACTCCGTCTCCCGTGATATCCCAGGCTAGCGAAAATCGGGGAGAGATAAATTGGTCAAAACCCCAGTTGAAAAGCTCTACGTCCTCATCGTTGATCAGTTTCTGGGTCTCAGACCTCACGCCGAGCATAACGGTCACATTGCCGAACGTGATGGTGTCCTTCAGATAGACCCCGAAACCGCGTCCCGTATTGAAATAATTCTGATTCCGGGCCTCCCACATCTGTGCAGGGACACCGGGCTCTAAGAACTGTATTGAGGTCCCACCGTCCCAGAAAGTGTCACCCCAGGCATTGGGATCGTTCCAGAGATCATAGGCCTTGCCGGTGCGATCCGTGTACTGTTCTCGCTTGACCCAGTAATAGAGCAATCCCGCACCGAATTCGTGGTTGCCAAAACTTTCGGTATCCAGATACTGAGTGAACCTGGCCGTAAAATCGGTCCTCTTTTCGATGGTATTGCTGACCTGGTATAAGTTGTTCGTGGTTTGAGAAATGTCGGTATACTCGATTGGGGGAGATTGCAGATCACCGCTGAGAGGGCCGACGCTTAAATCGCGGCTTGATCGGCCGGCGACCACTTCCAGCAGGGTGTTCGGCCCTAAAATACCCTTGTAGTTCCCGCGAAAAGCATAGTCGGTGTAGTCCCGCTCTTCATACATCTCCGGAAGTCCGAATCCGCCCGTCTGCTTGAGGAACTTGTCATAGGTCCCGCTGAGAGCGATGGTGTGATTGGCGTGCGGTGCCCAGCTCAACTTCCCGAAGATGTTGTTGGTGTTCCTCCGCCTTTGTCCGGCCGGAATCTCGAGCCAGCCGACCGTGCTGGATTCCCCGTCATCGGCCCTGCGCCAGAAGTTGTTTGATAGGAAAAACCAAAGTTTATCCTTGACTATTGGCCCACCGATGTTGCCGAAGATGTTGTACTCTGACCGGTTAGGGTCCACGGCCACAGACAGCTGTTCCTGTCTGTCAGCTCTGAGGTGGTAATCCCATATGAGAGCGCCGAGTTCTCCGCTGAAGTTATTTCCGCCGGACTTGGTGACGATGTTGATGATGCCGCCGTAGGCCTGCCCCAACTGGGGTGAAAAGCCGTCGGAGATGATCTGGACTTCGTCCCAGGAGTCATAGTTCACCCTGACACCGGGGTCGTTGTCATCCAGACCTCGCTTGGAAAGCCCGTCGACCAAGTAGTTGTTGCCCGTTCCCCCTTCTCCCCGGAAGCTCCCGGCTCCGTATTCCGTGGCGCTGCCTGCAGTTCCGAAGTTAGTGTTATGGCGCACGCCCGTAACTCCCGGAGTGAAGCTCATGATCTCCTGGATCGTCCGACCTTGAATCGGGGCGTTGGCCAGCTCATCGGCCTTCATGTTGAAACTTGTATCGGATTTTGTCTTGTCGATGAGCGGCGTCTCCGCCACGACGGTCAACTGCTCTTCGATGGTGGCTATGGTCATCTGGACGTTGACACTAGTCCCCATTCCCAGCGAGACGATCACAGCTTCCTGGGTGAGCTTGGCAAATCCTTGAAGTTCAAAGACGAGCGTGTACGTTCCAACCGGGAGTATAGGCAACCGGTAGCTTCCGTCAGCACCGCTGACAGCCGTTCTTTGCCCCTGAAGACTCGGGCTGGAGGCCGTGATAGCCACTCCCGGGAGGCCAACGCCGTCCTCGTCGGTCACTTTGCCGACGATATCGCCGGTTTCCTGCGCAATGGCTACGCCAGTGAGGAGAAGGCCAACTAGAATCACTATGGCTGTTTTAACGAGTTTCTTCAAAATTATCCTCCTTCACAATTTAAAATTCCTTATCTCGAAGAGCGAATAGAATCGCTCCTCATCCATACCTTCGAATATCTGATGAATCTTCCATATAACCTCCTTAAGTGAATTTTGCTTTTTAATCATACCTCTCTTGGGAAAGGGCAGCACTCTAGGTGCCCATTTTCTTGCATTTTTTATGCCAAAGGGAGCATTCATTTAAGTCCTTCAAATAAGACAAATTACGTAATTATGTAGTTGTCCAACTTCCTCTATAAATCCAAGATATTGGATATTGTTCCAATAAAATGGATTTTTGGTCAATGAAATGTGGTGTGTGCCCTTTAAGCTGCAGAAATGCGGTGAGCCATCCATTCTTACTTCCATCCTCGTTGACTGTCTTTCTATCGAACATAAAAGCAACATACCTCCCTTACGCACTAACAACCTCCCTCACTTCTCTTTATTGGCAAGCCATTCGTTCTCCCCGGGCAGATGCCGGATCCAATCTTCGGGCTCAATCCGTCCAATTTTCTCCCTATCATCAGCCGTCATGGCCTGAAGAAGCATGTTTGTTGTTGTCATATACTGGTCGATAGCCTTCGAATTGGAAAACATGAAAAGCCGCAGCGGCCGGTATCTGCCGAGCTGGGCGTTAATCATCTGCCGAATCTGAAACAGGAATTCATTTCCGCACAATTCCGCTATCTTCAAATGCATCTGCTCGTTGCATTCCAAATACTTCTCCACCTCGCTCTTTCGCCAATAGCCGTCCATCTCGGCCATGTATTTCGTCATTTCTTCTATTGTAGCGGCCTTTTCTCTCTTGTAGGCAAGTTTGACGCATTTCTCATCGATACAGACCATGGCTTCGTATATGTTCATAAGCTCTTTATGAGACAGTTCCCTGACCACCGCTTCCTTATGGCTGTCTATCCGGATCAATCCCTCCCCTGAGAGTCTCAAAATCGCCTCTCTGACCGGCGTGGTGCTGATGCCGAACTCGGCGGCGATATCCTTCTCCATCACTCTCTGGTTCGGTTTGATATCTCCCTTCATAATGGACTCTTTCAGGTGGATGTAAATCCTGTCCGAAAGAGTCTTTGGAAAAGCTTTGTGTTGCGTACCCCCTTTGTGCATTATCCTCTATTTTCCCTCATGATTGATTTGTAATCTATATTTTATAAAATGTAATTGCTTGTCAAGACATTTTTTGTGTTTTTATGATTTTTTTGTGGACTTGTGTTTACGAATAATGAATTTTGTGAATTTTTTGCCTAAGCATTAGAGGTGAATTTTCAATATTGTTGATTCGGAGAAGAAATGATCGTGTCTGAAATTTATTTCTTGTTGATGTGCTCCAGGACAGCTTTGGCGACTTGGGCGTGTTCTCCTTCAGGGTCCAATTCAAGATAGGTATTCAGTTCCTTCTCGGCTCCCTCGAAGTCTTGCAGCCGGAAATAGCACATGCCCAGCTGAAAATGCCCCTGGGGAAAATCGGGCTTGAGTTCAACCGAGCGCTCAAACAATGTTTTTGCCTCTTGATCGTTCCCCTGGTTGGCGGCTGTGACGGCCATGTTGAACAGTTCTTCCGGAGACAGTTGGGCATCGGGAAGCTCCTTCATTTTTTCCAGGTACTCGGAGGCGCTTTCCTCATCTCCCAGGGCAGAGTAGGAGACAGAAATCATCTTTAACATTTGATAGGAATCGGGTTTTATGTCCACACATTTCTTGGCTGCTTCGATGGCTTTTTCGAACTGCTCCGCCCGGAAGTAAGACACGGCCAAGTTTTCCAGGGCTTCAAAAAAATCGGGCTTCACGGTGAGGGCTTTTTCGAACTGTTCCACTGCTTCCGCAAACTTTTCAGCTTGGAAGAGTTTGATGCCGGCATTGAACAAAGGAAGGGCGTCATTATAAGCTTCTCTGTTTGTCGCTTCCTGCTCCGGACTTCTCTCGTCTGTCCTGTACAGAGTAAATGTCCCTTCATATTTAAAAGCAGCCTGGGATTTCCTCATGGTTCTTAACTCGACTGTTTGCTGAAAGGTCTGATAGCCCTCTTTCTCCAGAAGGAAATGGGCGGTTTTTATTTCCATGGGAAGCATGAATCCGGATTCCCCCTTTTTATTGGTGTGGAATTCCTTTCGGAGATCGCTGCGGCCGGGGCTCGTCAGCGTGATTGTCACGTTTTCCAGGGGCTTATTGGCGGTATCGACGACTTTCACTTTCACGCGTCGTGCTGTAACCTGAGTTTGGCCGAGCATGATAAGGACAAACAAAAGGGCGAAGATAACAAAGATGGTTTTCTTAAACATAGCGATTCCTCCGCGATTCATGATTCTCGGTGTGGGACATTTTTTGTCATTTCTTTTCTTTCAAAGATGCTATTTTCCTCCGAATTTCATCCTGGCCGGAGTCCATCTCTAAAGATTTCTCCCAGGCAGCCAGGGCCTCCTCGGGTTGCCCTGTTTTAAGGAAGCAATCCCCCAAAGCGTTCAAAATAACGATGTGAGAGCCAAATTGGGTGAGGTATTTTTTAAAGTAATATATCGCCCGTCCGTAGTTACCGGCCTCTTGGCAAGAGTTTGCGAGGAGATGGAAAACCGCAGGCTCTTCCTTGGCCTTTTCCAGAAAACGGGACATGAGCTCTTGAACTTTGATGTATTCGCCAAGAGAATAATAAGCTTCAGCCAGTGTGACGGCAAACTCAAATGAGGTTTGGCGCTGGGAGTACGCCATCTCCAGCAAAAGGACGGCTTTCTTCGTCTCCCCCTGGTTGTGCATCTGGCTTCCCAGGGTGAAGGCATAATAGGGGTCGTCTCTCTGAGGCATCACTTCAGACACACTCCAGTAGCCCGGAAGAGAGGCCAAGGGAACGATGGCAAAGTTTTCGATGCTTCTCCCGATTTCTTTTTGGCTTTCATTGTGAAGAGATACCTCGAGTCTGTAATGCCCCGGGCTGAATTCGGTCAGGGGAATGACATCGACACAGGCTTCTGTGGATTCGTATTCTTTAATGGGCTTCCGAAAAGAATGGACTTGCTGATCTTCCCTGACTATTAGAAAATCTAAAAATCCGTTCTGTTCCAGCTCTCCGGTCAATCCGTAGAGCTTGAAACAGATATTCAGGTCATCCCCTGGGAAAAAGGCATTGGTTGCCGAGGGAGAGGCACGAACAGGTCCCAATTGAAAAGGCCTGAGCGCCTTTCCCGGCGAAACGATTCTCTCGATGTCACGGGATAAAATGATAGAGCTGATTTCTGGTGCATCCGAAGGCTGGGGAATTTGGATGTCCTTCTCCAGAGATGAGAACTCTCTGGAGACAGTGTTCTTCATCAGCAAATCGAAACGAAAGTCTCCGGGAATGAGAGGGAATGAGTCCTGAAAGCTGAACAGCTTTGACTGCATGGCCGCGACCTCTTCTTCATCGAAATCAAGGGAGACCTGCTTCTCGAATTGATAGATGGTTTTTCCCTCGAGACTGGTGATTTTTCCGAAGACCTCCAAATTCGCGGAATAGTTGTCCTCATATTTCTCGATCGAAAGCCGCCGGGGTTCTACGGCATAGTGGACGACAAAAAATCCGGCCTCATCCTGAATGACTTTGACCAGCGCATCATTTTCGACATAGAGGACGGAATGGTCGACTTCGATAAGGGACCTGTATTTCAGGAGCTTATCGGCATAATGATCGTCAATTCGTTTTTGGGGCAGGACGTTGATGCTGTTCAACAGCACTTCCGAGGGGAGAGCTGTGCGCGCGTCAAGAGGAGCTGTCTGGCCCGGGATGAGGGAGCGGGCAACGTTGGCCAGTTCCGGGTTGACCTGCCTGAGAATGCTCAGGGCCTTGTTGGGGTTGACGTCAAAGGTCTCCAGCAGTTTTTGAGGCCCGTGCCGGACAGGGCTGTAGAGGATGTAATCCCCGATCCCCCATTCTTTGAAGAAGACCATGTAGAAACTCGCCGGGATGCCGGGACCGAAGTTTCCCTGATAGAACCAGACCTCAAGAGGAACCAGGTTGTGTTCCAGAGCACCATAGCTTTCCGAGGTCGACGGCTTTCCCAGGATAATATAAATCTTGCCCCTGTCCGTCTTCCAGCCCGGCTTTGACGTGCCGTGGCCGAACATCTTGTTCGCGTATTCGATCCGGCGGGAGTGCTCGTCCTTGAATTCGTTCCGGCGGGTTCCCGGAGTCGGATCCCTCTGTTTCCAGAAAGCTTCGATGAAGAGATCCCGCTCCTGGTTCGAATTCAGTTGACGGAAAACCTCTCTTTCTTTCTTGGTGATGATGTAGACAACGTCCTCCTCAAGCCAAGCCTTGTAAAAGGGTGGCAAATCACGCGTTTCTTTAAAAGGATTTGTCATCCCCAAAAGACTCACAAGAACGATTGTTGAGATAAGCAAGCCGGATCTTCGTTTCATTGATTCATCACAATTCTAACAGCTAATGTTTTGACCTTCAAGCCAAGGTGTTTATCCGCCGCAGAGAGCAAAGGCCCACACAAGTGAGACGGGCCAAGATAAAAAATGGGCATCGGGAATGAATAGCCGTCCCTAATCGTAGGAAATGGATTGTACAGGACCAGGAGGATTCGAAGCCCTCCAGAATCGGGGCATGACATATCTATCCATGGTGTGGAATCCTGGTTCCGAGTCGAGAAGTATCGGGATCATGTTCACTGCGACCCCGGATGTGCCCAGGCCGCCCTTTTGAGCGATTTCTTCTTTGATCGTGATGTCCACGCTGGGTTCTCCTGAGATACGTGTGGTATCACCCATCTCAACCCCGTCTTCCTCTTTATGCGGAGAGACGATGCCCACCATCCTGAAGTCCAGGATCTTTTTGCCCTGTATGAGGCCGGCCACGTTCTGCTTGAAGCCGCAGACTTTGCCGGGTTCGATCTTGACAAAGCGGCTATTGCGGGGGGATTGCGTGATAAGGGGTTCCTTTGTCTGCTTCAGCTCATCGATCGGAAAACCGAGGCAGTGGC